>Ga0114970_10004023_pt1 | contig 10718 bp, 21 predicted proteins | sample M_140205_XF_Meta_FD_87030 | JGI IMG/M metagenome (GOLD analysis project Ga0114970, IMG submission 87030) | Freshwater microbial communities from Lake Montjoie, Canada to study carbon cycling - M_140205_XF_MetaG | ecosystem: Environmental > Aquatic > Freshwater > Lake | place: Lake Montjoie... | reverse complement strand
AGTGGCAGTGACATCGAGATTATTATGCGAGGTAGCCACGATATTGAAATTGCTTTGGATTTGAATAACACCGAAGTTATTGAGAATAATTGGTATGGGTTGTTTAAAGTCAAAGAAGAACCGAAAAAGGAAGAACCTAAAAAAGAAGAACCACCAACAAGTTTGTGTGAAACACCACAAACCCACGAGTTTGTGAAAGACATTATTGCGAAGTTGAAAGTGATTGATGTTGACGGAGAAACTATGCAGTATATCTTAAAGGAAGTTGGAATGGAAAAACAAATGTTACGACAACTAATAATGAATAGTACTGAAACTGATACAAAAGATTTGTTGGAAGAGAAACGAATTTTGAGTAACCAAGGGAAATTAGTTTAAAATAATATTAAAAAGATTGGATAGATGTTATTGTTTATCCAATCTTTATTCTTATATTTGTAAAACAAAACCAATTAAAAACTTAGAAATTATGAATGCACAAGAATTATTAGACTTTTTATTAGAGTTGCAAGAAAATACAAATTTATCCAATGTAAATTTACATTATAGATTTGATTACGATACCGATGCTGATATGATTGTTTCAGTTGAGGAGTATGCGTTTGATGAAGAAACCAATAGTACAATAACTGATATTGTATTTGTAACTGACAACCAAGATAAGTAATATGGAGAAGAAATTTTTAGGTTGTGTTGAGAGAACATCGCAACCATACGACAAGATATTGGTATTTGCATTTTGGAATGAAAACGCAAAGGATTACGAAATGGGTAGTGGTTATCTTATTGAGTTTTATGACCGAGAAGGATTGGTTGTTACTTGTGAGTTATTTGATGATGACCACGTGTACCGAGAATTAAAACATAGTGGTTATAAGAAATCTTTTATCAAAGTTATCTTATCAATGTTATAAAAATAATTGGGTTGGTGCATTGCCAATCCAATTATTATGTTTATCTTTGAATACACCAATTAAACCTAGAAGTTATGACAACAAGAAAATTAGACCGAGATGAATTGAGAGATATTTCAATCGAGATTGTCAACGAATTAATATCGTTAGGTTACGTTCCCGATTGTACTGATACCGATGATGAAAGTGAGTTCAACGTACAAGATGTGATAGTACGTATCTTAAAATCTGAAAAATTACGTAAGAAAGTTCCCAAGGTATAACTTTGGGATAAGTCTTGAAAAGTTACCAACATATGATTGTTGTAACTTTTTTGCTATATGTAAAAAAAATATAAGATAGGTCGGAGTATAGACATATCTGCGATATGCCAATATCGGAGTATACCTCCCGAACACTTGTGATGGTCGTCTTATCTTTTGCCTTTCGATAATCAAAGATAAGAATAATATTTGGTTCAGCAATGGATATAATGAAAAAAGATTTATTTATTTTTATTTTATTTTTATAGTGTTTTATTTAAAAAAACCTGGTATATTTGTAGAAGAAACCAAATTAAATAAACAATGGAAAATAGAATTTTTGAAATCACAAGTGGTAAAGCAGTATTGTCAGACCCTTGTTATGAATTAGGAACGTGGTGTCAAGGAGTTATTGACAACGTAAAGAATGGTAAATGGGTTGCTATATTGGAACAATCGGACGAGGGTGCATGGGGAACAAGGAATAGTATTTTAATGTCGCTTAATGTTGAAGCGATGAAAAACAATCCTAAATTGGAAATGCAATTGATGAGTAGTGGTGAATTGTTATCTTTTGATGGTGGTGTTGATAGTGGACAATTTGGACACTTTGATTTTGCTAACTATCGTAAAGATGAAACAGCAGTAGATTTACCAAAGGTTTGGGACGATGAGCGGGAAAGTCAAGAGGGCGATAAATTTTATCGTGCGTGTTGTTTCCAAACATTAGAAAAAGAGGATAGTTTTGGTGTGTTACCATTTGGTTGTGTATCCAGCAGTGGTTATGGTGACGGCAGTTATCCAACGTATGGTATCAAAGATGAAAATGGTGAGTATGTTGGGTTTATGACTATCTTTATCGGTGATGAAGACGAGGAAGAATTTGAGGAAGAAGAAGAAAATTAATTTAAAAATAACCTATCAATTATTTGGTAGGTTATTTTTACTATATTTGTAGAACAAACAAACAATAATAGTTATGAATATAATTAAATTAGAAATCGGTTTAACAATAGAGAAAGGTGATTGGGAAGGTTCTCAATGGAGTATTAGTGGTAACCCTAAACAATCTATGACTATTAAACAATTTGAAAGTGCATACGACTTTGAAGAGTTTATCCAAGAACATATCAGTTGCAAGGGTATTGAGTTTGATAGTGAATTTTGTCAGTTTTTTGCTTATGCTAAAACAAAAGCAAGTGCAGTTGCCTTTGGTAAACGTATAGAAAAATATTTTGAAAAAGTTAGAAAAATGTTAGATTAAAGTTTGTTAGAACGGAATATTATACTTATATTTGTTCATATCAATTAACAAACCAAGTTATGGCAAGAATAAAAGTAAGATTCAATTTAGGTAGAGGTGCTAACTTTATGAAGTGGAAAGTACAATATCCTAACGGAGCAGTTGAATACTATGCACCTAGTGAAGTACAATTGATAATGAAAGGTTGTCAGTTAAGAAACCACAAAGGAGTAGCAAAGAAGATATTTGATGGTGGGAATAAAACGGTTTGTGCGTGGGTATTATGTGATGATATTGAGATTAGCACACGCGAGTTTTTACAACTAGATACCTATTGTCATAAATTCAAATACAATCCAAGGGTTCAACCTAATTGGTTGCTGGGTGGAGAGGTTGTGGATAACAATCATTATGATACAATAGGTAGTGTAGATTGTGGATTGTATTTAATTTAAAACTATATAAAAATAATTGGGTTGATGTTATTGTCAATCCAATTATTATACTTAACTTAGCAATATAAACCAATTAAAACCTAGAAATTATGAACACAATTCAAAACATTTTAAGAACTACTGAATTTGAGAGCAGTTCAACTAAAACACCACAATTCAAAGACTTTGTATCAAAGTTCAGAAGTGCGTTTAAAAAAGAAATGAAGTCAGTTGGAGTAACTGATGTAACGTTTAATGTTGGACACTTTGAGATTAGTGGATTTTTCTCTTACCAAGGGCAAACATATTATTTCTCTTTATCTGATGTGAGAGGTATGAACTATGTACAAGGTAGTATTGCTATGATGTATAGAACGGCAGAACACACGAAAGATTATAGAGGTGGTTCAAACCAATGGGTTACTATTGGTGATGGAATGGCAAAAACTATGTTATCAATAAGATAAAAAAGTTTAAAAATAATTGGGTAGATGTATTGTTTATCCAATTATTATTCTTACATTTACATTATAAACCAATTAAAACCTAGAACTTATGCAAGTTGATTTTAAAATTACTACGTGGGAACGAATTAGTATACCACAAGAATTGGAGGAACAAGTTATCAAAGGAATACTAAATGAAGAAATCACGTGTAGTGATGACTTATATGAAATGTTTGGTGATGATTGTTTCAATGAGGGGATTCTTTCAGATGTAAGTCAACAAATGACCATTGAAGAAAATGACCACAATGCAACCATAGAAGTATTGAATGACAAAGGAGATACCATTTGTGATAATGTTAATGGTTCAATGTAAAAAAAAAATTAAAAATAATTGGATTGGTGTATTGTTTATCCAATTATTATTCTTACATTTGTTATATAGAAACCAATTAAAACCTAGAAATTATGTCAAGCAAAAACTTAAACAAAGATTTAGAGCAATTAGAAAAACAAGTTTGCAACTACTTTAGTGAATTGTTGGAGAAACAAGGAGAAATTGTTATCTTTGATGAATTAGATTTAGAACACGAAACACCCGATGATTACCTTGAAATGCGTAACGATATTACGGGAAACGTATTTGATGTCCACCCTTTGAAAGTAAGTAACAACGGAATACTTGTAATTGAAGCTGATGGTAGTTTTATAAGACACTTGATTAAGTTGTCAGATTTATCAAGCACACAAGACAAAATTACCCTTATAGAACTAATGGAAAATAGTTTATAAAAAACTTTAAAATAATCCAATATACGCATTGTGGATTGGATTATTTTACTTACATTTATCAAAAGAATTAATAACCAATTAAAACCTAAAAATTATGTCAACGACTGAAGAATTAATTGTAAAACGTATTGAGGGAGCGATGCGTGGTTTACGTTTAGGAACTAAAAAACTAGAGGATTTAAACGTAAATCCTTTGTTAGATAGACTTAATACATTGAATAAGTTTACCTATAAAGAAATGGATGAGAAGTTTGAAAAAGCCGTGAATGATTATCGAAATAAATTAGATAAACAAAAAGCAAAAAAAGTTTGGTAGATTAAAATATTATACTTAACTTAGCATTCAGAAACCAATTAAAACCTTAGAACTAATGAGCACAAATGCAAGTATTTCAATTCAATTGAATAAGAAAGAAAAAAGCGGTAAATCCATTTATAACCATTGGGATGGTTATCCTGATTTTGTAGGTGTAAGATTGCTAAACTTTTACAATACAGAAGAGAAAGTAAAAGAGTTGATTGAAATGGGTAACGTATCCATATTAGGTGAATGTATCGGAAGTAAAACAAACTTTGATGGATTCAATTCACAAGAATCAAACCAATGTTTATTTTATGGTCGTGACCGAGGGGGTGAAGACGAAAAACCTATTGATTACAAAGGGGATGTTTCTAGGTACGAATGGAATTACCTATTCAAAGATGGAAAATGGTATGTGGCAAAATACGATGGTAGATTCACAAAAATGACTATTGAAAAATGTTTAAATAAATATTAAAAAAAATTAGGTAGTGACCTAAAAATTCACTAGACTTGTCTTGCGACTCGTCAGCGTTGCTACCTTTGTTAACCAACAACAAAAGACCATGATGACCGAGCCAAGCAGTAGAGATATGTGGTTGTGTGTTATCCCTAAAACACTCTTTTAGTTGGTTAGTCTATAATGCGTGTGGTTACCATTATAGGTGAAAATGAGAGATAGCAATATCTCTCTTTTTTTTTATCTAATTATTAACATAAAAAATTAGGTTATGAACAAAATTATATTTACATTTGTTCATATCAATTAAAAACCTAATACCATGGAAATTCAAGAATTCAAAACCTTTGCAAAAGTATTTGTAGGATTATGTGTTGTTAAATTTATCTTTACACACGATTTTAAGACCTCTGATGAGGTTAAACCCATTGAAGTAACCAAGACTATCAATAAAGAATTTAAACGCAACACAAACAAGATATGCAAGGTTGTTGTAACTATGTATAATGCAGTTGAAGGGCAATGTGATGCAGACCCATATACAACAGCCAGTATGCGAGTTATCAATCCAAAAAAAGCAACTGAACATAAATGGATTGCAATGAGTAGAAACCTATTGAAAAGATGGAATGGCAAATTTAATTACGGACAACAAGTTAGATTGGTTGGATGTGGAAAGAAAGATGGTGTTTATACCATAGTAGACTGTATGAATAAAAGATATGTCAACAGAGTTGATATACTTGAAACACAAGGTGTTCCATTGTATAAGTATAAAAATGTAAAAATAATTCGTGTATAGTGTTGTAGATTGAATTATTATACTTACATTTGTTAAACAAACCAATTAAAACCTAGAAACCATGACCAAAGAAAGCATTAAACAAAGATTAGAAGAGTTACGTATTGAGATACAAAACGAACGTATCAGCATTGGAGAAATCATTGAACTACAATCATTGATAGAACATATTGATAGTGGTGATGTTGAATTGTTGCAATGGGCTGATATTGATGCACACGAAAAATAAATAAAAAATAATTGAATTTATTCATTGTAGATTGAATTATTATTCTTACATTTGTTCATATCAATTAAACCTAGAAACCATGAGTAGAATTATTATTGAATACAATCCACAATTAAGTGTGATAACACAAAAATTAATTGAAGCGAACATCACACCATCTATGTCAAGCAATGACGAAAGTAGTCATCAATATGATATAGATATGGTTGCTGAATTATTAGAAGAAAATAATAGAATAGATGATTTAACAATTATCAATCAATATAGAGAAGATAATGTTAATTATATAGAATTCTAAAACAATATTGTAGGATAAGGTTTATGTATACAAAAAAGTCTCTGCTGAACATCGTAGACGTGGGAACGATACATCATTCATAGTTAGGAGTCCTTATCTGATTTTTTAATTGACTTAACTATGTTTGATAAACCTTTTACATTGTAAATTTCATAGGGGAATGTTTCGTTAGATGTTATGATTGGGTATGGAGTAATCTATACCCAATTTCTTTTTTTATATTATTTTATATAAAATAGTAGGAAATTAAAATATTATTATTATCTTTACATATAGAAACCAATTAAAAAACTAGAAACTATGACAAACATTTATTCAGCACCAAAAGAAGTAAAGTTACCAATTTTGGATTGGAACAAAGTACAAGACTATACAAGAGATTGTGATAGGTACATTAAAGACTTAACCCAACACATCAAAAATATGGGTTACAAGGGTAAAAACGTTGGAGAGATTGTGAGATTCGCAGTTGCAGATGGGTACGCAGAATATATGATATTAAGTATGCGACCATTAAAGTTTATTCATATCCCATTGGGTGATGCTTATGAATTTCCGTATGCACATTTGATGACAGCAAGTGAAATCAACAAGAAACTTGAAGGACAAAAAATGTTGGAACAATTATTTAAATAAAATAATTTAAAATATTATCCCATATTGTTTTGTAGTATGGGATATATTATATATCTTTACCAAAAGAAACCAATTAAAACCTAGAAACCATGTTAACATTAAAAATCAATTATTGGGATAGAGTATCCTACACAAGTTGTAACTCTGAAATCAAAAGAACTGAAGACTTATCGGCAGAAACCGAAGATGCTTTATTTGAAATGTTTTATAAAAAGAACAATCAATTAAAATATTGCAATGGTGCTTACTATAAGTTTGTTGATAACGCAGACCAAGAAAGATACCAAGAGTGGAATAAAAACCTTAGCCACGCAAGGTCATTTGACTTATACTATGGTGGTGGTGTAGTTGACTAAAAAAAAATAAAAATAATTGGGTTGGTGCATTGTCAATCCAATTATTATACATATCTTTACAAAAACAAATAATAACCAATTAAAACCTAGAAACCATGAGAGCATTAATAGAAATGAAGTATGGCAAACATACCATCTTTAAATCACCTAGAGAATTATCACTACAACAACTAGACCATCTTAAACAAGCATTAGCAATGACTTGTAGATGCCAAGCAGATGACATAGAAGTAATCTATACAAAATCTAACACTAACTTATCTAACTACGAAATATCCAAACTAGGTAAACTATTTAGATTCGATGGATACCTAGCAATAGACAAAATATCATTACCATTTGAACTTGGTTCAGATGAACACCTAGATGCTATATTAGATGGAACATTAGAAAATAAATTAAAATTTGTTACATTCTAACCATTGCCAATTCAATTATTATTAGTATCTTTGTTAAAAGAAATAGAGAATGGATTTTGTAGTTATTAAAATTGATTCAGATGAATGGACATACATTTGGGATTGGTTAGCCAATCATCCAATAAATGAAGGATTGGATGAACCAAAAGAAGCAGATAACCAAGGTGCTAAATGGGAATATATTGGTTCATATATGCTAGGTTCACGTATTATACACGAATTCCTACATCAGATGCACCCAAAGACACAAGGTCTTATGAAGGTATCAGTTGAAGGTAGTAAAGACTTTACAAGCGATTATATCGCAGAGAAACATAGACTTTAAAAACGTTTGCAATGGCTTGCAATTGATTGGAGTGGTTTCCAAAAGAACGGGTTGTATCGAAAGGTACAACCTTTTTTTATATAGTATTATATAAACTTATAAAAGAATATTTGTTAATAACTTTTATATTATTTTATTTTGATATTTGGATTTAATTTGTATATTTGTTCTATCCATTATTGCATAACCAACTATAAACCAAACCAACCATGGAAACTTTAGAGAAACAAGTTATTGAAACCAAAGTAAGTGTTTCAAAAAAAGTAGAATTAACCTACGCTGAAATCAAAAAGTTAAAACAACTTAACATTGATGCTATTAACAATAGATTAGCAAATATCAATAATGTTGAAGTTAGCCAAGAAAATGAGATTGATTATTTAATCTTATCAGACTTTGATTATTGGATACAAAACAAAGCTGAATTAATTAGTCGTTTTAATTGTACACATCAACAAATTTCAACTAGATTTATCAAATTACATAAATTAGGTAAGATTCCATATACAAAGGTTGTTAAAGAAAAAATACTAGAACCAATTGAAGAATTTATTAGTTGGAATAAGTTCAATGCTGTTTGTGATAAACTATTACAAATAATAAAACATAATAGTGTTCAAAGTAATTGTATGAACCAATACAAAAATCACTTTGGCAAAACAAAGGAAACAGCACGTAGAAAGTTTGTTTATGAAGTAATGAAATCAAACATACAAGGTAACATTTGTGCGTTATCCAGCACCAACTTAATTGTCGAAACATACTTAAACCATTTCTTGAATGATATCCAAATTGATGCAGTTGAAATCAATGAAGAAACACAAAAAATAATGGCACAAAAAGTTGCAACAACAACAATGAAAATTGATTCATACCTAGGAGATATTTGTGAACATATTTTAAACCAAGAAACTAATCACTACTCACATTTGAACTTGGATTTTATGTCAACATTACCAATCGCTTTTCCAATGGCATTAAAAGTAATGAATGCTAAAAAGATTAAAAAAGGTGGATTGACAGCTTTTACATTTCAATACAATTTAAGAAGTATTAAAATGACACATAACAAAGAAAGTAATCGTATTATTAAACTATTAAATAAATACAACAAATGTACAACAACCATTAATCAAGAAAAAAACAATGCTGAAATTAGTAAAATAATTAACGCAACAACTACTTTTTTAAATACTGAAGTACCAAAAGGTTACGAACTTATTGATATAGTTTTTTATCACGATGGTTGTTGTATGGCACAAGCAATATACAAAAAAATATAAACAAATAAGGGTATCCAATATAGATACCCTTATTTATATACACAATTGTGTACACGCACAGCGTGACAGCAACAAGTTCCCTACATGGATTTCAGATTGACACCCATGACGAACTCACACCAAATATAAAATAATATGAAAAATATTTGATTATTGTTTGTTTTATTGGTGGATTATAACTATCTTTACATTATGTAAGTAACCAATTAAAACCTAAACCAATGAAAAATCTATTTAAACCACAAGACCTAAACAAAGTTGCCAATAAGTTAAGACAACAAGGACACTCACAGAATGAAATAGAAATCATTCTAGGTGAACTAAAACAATATACATTCTCAATAGGATTGAGTATAGTATTTGGATTCATAAAGATATACAATAATTAGATACAAAGCAAAATAAGGGTATCTAACATTAGATACCCTTATATACACAAATGTGTACATCACTCACCGAATTGACCGATAAAGAACTTGCCATCAACAAAGTTAGGTTCGTAATCACCATGGTCAGACATCATATCATCTACTTCATAGAACGTTGATGCAGATGCCAATTCCAATGAGTGACATACACATATCACTGGGTATTCATCCCCACGTAATGGATGTTCAATAAAGATAATCTCTTGACCTAAAGAGTTAATCATTCGGTCATATTCCGTAGGATTATGAGCCATAAGTTTGTGGTAGTTTAACATAATAGTTGGTATTAAGACAACAACATTGTTGCAATGCAAATATAAGAATTATTATCCAATCTACAATGAATATGTGTTATTTATAATCATTCTCAATAAGGGTTAATAAAAAAAATATAAGATAGGGTGGAGTATACCTCCCGATAGGAAACCCTATCGTCTTATCGTGCTATTGATATAATCAAATATAAGAATAATATCCATACCAACAACAAAAATGATAAAATAAATTTATTTTGTTTTTTTTTATTGTATTGTGTTTTTATATCAATTTTATTTCTATATTTGTAGAAAGAAACCAACTTAAAAACTAGAAACCATGAAAACTTTAAAAACATTAGTAAGTGTAAAAAATATCAAAGGTGCTTCATTCGTAGGTATTAAAGGATATGAAAATAGTAAAGGGGAAATTTCAGACTTTACATTATTGGCAAACATATCTTATTATAATATGCTAGTTAATGATTTGAAAAAATTAGTTGAATTAGACTTAACTAACTTATTCGCAAAGTATGAAAATTTAGAACTAGTACAAAAACCTTATAATGAATTGTTAGAAAGTTATACTAAAAGACTTTCAGACGAACAAACAAAAGAAACGTTATTGGCACTAGGTGATAGTACAATTAAACGTAGTGTTGCACAAAGTGAAGTATACGTTAACTTAGGTAACGGACTACGTGTAAATAAAGATACAAATGAATTACACGTTTACGGTTTAGTTGCTAGAAAGAAAGTAATTAAGTCTATTGAATACAAAGAAGTCAAAAGTCGTTTAAACACTATAATCAAAAACGAAATTAGCAAATTAGCTAATTTAAGAAGTGATAAATTT
>Ga0114970_10004022_pt1 | contig 10718 bp, 7 predicted proteins | sample M_140205_XF_Meta_FD_87030 | JGI IMG/M metagenome (GOLD analysis project Ga0114970, IMG submission 87030) | Freshwater microbial communities from Lake Montjoie, Canada to study carbon cycling - M_140205_XF_MetaG | ecosystem: Environmental > Aquatic > Freshwater > Lake | place: Lake Montjoie... | reverse complement strand
TAATAGATGATTTACCCACATTGGTATAACCCACCAGTGCCAAGCGTTTCACCCCTGTACGGTTTTTACGTTGACCTATATTAACTCTATCAATATCTTCCAATTTGTCTTTAAGCAAACTGATACGATCACGAATTACACGGCGGTCAGTTTCAATTTCTCGCTCTCCAGGACCACGCATACCTACGCCACCTTTTTGCTTTTGCAAGTGCGTCCACATGCGAGTTAAGCGAGGAAGCATATATTGGTTTTGTGCAAGCTCTACTTGCGTTTTTGCCTGTGAGGTTCGGGCATTACGAGCAAAAATATCAAGTATTAAATTACTGCGGTCCAATATTTTTACTTCTCCAATCTCTGTTTCAATATTTCTTATTTGTGAAGGTGTAAGTTCATCATCAAAAACCACGATATCGGCTTCGTGTTCTTTTATGTAGGAAACTATATCAGCCAATTTTCCTTCGCCCACATAGGTACGAGGATGAACTTTTTGTAGTTTTTGCGTAAACTGTTTTAAAGGCTTGGCACCGCATGTTTCAATCAAAAAAGCAAGCTCTCCTAAATACTCCACTGTTTGCGTATCACTCTGCTCGGGAGTCTGCACGGCCACTACCACAGCTGTTTCTTGCTTGGCAGCAGTATCATATAATTTTGTTTTGATCAAGAATGCAAAGATAGGTTCTCGCAATTGGTAAATATGTTGCACAATTCACAGTTGTTCAAATTCTTTTTTTTTAAATAGATTTTTTATTACGATTATTGCAATAATAAATAACTACAATTATGTCAAAAGGAAAAGATGCCAAAAAGGAAACTAAGAAAGCCCCAGCAAAAACTCCTAAAGAGAAGAAAGCTGAAAAGAGAGAAAAGAAAGGAAATTAGTATTTCTATTTTCTAAAAAAATCTACAAAAAAAGCCGATACTTTATATATAAGTACCGGCTTTTTTTAATAGTGTATCTTATTATAATGTTCTAAACCATGTTAGCATCGGTATAGGCAAGGGCACTGTTTCGTGAACTTTGTGAGATCCTATAACTTGACCCATATTATTATAGTCCTTCTCTGTATAATTGGCAATAATACCCGCAAAGCCAATCTGAAAAGCCTTATTATTTTCTGTTTGAAAACGAAGCCCTGGCATGATCAAGGCAAATCCACCGTCATCGCTCCCATCATCAGGTACAATAAATGAATCGAAGATTAAGGATATCTTTTTATTGATGGTGGCCATTCCTGCTACTGATAGGAGAGCTCGGCCTGAGCTGTAGGGAGCCGTTGTATAGGCACTATAATAGCTTTTGGTGCTTGGATCAAAGGTTATGGTTTCCTTTTCAGTTTTATATCCCACCACACCATAACCTGCAGAAAAGGTAATATTGTTTTTTCTATTACCATAAGTAAGAGCACCAAAAGGCAAAGCCATATAAAAATCGGGGAAAGACCAAGAGCCTGTACCTAATAAAGTACCAATACCCAAATGCCACAAAGAATCTAATTTGATGCTGTATTTTGCTGTAAGTACAATTGGGCTGGCAATCCACGATGTCATCACCCCAACACCAAAATTCTCAGTAACCCCATAATGAATTTCGGGTCCAAACAGATTCATTTGGCTGTACATATCGCCCTTTTTCATGGGGAGCCCATTGGTGGTAATAAAATAACGTGTGGCAAAAACTTGGTCAGGGGCGTAAACTCCTTGCGGATTCACATCTTCATTTTTAAGTACCCTGATTTCTTTAATGGTAGATTTTGAAATAATGATTTGACCAATTGCCTTGGTTTCGAGCAAAACCTCACGTGTATCCATCGAAATTATTTTACCGATAAGTTCAGAACCATCGTTCTTTACTACAATGTAGGTAGCTGATGTATCAATAGTAAGTTGTGAATATGCTTTGTCTGTAAGCAATGACAATACAAAAAAAGCAATGATGTAGGTTATTTTTTTCATGACTATAAATAATTAATTAATTGTGAATAAAACTTAAAGTTTTCAAATATATGATGTTTAGATTAATTTCTACCATTTTTTTAAAATTGCACCCTATACAAAACCACAGGCAAAAAACCTTGCTGGTACTGGGTTACCACAAGTTGTTTGATTGGATCGTATATCTCTGTCAAAGGGTTCAGTTGGTTAAACGCGTTTTGTATATCGACTGCCCACTCTTGGGTAATATGTTTTCCATTCAATTTAAATCCTATGCGAATATCTGTGCGACTATATTGTTTGTATTGATCGGTATAGGCACAGGTATAATCAAATCGTTGTTCGTTATAATAAATTGAAGAATCAAGATCGGTAGGTGTTTTGCGACGGCCACCAGCAATAGTAGTTTTGATGTTGATACTAAATATATTATTTTTTTTACGACCCATTTTCCACTCCTTACCAATGAGTGCGTTTATTACATATTTACCATTGAAAGCAGTATTATATTCTTTTCCTGAAAGTGTTTTGTATCTACTATCGAAAAACGAAGTGGTGAGCAACCAATAATATCCTTTGCTAAAGTTTTTTTCAAACGTAATTTCTATACCTTTATTGCTTCCAGTCCCTTTATTGGTAAGCTTGTTACGCACGGGCAAACTGCTAAACTCTGCACCAAAATTGAGCAAGGTAAAACTACTATTTGCATCGGTGTCCACAGGTATATTATATAAGTTTTGGTAATAAGCTTCTATTTTAAGTCGCTTATTTTTGCCGAACATTTGCTCATAACCTACCACAAAATGATGGGCTTTGCTAAAATCTAAAGTGGTATTATTTTTTACATACTGACCTTGGTTATTTAAAACCTGCGAATAGTATATTTCCAAAGGTTGTATCATGCTATGCAGGCCATAACCAATAGTGAAATTTTTGCGGGGTTGCACTGCCCAACGCAGCCCAGCCCTGGGTTCTAACGATTTTGAATTATTCATGAACCAATATATATAATGCAATCCCGAATTTAAAGTCAGTTTGGCATTTATGGTATATTTATGTTCTATATATAATTGACTTAAATAATTATTACCATCAAATTGACGAAGCGTTTGCATCTTGCCATAATTATTTAAAAAACTATCTTGCAAATGCGAATACATTTTATTGACAATGATACCTGCTCTGATACTGCTTCGTTTATTGATTTTTTGATGATAGAAAGTGTGCAGAACCCCTTTAATATTGGCAGTTCCCTCAGCATATGATAGAAATGAATTATTGCTTGGGCTTAGCGAATCAACCACTGTTGAACGTTTTTGATATGTAGCCGATAGCATAGTTTTTATATAGGAGTTTTTATTGATGCGATATTGATTGCTTAAAATTGCTACGCCCATATCGGTACCATTATATATATTGTTTCGTCCATTGCCAAAACTAAGGTCGGCAGTATCGCGTTTTGAATCTAGTAATGCAATAGAACTTTTGCCGCCAATAGCGGTTAACTGCCAATGCCCGGTTTTTGTTTCGGGGAAATTTAGTTTCATTGTAACGTCTTGGTATTGGGGCACTCCAGCGAAAGTGAGGTTGATACCCAACGCATCAAATACACCCAAAGTAGAATAGCGATAATTAATTAAATAACTGCTGCGTTTACTTTTTTTAATTGGGCCTTCAGCACCAAATTCAAAACCATTGAAACCCATTTGTCCCGTATATTCTCTTTTTTCATTGTTGCCATTTCTTAATTTTAAATCGAATACACCACTGAGGCAATTTCCATATCCTGCGGGAAATGCTCCTGTCACAAAATCGCTGCTTGCTAAAGTATTATTATTTAATATAGAAATGGGACCACCTGTGCTACCCTGACTGCTGAAATGATTAGGGTTGGGGATATCCACGCCTTCCAACCTCCACAACAACCCCATTGGGCTATTACCCCGAATAACTATATCATTTCTTTGACCACCAACCCCTGATACACCAGCAAAATTTGCCGCCATTCTGCTTGGGTCGGCGAGGCTTCCCGCAAATCTATTTGTTTGGTCTGTAGTGAAAAGTCGGCCACTTACGGTTACCATTTCATTATTGGTTTTGGATGCATTGGATGAAGCTTTTACTTTTACTTCCTGAAGTTTGTTCGCATCTTCTTCCAGTTCCACATTTATGACAGCCTCCTTAGCTGAGTTAACTATAATATCTGGAATTACTACTTCCTTATATCCTTCTTTGGAAAGCCTTAGCGAATGCCTACCCACGGGTATATCCTCGAATCTAAAATTTCCATTTGCATCTGTTTCTATTATACTACTTGTTGGGATTGTAATGATAGCCAATGCCACATTACCCAATGGCAACTGACTCTCTTTTTCTTTTACGGTTCCCCTAATAGTTTGTGTATAATTTTGAGCTTGAGAATTTATGCAAAACAAGAAGCCAAAAACAAATAAAGTTAATTTAAATAATTTCATTAAACAAAAATGTATGTTATATGATAATTCTAAAAAATATTTATGCCCAAACGTGACAATATGTATACAAACCGAAAATGAACCCGTATTTAATTAATCAAATCTCAAATCCAGCCTTTTGGCTAAATCCTTTAAGTACGGCCTGTCATCGGCCAATTTTTTAAACCTTTCTTGGTTTGTGAAATAATACGCTTGCGTATCGGCTGAGGCAATCGCTATGATATTAAATTGGGGCCTAATCATATATTTATCGAAAAACATTTGCGATAAATCAGGCTTGCATTCCTCTATCATGGATATATTATGATTGCCTGGAATATTGATATTGATAAAATTATTTTCACCCAAACTAAACTGAAATGTATCCAATACATTGTGCAACATTTTTTTGTTTTTGCTATCCAATTGTAATTTAAAATCAGCCAAAACATTGTCCAACATTTGCTGGGTGATGATATCAATTTTTACTTCTGCTTGTGGTAAATCTTCGGCTGCTTGAACACTATTTTTGGTGTCGATAATTTTCTGTTTTATTTTATCAATTGCCGACATGCCACCCAAACTCATGGTAGGAGAAACAATAGGTGTTTTGAAATTGACGGCAGCAACATGCTCCTTACTTTCAGCTATAGCAGCCCTCTCAAGAGGAACTGGGTTTAGTTCAAAGTTTTTTTTTATATCAACCAAACTGTTGATGTGGCATAACTTGATGAGTAATAATTCTACCAATAATCGTTGATTCCGACTGGCCTTGTATTGCAGATCACTTTGGTTGCAGAGGTTGAGAGCATTGAGGAGAAAAGTGGTAGATGCCGCTTTGCTTTGTTGTGCATATAATGCTCCCACGGAGTCTGCTACTTCTAGCAATTTAATAGTTTCTGTATCACGACAAACCAATAAATTTCTCAAGTGTTCTGAAAGCCCATTGATAAATAAATGGCCATCGAATCCTTTGTCTAAAATCTCATCAAACATCACCAAGCACTGCGGTACATTTTGGCCCATACAGGCATCGGTTATTTTAAAATAATAATCGTAATCGAGTATATTTAAATTTTCGGCAACACTTTTATAAGTAATATTATTGCCTGCATAACTTACCAACTGATCAAAAATAGTGAGTGCGTCACGCATGGCACCGTCCGATTTTTGGGCTATCACATGCAATGCTTCATCATCGGCCTGCACACCTTCTTTCAAACAAATCTCTTTGAGGTAGGCCACACAATCTTCCACTTTTATTCTGTTGAAATTAAATATCTGACAACGACTTAAAATGGTAGGCAAAATCTTATGACGCTCAGTAGTTGCTAAAATAAAAATAGCATATGCTGGCGGTTCTTCTAGCGTTTTCAAGAATGCATTGAACGCGGCAGTGGAGAGCATGTGAACCTCATCTATAATATATACTTTATACTTAACACCTTGGGGCGGATAACGCACCTGCTCCACCAATCCACGGATATCTTCCACTGAATTATTGGAAGCTGCATCCAACTCAAATATATTAAATGAGCTGCCACTGTCGAACGATTTGCAGCTTTCGCACTCATTGCACGGTTCAATATTGGGACCGAGATTTTGGCAATTGATTACCTTCGCCAATATTCTGGCATTGGTAGTTTTACCCACACCCCGTGGGCCGCAGAATAAAAATGCATGAGCCAAATGGTTATTGCGTAGCGAGTTCTTCAGCGTCTCAGTGATGTGACTCTGCCCCACCACCGCATCAAACGTGGCTGGCCTATACTTACGCGAACTGACTACAAAATTGTCCATTTATCTACAAAGGTGCGAAATTAATTGAAACGCCTTTCCATTTGCCCACAATTTTTCATTTAGATTTGCAAATTACACCAATACACATAAAACCACAAGTTTATATTTTAATTTGAACTAATTTTTAATTTATGAAGAAAATATACATTACCATTTTTATTAGCATTCTTTGCAACCATTTATCAGCCCAACAAAAACAACTCAGTATTGAAGATGCAGTGCTCAAAAAAAACACGACTCTAGCACCTGAAAGGCTGCAGCAGTTGCAGTGGATTCCTGGCACAAATGATTACAGCTATATAGGCAAAGCTAATGGCAAAGAGTTTCTCATCATAGCTCACACCGACAACAAACCGACAGACAGCGCAGAGGCTACAGATAAGTTTTTATCAATTATGAAAAGATATGATAAAGATTTTAAAGGCTTCCCGACATTTCCAACCATTACTTGGCTGTCCAAAGATCGATTTAGATTTATATATAAAGATAAAATTCTTATATATAATCTAGCTTACGATAATCTGATCAATCATTATTCTGCAGATTTTAATGGTTTCGAAAAATTTGACTTTGCGACTCAAACAAGTAATCTCGCGAGCACCCGAAACGACTCCATGTTTGTGACTGTATACAATGAAACTATATTAAATGGCAGTACAAATAATGCAAATATTGTATTCGCTCCTATTAAAGATGGGAATGCGCTGGGCCATGCAGTGCACCGCAATGAATTTGGAATTAACAAAGGAACATTTTGGTCGAACAAAGGTGTTCATTTGGCATATTATGATATGGATGAAAGTATGGTAACAACTTATCCTATTATATCTCTCGATGAACAACCCAGCAAAGCAAAAATGATTCACTATCCGATGGCTGGTGATAAAAGCCATGAAGTAAAATTGAAAATTTATAATGTGATTACCAAAGCTTCACCTATTGAAGTTAAAACTGCAGGGCCTGCCGAGCAATACCTCACCAATATCAGCTGGTCTCCCGATGAAACACAAGTGTATATCGCCATTGTAAATCGGGAACAGAATCACATGTGGCTCAATAGTTATAATGCAGAATCGGGTGCGTTTATTAAAACATTACTTGAAGAAAAGCACCATAAATATGTGGAACCTTTACACCCCATGATTTTCCCAAAACACATTAAGAATAAATTTATTTGGCAAAGTAATAGAGATGGATATAATCATTTGTATTTGTATAATACAGATGGTACTTTCGACAAACAACTTACTACCGGAGATTATGAAGTTACTGATTATTATGGCGATGATGAAAAAGGCAATATATATTTCCAATCGACCAGAGAAACGCCCACTGAAAAACATATATATAAATTAAATATAAAAGGTGAGTTATTAAGATTGGATACCGGAGAAGGCACGCACAGTTCGATCTTCAGTGAAGATTTTTCATTTTTTATTGATATATATAGTAACATTAAAACGCCTCGCGTAGTTAATTTATATAACAATACGAAAAATAAAATTGTTAAGAATTTATTGAATGCTGCAAACCCGATGAAAGATTATAGTATGCCCAATATTAAATTCTTCACCATCAAAGCTGCTGATAATGAAACAGATTTATATTGCCGATTATTGACTCCTTCAAATATTATAGCAGATAAAAAATATCCCGTACTCGTATATTTATATGGTGGTCCGCACGCACAGATGGTGGTGAACCAGTGGATGGGGGGTGCCGATTATTGGATGCATGCCATGGCCGAACAAGGTTATATAGTTTTCACAATCGATAATCGGGGTAGCATGAATCGTGGTCGTGATTTTGAAAATGTAACGCACAGGCAACTTGGCACTATAGAAATGGCTGACCAACTTGCGGGTGTGGAATGGCTCAAAAAACAAGAGTTTGTGGATTCCACAAGAATGGCGGTGCACGGTTGGAGTTTTGGTGGATTTATGACAACAACTATTATGACAAAATCGCCCAATACTTTTAAAGTAGGAGTATGTGGCGGACCTGTAATTGATTGGAGTATGTATGAAATAATGTATACCGAAAGATATATGGATATGCCAAGCGAAAATCCCGAAGGATATAAGAATGCAAACCTATTAAACTATGCCGATAAACTACAAGGGAAACTATTGATGATACACGGTACTAGCGATGGTGTAGTGCTATGGGAACATAGTTTGAAATACATAAAAGCAAGTGTAGAAAAAGGAAAACAACTAGACTATTTTGTATATCCCGAGCACTTACATAATGTAACGGGTAAAGACCGTGCACATCTGATTGTGAAGATTACGGATTATATAAAAGATAATTTGAAATAGTATATTATAATAAGTCGGTGTTGCTTGCTATCAGTCGTTTTACACACCCCTCCATAGCTCCGTCTTACGCACCCCCTCTCAAGAGGGGAATTTCTTCTCCCAAAAAAAATCATGCGTCAGCCCATTAACCATTAACCATTTATCACCCAAACTGTCCGCTGATTCTATTATATATATTGCCAGATTGCCAATATCTTTCTTTCCCTAGTCGCATTCGTTTCGCAGTTCTAAATTCTGCATAGTTATGTTTTTCTAAAAATACAATCGCGGGAATATTATCTACTGGAAGAATGCAAACTTCTTGCACTTTTAGTCTTAGTTTCAATAATTCTATTCCTGCTTCATGGTCAAGTGCTGCGATGAAACCCTCACGCAGCGTGGGCATATAGAAACCTTCCAGTTTATTGTTTGATATATATAATCTGGCATTGGGTAAATCTTTTCCTAAAAGTTTGAGTCTTCCTTCTCCTGAAATTAATCTATCGAGTTCGAGGATTTCATTTCTGAATTTGTTTTCATATAATATAATATTGGGAGAAATTTCTGAATCATTTTCTATACTTCCACCTTTCAAAAAAGCATATTCTGTCTCTGTTTCAAAACCCAGTTTGGTATATACTGGTTCGCCCAAATCAGTTGCAATTAAGTATATAGTTTCATATTCAATTGGGATTCTATCTAAAAGCGTTTGCGTAATCAATGTGCCTACGCCCTTACTCCTATGCTCAGGATGGGTGATGATATGTGCGAGCCAGGCAGTATCTTCAAACAAAATGGTGCAACCAATACCTATAATACTTCCATTCTCAATAATTTTAATTGGGTGACAAAAATCATGTTGTGTATAGCACTCCAATGATGGATAAATATCACCCCATTCTGGTGGTTGGAAGGGTTTTAGGAATGGGAGGTCGGAAGATATGATTGGTTGTATTTGCATTGTATACTTAAGACTATTTAAAAGATATAATATCATATCCAATCCTAAAAATCAAAGAACAATCAGGAGTATATCCTTCCCAACATCTCAAAGAAACAGTAAGACTTTCATCACTATGAGTATCTGCATAAAACCACTCTTCATCTTTTTCACTAACTCCCGCTACATGCAAAGCACGGTGACGCAGACCCACTTGAAGACCATATTCAATATAAAAGCGATCGTAAAATCTAGTTTTGTTACCTGCACCAAAATGTATAAATTGAACATTGCGTGTAAAGTTTCCTATCATATTCTGCGACGTAGAATCCATTGGATTAACTAGCTTGCCAGATTTTGTAAATCCCTGCTGTATCTTTCCTGCACCAATACTAATCCACATATCCCTATCATCTTCGTTATGTAAATAATAGCGTAATCCCCCTTCGATTCTATATCCTTTTAAATCGTTAAAGTTTTTTGACTTTATTATATAATGACTATACTCAGTAAAAAGTGAAAAATCACCAACGCATTGCTCAACGCCACAGCGAATAGATGGTCCTACTGCAAAATGAAGTAATGCAAATGGTGCAAAATATATTGAAGTTCTAACTGGTCTTGTTTGATTATTTGACCAGCTAACACTTTTTGGGGCTGAGGTTGAGGACAAAGATTCTTTTAAAAAAGCATTTGTATGTGTTTTATATATAAATTCATTTTGCAACAACTGTCCATTGCAAGGTAAAAATGAAAATAGTATAAAAATGAAAACTATTTGTTTCAAGGACCTAAAAATTAGTAGAATTTGAAATGCAATAATAGTAAATTAGAGATAAATAAACTAACCCCGCCAATCACAAAACAAATGCACCGGAAGCAACCCCAAAGTCTTGATAATTTATACTTTATACTTTATACTCAACTTGTGTATTGAAAAAATTTAAATTACCCTGTATCCGTTGTAAGTTTGAACCTTTAAATTTTAACACGAACAATGATAGTAAGAAACGACTGGAAATTATCAGAAATACAAGACATATATAATCGACCACTGCTCGATTTGGTATATGATGCAGCCACGGTGCACCGTGAAAACAATGCCTATAGTGAAGTGCAAGTGAGCAGTTTGATATCCATAAAAACTGGAGGTTGCAAAGAAGATTGCGCCTATTGCCCCCAAGCTGCACGTTATGATACAGACATTAATGTGCATCCCCTGATGTCGCTTGAGCAGGTGATGGGAATGGCACAACAAGCCAAAGATAATGGTGCCTCACGCCTATGTATGGG
>Ga0114970_10004021_pt1 | contig 10718 bp, 8 predicted proteins | sample M_140205_XF_Meta_FD_87030 | JGI IMG/M metagenome (GOLD analysis project Ga0114970, IMG submission 87030) | Freshwater microbial communities from Lake Montjoie, Canada to study carbon cycling - M_140205_XF_MetaG | ecosystem: Environmental > Aquatic > Freshwater > Lake | place: Lake Montjoie... | reverse complement strand
TTTAAAAAATAATTTACAAGTAAAAAATGAAAAATTAAATGCAGAATATCAGTTAAAACTAAAGGCAGCAGCCCTTGATATCCCTCAAACAAATTTGATCAGTGAATATGGTCAAATCAACTCATTTTATAAAGATACGAAGTTTGGAATTTCTCAATCTATAAGTTTCCCAATCGTTTATGCAAAACAAAAATCACTTCAAAACGAAAATTACAAAAGCAGTGTTTTAAACATTGTTGTAAAAGAAGTAGAGCTAAAAAAACAAGTAAGTATCGTTTTTTACCTATTGGTTTACTTACAACAAAAACAAAAAATACTATTGGAAAATGATAGTGTTTATAGCGAATTTTTGGAAAAGGCAAACTTTAGATTTGAAAAAGGCGAAACCAATATTTTGGAAAAAACTACTGCAGAAACTCAAAGGGGACAAATTTCAATACAGTTAAACCAGTTGAAGAATGATATTGAAATAGTCCAACTTCAATTTCAGTTGTTACTCAATACCACGGATGAATTTATACCCTCAGTAGAAAACCCTAAAATTATTTTTGTAGCATCACTTGATACTTCCACAATTATCATGCATCCGACTTTACGATTTTTACAACAGCAAAAACAAATTTCTTTAGTTAATTTTCAATTGGAAAAATCTAAACTATTACCTAATCTGAATTTTAGTTACTCCAATATGAGTATAAATGGAATAGGAGCCGATAATTTATTTTACAACAGAACAACAAGATTCAATTCGGTTCAGTTTGGTATAGGCGTTCCTTTGTTTTTCGGTGCACAAAAAGCAAAAATAAATTCAAACAAAACCCTTGAATTAATAAGTGAAAACAATTATCGAATTGGTTTACAAACTCTGAATACTGAATATTATACTGTATTTAAAAAGTATCAAAACCAATTACAAACAATAAAGTATTTTGAGGAAACAGCCCTGCAAAATGCAAACACTATAACTAAAACTGCCAACCAACAATTTGCCAATGGAGACATAAATTATTTGGAATGGACAATGCTAATTAACAATGCACTCAGTATTCAAAGCAATTATATTGATGCTATAAAAGATCTTAACCAATTTATTATTCAGCTCAATTACTTAACATCTAAATAAAATGAAAAACATAATAATCATTTCATTAGCGTTTGTAATCCTCTCATCTTGCGAAAATAAGCAAGCCAAAAATAAAGAAAGGGTAGAAACATCAACTGAAAACATAGTTGAACTTACCGATTCACAATTAAGAAACTCTACTATTGAAATAGGGAAAATTGAACAAAAAACAATTTCGTCTTTGCTTAAAGTGAATGGGAAAATTGATGTGCCACCTCAAAACATGGTTTCCATAAGTGTTCCGCTTGGTGGTTATCTCAAATCAACCAAACTTTTAGAAGGTATGCACATTAGCAAAGGTGAAATAATTGCAGTAATGGAAGACCAACAATACATACAGTTGCAACAAGATTACCTCACAGCCAAAGCTCATTTCAGTTATTTAGAAAAAGAATTTCAGCGACAAAAAGAATTAAATGAAAGCAAAGCAAGTAGCGATAAGGTTTTTGAGAACGCACAAGCTGAGTATCTTACACAAAAAATATTGATAAAATCTTTGTCTGAAAAACTAAAATTAATTAGCATCAATCCAGATAACTTAAACGAAAATAAAATTTCTCGGAGTATCAATATCTACTCTCCAATAGACGGTTTTGTTTCTTCCATAAAAATGAATATTGGTAAATATGCAAGTCCCTCTGATGTATTATTTGAATTAGTAAACCCTGTCGATATTCATTTGGCTTTAACCGTTTTTGAAAAGGATTTAGACAAACTTTTTATAGGGCAGAAAATTATTGCTTACAACAATTATAATTACAATAAAAAATTCAATTGCGAAATTATTTTTATCGGTAAATACATTTCAGCCGAAAGAGCTGTAATTGTTCATTGCCACTTTGAGCAATACGATAAAACGCTAATCCCAGGAATGTATATGAATGCAGAAGCTGAAGTTTCAACCAACAATGCATTTGTAATTCCAAATGATGGCTTAGTTCGCTTTCAAGGGAAACAATATGTTTTCACACAAACCGAACCAAACAAGTATAAAATGCAGGAAGTTATTACTGCAAATAATGAAAACGGTTTCACGCAAATTTCCTTTCCCGACAACACAGAAATGAGAAATAAAACTTTCGTAGTTAAAGATGCTTACACGCTACTAATGAAAATGAAAAATACTGAAGAGGAATAATTTAGGCTCTAATTTCTTGTCGGTTTGCTGTAGAAGCAAATATTCTTTACTGTTTTTCGTCTGATTAAAGCCTTAAAATATTTTTAAGAAAAAAGGTAATAGCTTTATCAAATTTTATTTAAGGTAAATACCTAAAAAGTGGAGTCTAATAATTTATTTGAAGTCGGTTTCTTTATTAAAATTTTTGAATATTGAATATTTGAGTAACAAAAAAAGCCCCATTGACGAGGCTTTTAATGATTTGTGGGCCAAAGGTCTGAATTATCGAACTTTTTGAGAGAGGATGTAGAGAGGCTTAATAGAATGTAAAACATGATTTAAATTACTCTTATGATAGAAGTTTTAAATAGCATTAGGATACGATTTAATAATTATATATTTATGCTAAATAAAATACTTAAAATTCTATTTGTAAAGCAAATCTATAAAAGCTATTTTTTTTTAAGTAAGCAGTGATACCCCCAATTCCATTGCTACAATTTAGTTGAAATTAGGCAGGAAATATTACTAAAAAATAATTTTAATACAAATGGAAATGAAACTTATTAGACTATCAGCACCGGAAGAAATATTTGTTGACATCCGCGAAAGCGAAATTAAAATAAACGACCCATATAAAGGTACTACTTTTCAAGTAAAGGAAAATGTTATGCTGCATTCTAGCACAGGTTATTTTAACCCGGGTGATGATATTAACTTCTTGGGAATGAATAAGGTATTTAAAGAAATAGAAATAAGTCAGCAAGAAAGTCTATTCAAAGGTGAAGAAATTCCGGGATTAGATCGAAAATCATTCTGGCTGAAAAATTCGGAATTGTTTGCCTGCTTGTGTGCTATAATTTATCCTTGGTTTGACGATAAAAATAAAATAAAATTTCACGAACTGAATAATATTTTCCTACCTAATGATTGGATGGAACTATTAAATCCAATAGTTATTACAATTTCTCCTTCCAAAAACTGGTATGGCTTTATCGTTGATTTAAATAAAATTAAAAAGCTCTTTTCAAAAGAAATAATCTCGCAAATTGATAGTCTCTATCAAAAAGGTTTTTCTCTAAAGCTGCTGTCAGAAAATGCACTTGGAAATAATAATTCGGCAAATATTTGTATTCAAATCAGCGACAATAATCCCATATGTCAAAGATTGACAGCTAAAGACAATTATTTCAACTACGATTCCTTGACTCTTGAAATTATAAATTTTAATTCTACATATGGTAAAAACCCTAATAAAATTTTCAAATATTTTAATAAAAGAGCTATTATTATTATTTCACAGCTGGTAAATGAATTTAGTGAAAATTCGAATAATTTTATAATGGCTATTAAAAACTTTGATTCATTGTATGATCTAATGTCTCAGCAAAAGCTAGATGAAACCTCATACAATGCTTTACTGCTTGACTTATATGATATAAACAGAAACACATCAAGTGTAGATTTGGATGATCTATTAAAAAATAAAATTAAAAAGTCAATAAGAAACGGTGATGATTTTTTGGACGGCCAATATTATAATCAATACTCATGGGCTCATCTAATCAAAAGAGTGGTGAGAAATAATGCGGAGGATATAATTTCTAAAGTGAAAAAAAATCCTAATGAAATTACTCATTTGTTTTCTAAAAAAAGGGTGATAAAAAAAATGGAAAGAATTTACACAGCTATTTCTTCTCGAGATGACAAGGAAAAAGAAATGAAAAAATATCTACAAAAACAAGTAGATAGCTATGACGAAGTGAAAAAATATATTTCCAAGTAAATACTCTTCCACAATAAACACATCAATGAAAAGTTTAATGTTAAAGAATCTTAAATAAACCTTTTTAAGGTTTTAAAAATATTTAATTTGTGAATGAATTTTCAAGAGAATAATAATATAACCTTTAATGATTTTGCAGATAGCAAATTTAATACTATAGCAGGTGGCCAAAATAAAGTTATGCCTGAGAAGGAGATTAATATTCCTGAACTTATTGCTATTTTATCTAATCCTGCTACTAGGAAACTATCTGCAGCCATAAGAGCTTGTAAAGACCCCATTCTTAGAACTAAGCTAAAGACTAAGCTACCATATTTTACGCCTTTTGGATCTTTTATCGACAGAAAGAATCAGAGTATATTAAGTTATAATAAAGATATTTTAGCGGTAGATATAAATGCAATCCCTGCAGCTGAGGCATCTATTGTTTTTAATATTTTAAAAAATAATGCAAGTTGTTTGCTAGCATATATCTCAGCTAAAGGTAAAGGCGTAAAAGCTTTAATTCATGTAAATTATGATAATGAACCTGATCCTAAAGTAGACCATTACAACCTATTATCATTAAATGAAGATTATCTTAATTTTATTTTAGGTGTAACTAATTGGAGATTAGACAGGGCTAAGTTAAAATTATCGCAGCGTTTCTTTATTTTTAATGCTGATGGATTGTATTACAACTTGAATACAGTGCCTTTAAAGCTAAAATTAAATAAAGTAATCTTTAAAGAAAAGAAAGCTATTAAAGCTAAGCTAAAGCAACTACAGGAAAATTATAAACCTACAGCAGTTCCTGAAGAGCTACAGGAAGCAGTTAATGAAGAACTAAGAACAATTTTTACTTATGATTTTCTAAGAAGATTAAATCATGATCCTAAAGCTGCAAGGCATCCACAAATCTATAAAGTTAGTTCTGTAGCTGAAGTAATACATTATGCAGATAAAGTGTTTTATGAGGAATTATCTTCAACTTGTTGGGTAACTATAGTTTTACTTTATGGATCAGATGAAGAAGCTCTTGCTGCTAATGCCTTTAAATCTTTTTTAGATGTTTTTAAGAATACAGCACCGATAGAAAATGAAACTATAAAAGGAATACTTTCTAAAGGTATTGAAAAATAGATGCCAATATTAGCATTTCCACTTAAATAAACACAAAAATCAGCACAAAAGGATTCATTAGATAAAAAACCCTTTTGATGATTTGTAGAAATATAGAAATATAGAATTATCTTTATAATAAACAAACGAAACAAACATTTGCCAATCTACCCCAAAATCGGAGGTATATACGAAAGTTTGTAGCGCATATATGAGTAAAACCCACAAGGTGGAATAAGACATTGCATAAATGGAAAAGGGAACTACTAAAAAAACGTACTATAACATCACCAACAAGGAATTGAATAGAGAAGTGAAAAAGTAAAAACATTAAATGTCTTATAATCTAGAAACATACAAAGAACCTTTTTGGGCTAAAAGCGGAAATTTTGTTAGAGGTCGTGATCCTCTTGGTATTCAAAATAGTTCAATATCGGTATATGGGACTTTGTTACCAGGAATGACGAATCTAACATTGAGACTGCGTTATTATGGGATGTATTTATGGTTGTTAGATGAGTATCACAATTTGCCAATAGACAGCCCATTTAAAAAAAGTCCAAAAGCACAATATACATTCATACGTAGAGCTGAGTTGATAACTGCATTTTTAATGGTGAATAATCACCCCAATGAGTTAAGTGTAATCGGAAATGATTTTGCCAAAAGGAATATTGACAAAGTAAAGGAAAATGGTTTCTATGATATTGCTTTAGGTGCAGACCAGAATAAAGATACGGAGAAAGGAAGCGTCTATTGGGATTATGGTTCGGGAGCACTTGGCCAATATTATGCAGGTTCACTATTCGCACTGAACTTAGCAGATTCAAAAAACGGTTATTTCGAAAGAACAGAAGAGTACGGAAAAATCCTTGCAGAAAGCTATAGGAAGTCTCTATCCAAAGATGCGGAAGCTTTGTTTTTGAAGCGAATTAGTGAAGGTAGATTATATCTCGATGATTTAAAGTTGCTGGATGAAATAGCCCTTAATAAAGAGTATAAAGATACTACTGAAGGAGCATTTTATTTTAAAATGCTTTTGTCTGATGATGGTTTAAAAAGAAAGACAGCTTCTCAAAATATAACAAGTCAGCGTAAAGAATCTCTCCAACTTTTTTTAACCCTAATAAACGATGGAGACAAGAACCTAAACATCTACGAGTTGCCTTTGAGATCTTATTCAACATGTATAAAAAAGAATAAAGATGAAGTAAGTGAGGCTAGTTTTGGCTGGTATTACTATTATCTAAATGAACTTGCTCACCATAGTTTAGAAGCTGTTTTTTGGGGGATGTTGCGCGAAATGGATTTAAGGAGCTATTCTCTAGAACAATTCTTGTCTGAAATCACAAAAAAGGTCTGCAGCAATTCTAAAAGACTTTTGGAAGTGGATTCTGAATATTTAATCTCTGACTTGATTCCATCATTAGACCAAGATAAATTCATTACGCTTAATTACATAGATAGAATAGACGATGCTGTAAAAAGAGATGATGGAATTGACGGAATTTTGCAAGGTGTCTTTGCTTTGCTATCATTGTATAGAGATAATCATCATAAATTAAATGATGTGCGTTTTTATGCAAATGAACATTTTTTAGATAGTAAATATGGCAATGCACTTCAGGTATTTAGCACCTATATTGAAACAAGCCAAGGCTTAATGTTCAAAGATTTCGTGCGAAAGTTTATTCACACTTTATTAAATGAACATCTTGCGGTTGCATACAATAAAATGGGAAATGGGGAGAAGAATCTATTAAAATTCGTTGTAGAAGATAACTACCTGGTACATATTGAAACCATGCGTCCCAACTTCACGAATCCAAGACTTAGAACCCTGCTTAACTTCACGAGAGACTTGGGGTTAGTGAGTGTTGAAAACGAACTTACCGAATCAGGAAATAAATTGTTAAACGAATTAAACTCCGCTAAATGAGTGATTTGAAGTTATTTAGAGAAGTCCCTAAATCAGCTGATTTTCATTCGGCTGTAATGACGACTTTTTCAATTGATTTTCATCATTTTGAATCTCAAGTTTTACGAGAACTAAAAAGAAAAGGAGTCACCAACGTTAATCTTTTTGCAGATTCAAAAATGCTTGATAAAAGCATTGGATTCTCAACAGGTCATTTAAAATCTCTTAGTTCTTCATATACTATTAACAGCATACCATGCACTGGAGCATTTCATTCTAAAATAACAATATTAGCTGGTGAGAATGATGTTCTTTTGCTTCAAGGTTCTGGGAATATAACCAATGGAGGCCATGGAAAGAATCATGAACTTTTCACAGTTTTCTATGCAAATAGGGAAGACCAAACACAGCTACCAATCATTCAAGAGGCCTGGCTATACTTGCAAAGATTGACTAATAAAATTAAAGGTATTTCATCTGAAAAACTTGATTGGGTTAGTTCTAATTGTAACTTGTTGACAGATATCAAAATTAAGCCTCATCAATTTAGTGAAATTGAAACAAATTTCAGTGCAGCGATTTTATATAATGAAGAAACGAGTATATGGCAGCAATTAAAGGAATTGGTTCCTTCAGGTTCTATAAAAAATATAAAAATATTTAGTCCTTTTTACGATGAAAAAGGGACTCTTTTGAACCGCCTTTCAGCTCAATACAATAATTGCACAATTGACGCTTACCTTCAACCTAATCGAGGCATACACCCTTTTAAAATGGAAGAACAGAATGAAATTCGTTTCATCTCCTGGGAAAGTACAAATAGAGCTAAAGAAACAACGGTTAAATATCAGCGAAAACTGCACAGTAAGTTATTTTGGTTTGATGCTGGAGAGGATCAATATTGTTTGATAGGAAGTCCAAACGCAACCATAGCCGCTTTTGGAACGGAAACGAAGAGAGGAGTCAATGATGAGTTTGCTGTTCTTATTAAGGTGTCTAATAAACAAATATTAGAAGAGTTAAAATTGACAGGAGAAATTGAATTTTTAACTCCAACTGAAAATATTGATGATCAAGTCGCAGAAAAAGAAATCGAAAACGATCAAACAAAAAATATTGATAAAATCAAACTTTTAGGAGTGGATCAAGATGGTTATCATATCACTTTATTCATTCAAAATAAAACTATTCTAAAATATTCAATTCTTGCACTTTATGACAATTGGGGGCAAGAATTAGAAAGGCTAACCTTAGATATCACAAAACCTAAAATTAGAATTGAAATAAAAAACGCCGTTAAAGAAAATACACTTGCTTTTGTTCAGTTCATTGATTCAAAAAATGAATAACTGTCTAATAAACAGGTTGTAAACAAGTTACATGAACTATGGAACACCAATCCTTCTGCCGAAAATAGAAGATTGATGAAATTAGGGAGTTTAATAGAAAGTGGTAATGGCGGAGTGTTTGATATCATAGAGTTTTACAATACCATTCAATCTAGCAGAAAACTAATAGAAAAAAAGACATCTGGGGGCTCTGGCGATAATAATGACATCGAAAATGAAAGTGAACCATCTGCAGCAAGCCTGACGTATGAAGAAGCAATCGCTCTTAATAAGGAGAATGTTGAGCATCAAAAAATATTAAAGCAACATAGCTCTATACGAATCTGGGATTCTATCGAAAAGTACTTTAAAGAATTAGCATTAGCTGAAGAAGAGGAAGACATGGATGATGAAGAAGAAGGTGATGCAACAACAAGCAGAGCTAGGTCAGAAAAAAAGGAAAGAACATTTTCAATTCCTTTAAACTCTGTCAAAGTTTTAGAGCGAAAACGTGCTTCCATTGAGAAGTTTTTATCCAATTATGCAAAAGCTCTTAATAAAAGTATGAATACTGAAGATCACAAAATAGGATTAGTTGATATGGCAATGTTTCTCATCGTCATGAAGCACCTGATCCAGTTTACGAATAGAAAAGTCGTGTTTAAAGAATCTTCAGAGAATACTTACGAAGATGTTTTGTACCCGCTGAGAGGTAAGTTGTCTGAACTGAGTAACTTCTCTGGCGCAACACTTAATCTTCTTGGGGCATTTACAAACTTACTGTGTCGTTCTCAGTTTGAAAATGGACATGATGAATACACTCAGAATAAATTAATTTACTATCAAGTTTTAGTAAAAAGAACCTCTTTATTTAGCTTAGCTATAATTGGAGAGATTTATCATGACCACGAAAACGGAAGCAATTGGGCAGACTTATTAGCCTATAATATCATTGAACAATGTGGTAAATCGGAAATTGGATGTGAAAAGCATCTTTCTGAATTCTTGAAGAACACAAGTATTGATAGAGATCAAGAGGATTCATTAGTTGAAAGAATTCAGAACTGGCAGATTAAATCAAACAATCATGATTATTATGCAGCTAAAAATCTTGGAATTTGCAATGTTGTAAAACGTATTCCATCAGAAGGGTCTTTAAAGTTTTTAAAATTGAGTAGACCTGGCTTTGAATACAAAGAAGAAGAAAAGGATTTCATTTTATCTCAATTGTATAATTGCGCTACTCAAGAATTACAACCATCTCTTCAGGAGTTGAAGAAATCGAAAGTTTAATAAAAATCAGTTCCATTAAAATTATTTAACGATAAAGAAAACCGAATTTTCTATACTTTTAAGCACTGATATTTAATTGTTATTTTTACAACCAAATTCAAGTTAAGTTTTCACAGCAACTTGTTACTTCTAATTCAGCTAATAATTTAGTGGGTGCATTTTCAAATTCAAGCCATTCCTCCTTGCTCAGTTTTGCAAGACCATAGCATTTATTGAATTTGTAACATCTATCACAGAGTCCAAGTGCTGTCCAATAGCCTCCTGGTATTCCTTTTACTTCTATATAAAATTCTTTCCTACCAGTTTTTTCATTGAATCTTTGAAGATTTCTCATATTAGTATTTATTAATCAGATTAAATTCATCATGTTTTGGCTATAATTCAATATCCCTTAACTTTCACGCTTCCACCACATATTTCTCCCTCAGGAAAACCAATTAACCAATCATTAATAGAAGAAATTCTTTCTTTAATCAATTGTTGCTTGTATAGTGCATAACACATTCCGAAACAACTTCCACCTCTGTATTCATCATCTTCTGGAAACCTAGCTAGTAATTGAGATTCCATATATTGCTTCCATACTACTTGAGACTTCTTGAAATTCTTGATAAAGATTTCCTGATCTTGGTATTCTACAATTACTGCACTATACATGCTATCTAATTTACTAGACAATAAAGTTAAACTATTAGCTTCGTCTAAATTAATATCTGTTTGACTTTTTTCAGCATCATACGACTGCTCTTTTACAGGGCTAACTTTTTGAGAAGGACTTAAAGCATTTTTATTGTTATTCGAATTAGTACAAGCTGATAGCTGCATAAAACATAAAATAAATGCTATTTTACTAAAGTTATTAGATAGAGTTACCACGTGAAAATGTATGAAAATATGGTTTAAAATAGTCATTTATAAATGATGGTAAATTTTTTTAATTTTTAGATTAATTCACTTTAGTAGAATCTCCCATTATTTTTTTTAGAATAATATAAGCCAACCAAAAAGCAGATGCAAAAATGAGACCTAATGTATTATAAATAATGTCTCTT
>Ga0114970_10004019_pt1 | contig 10720 bp, 9 predicted proteins | sample M_140205_XF_Meta_FD_87030 | JGI IMG/M metagenome (GOLD analysis project Ga0114970, IMG submission 87030) | Freshwater microbial communities from Lake Montjoie, Canada to study carbon cycling - M_140205_XF_MetaG | ecosystem: Environmental > Aquatic > Freshwater > Lake | place: Lake Montjoie... | reverse complement strand
TGTACGTGTAATATTTCAAATATAGAAACTTTCAACTGGTATTAAAAGTAATCAGATTATTTTGATCTGTTTTTTTGTCTACTAAATTATCTTTCACTGTTGGATAGTAACATCAAAAGTGAAAAATAATTAATAATCAGGCTATTGCCATTGGTTATCAGGTTAATACTATTTTTCTCTTCTAAAAAAAAGAAACCTCGTAATCTGATTACACTTTATTTCTTACATTTGCCCCGTCCTAAAAACAAATATGCCAGCTTCACGATACACTTTAAATACATTTATACTATCTGAATTAAAAAGTGAGCTTACTTTAAAGTTACGTTTTTCTATAGTAGGTAAGCCCGCTTGTGCTAAGTTGAGCGATATTTTAGTAAACGAAGGATACGGGTACCTATCAGTCGCTACTCTGTATCGTTTATTTGTAAAATTTGAGGGGATCGCACCCTATCAAAACACTTTAAATATATTAGTGAATTTTATTGGCTATGATTGTTGGCCTGATTTTGTAAAGAAGATTGAAACCAACAACAATAATTATTCAGTTACTCAAAAAAAAGTCGTTCCGAACACGCTAATATATTATTGTATTGAAAAGGGAACAACTGATCCTTTACTTTCATATTTTGAAAGTATTGAGGGTATGGATCACGAATTTAAAGTGAAAGTTGCTATCGAGATCTACGACAGTTTATTAAAAACAAGTAAACCGGAAGATTTTTTTACTAAATTCATAGATAATAAATTTGTGAAAGAATATGTTTTAGAAATAATGTTTGACCCCGCTTTTCGGATAAAAAATTATGAACATGCGTATAAATTATATTGCAATGATCTTAAGAAAGCTACTTCAATCGCTTCCATACAAGACTATATTTTTTCGCAATCTGTTTTATTTCGACATTATGTTTTATCCGGAAATATAAAAGAAGCATTAATTATAGGGAAGAGCATTTATAGTGAGAATTCAATTACCTCAACTGATTTAGAAAGTATATTTATTTTCCCAAATATTCGATTTAGGGCTTATAAAATTTGGTATTTCCAATTAATCGAGCATCCAAAAAATAGTATTGAAGACTACGTTATAGAATTATTAGACTACTGTAAAAACAAATACGAATCACTGGGTTTTGTTGAAAGAAAAATTGTTTTTCATTGTGTTGCAGAAGTTTTTTGTAGTTCAACTGTGGATATACAATATCATTTGGCGCTTAAAACTATTTTTAAAGATGAGTTTGGAACCATTCCTAATTTTGTGTTTGATAAATCTCTAAAAAAAGCCTTACCGTATTTTGAAGTAAATGGCTTATTATATTATCGACCAATATAACACTCCCCAAGTTCAATATATTGACTTCCAACTTCTTTTTCGTAACCATTTAGTAATGTGTGCTTTGAAGTAATTTCTTTCAATTTGAAATTTTCAAAGTATAATTACTGCCCCTTTTTTAATAAAGAGTAAGTCCAAATGACCCAAGATGAACTTTAATTATTAAATTTTTGTTTATACTATTGTATAGGTTAACTCGGGAGAAATTGTAGTACTAGAGTACGATATTTTGTTTTTGGGAGATTAGAATGTAAGCAAGAGAAACTTTGGTTTAAAATAATAGGATTTAACCACCAAATCAAGTGCCTAAAGGCTGGCGCATTAAATTTTGTTAATATCTTACTTCATTTAATGCGCCAGTCCTGAAAGTACGTTCTCAAAAAAAGTTTGTAGAAACCAGATAAAAATAAATAAGTGGAGTTCAGAACCCACTCTAAAAAACGAGTATTTTTTAAAAAAAGTGGCGACTGCGTAAAAGTATATGAAAAAAATAATAACTAATGTTGGAGTACTAATCTTTGCCTCAGTAATACTGTATAGCTGCGGAAATTCTGCTGAAAGCGACGCAAAGAAATATGCAGAACTAACGTGTAAATCACAAAATTTAGCTAAAAAAATGATGAAATCGGAAGGAGCAAACATGGCATCTTCTTTAAAGGAAAGTCAGAAATTAATGTTAGAAGTAGCTAATTTTGGTAAAGAAATGGAAGGAAAATACACTTCTGAATCTGATAAGAAAGCATTCGGAGAAGCCTTACTAAAAGAAATGAATAAATGTAAATAATTTCAAAATATAATTAGAGAAAGATACATTTTTCAAATAACCACTATGGAAAAGTCATAGTGGTTATTTTTCTTGTTTTAGCGATAATCATTGTAAACTATGCGCCAAAAAATGATCAATTGTTGAAAATGACAAAAAAAGCAGGGTGTAATTGTTGAGAGTTAAAGCATTCCAAAATAACCTAAATTCTATTCTTTTCACAAAATTCTATAAAATAAAAAACCGTAAACAATTAATAATTAACTATTTACGGTTTTTATCTGCGGAGAGTGAGAGATTCGAACTCTCGATACCCTTGCGAGTATACAAACTTTCCAGGCTTGCTCATTCGACCACTCTGACAACTCTCCGAATTGGTGCGTGAAATTAGTAATAATTTCGAGAATGAAGGAAGAAATAGTAGGCAAAGATTCAACACGAATAGATAAGGTGAATAGATTACCACAGAATCTGAGGTTATTCTGTCATTTCTCCTTGCAAAGAAATTGCTAATTTACTTTCTACGGCGTCTTTCGATTTCTCTGTCCCCAATAAATACATCATTTTTGCGAGTGCGGCCTCTGTAGTCATATCTTTTCCGGAAATAACACCAATCTTGTCAAAAAATGAGCTCGTTTCGTATTTTCCTTGTTGAACACTTCCTGAATTACATTGCGTAATATTCAAGATGATCCCTCCTTTTTCAATATAGTTGACTATTAATTGGCGGAATTCATCATTACTTGGTGCATTACCTGCTCCAAATGTCTCCATGATAATCCCTTTTACTTGATTAATGTCGAATAAATTTTTGTATACATTTGCTGAAAAACCTGGGAAAATCTTTAACAAAGCAACATGATTATCAAAATGTGTGAATAAGGTTAATTCTTTTGAAAGGGGTTTAAAAATTCGTTCAAAATTATAATTTATTTCTACTCCAGCAACTGCCAATTCAGGATAATTTGGGGAACTAAATGCTTCAAATTGATTGGCAGAAACTTTCGAACATCGATTGCCACGGTATAAAGAATATTCAAAATAAACCGCTACTTCCTTGATTAAACTTTCCCCTTTTTCATCTTTTGATGCGGCAATTTCAATAGCGGTAATTAAATTCTCTTTTCCGTCGGTACGAATCGTTCCAATTGGAAGTTGAGACCCCGTTAAAATAACCGGCTTAGATAAATTTTGAAGCATAAAACTCAATGCAGATGCGGTATATGCCATTGTATCTGAACCATGTAGCACAACAAAACCATCAAAACTACTATAGCTATCATAGATTATCTGTGCAATATCTGCCCAAAAAATTGGATTCATCTCGGAAGAGTCAATGGGCTGTGTAAAACTGACTGTTTCAAGAGTAACTTGCAATCTTTCGAGTTCCGGAATATGCTTATACATATGGTCAAAATCAAAACTAATAAGCTGACCCGACTTTGGGTCTTTCACCATTCCAATGGTTCCTCCCGTATATATGATCAGTAATTTTGGTTTTTCTTTCATTCTATTTTTGTTTTAATTTTTGAGCCACATTCTGGATCCAAAAATGGGTGAAGATGACCTTGTAAATAGGACAAATAGCTTATCTATTTTCAACTAAATTAAATATTTCTAGTGCATTTCTAGTCGTAATCGCTTCTACTTCTGTTAAGGGAATAGCATAAATTTCCGCTAATCGCTCTGCTATGTGCAATAAATAACTGCTCTCATTTCTTTTTCCTCTAAAAGGTACTGGTGGCAGATACGGTGAGTCTGTTTCTAACACTAAATGTTCAATAGAGATCTGCTCTATCACTTTGTCTAACTCTGCTTTTTTATACGTCAAAACTCCTCCAATTCCTAATTTGAAATTTTTGTAGTCTAAGATATGCTGTGCTTGTTTCAAATCACCTGTAAAACAGTGAAATATTCCTGTTAAATTTTCATCCAATTGAGTATCAACAATTTTGAAAATTTCTTCAAAAGCTTCTCTTGCATGTATAACAATAGGAAGTTTCAATTCTTTCGCCCATTTTACTTGCTGAATAAATGCGAGTTCTTGTTCTTTTTGAAATGTCTTATCCCAATACAAATCCATCCCAATTTCCCCGACAGCCACATATTTTGACGAAAATAAATGGTGTTCTATTATTGCTAATTGTTCCTTCCAGTCCTCTTTCACGTGCCCCGGGTGAAGTCCCATCATTGCGTAACAATTTTGAGGATATTTCGCGACCAGCGCGTGCATCGAATCAATTGTTTCTATATCGATATTGGGAAGGAGTAATTTCTCAACACCGCAAGAAATTGCTTTTCGAACAATTTCATCCCGATCTTCGTTAAAAGAATCAGAAAATAAATGAGTATGTGTATCAATAAACATAGGATGAAAATCTGCCTTAGAGGGCAAAGATAAACATTTTAACGCAACTGAAAGAGGTTCATTAAACGATAAAATAGATTCCTAATCCTTTATCAAAGTTCCATCTAAAAGATCAGTTGGTGGTTCAATCATATAATATTTATATAATTCTTCCTGCGAATGAAAAGGTTCGTTTTTACGAATTCTTCGATATTTATTTACTTGCTTTTCGTCAATAACGCGCGCTTTATTATTTTCTTTCCACTGAAATTCAAAAATTAAATCCAATTCATTCTGCAAATTTTTCGAGTGAATTGGGCAGCCAACCTCTATTCGTTTGTCTAAATTTCGTTCCATCCAATCAGCACTCGTGATATAATAAATCGGATTTCCATTGTTTCCAAAAATCATAAACCTAGCATGCTCTAAATAGCGATCAACGATACTAATTACTTTAATATTCTCGCTTTGATTTTTTATTCCAGGAACTAAGCTGCAAACTCCACGGATAATTAATTCAACTTTGACACCAGCATTGCTAGCTTCATATAATTTTCCGATCATACCTTTATCAACCAGATTATTTAATTTTAAGCGAATTAATCCTTTTTTCTTTTTTTTAGCAAAAGCAATCTCATTTTCAATTAAAGCAATTATTTTCCTTCTTGTGTTAAAAGGAGAAACCATTAAATGACGAAAAAGTCCTCTTTTAAAATGATTTTCAATTAAATAAAATACTTTCTTAATTTCTTTCGAAATCGCTAGATCAGCAGTTAAATAACCTATATCTTCATAAATTCTGGAAGATTGCTCATTAAAATTTCCTGTTCCAATGTAGGATATAAAAGATTCTTTCCCTTTTGACTTTCTCGTTATTTGAATTAATTTAGAATGTATTTTCAAATCGGGCAATCCATATAGGACCTTGATTCCATTTTCCCTCAATTTATTGGACCAATACAAGTTGTTTTCTTCGTCAAATCGTGCTTGCAGCTCCATAACGACAGTCACACTTTTTCCATTAGTGGCCGCGATCAATAGCGCATTCATTACTTGTGAATGATTAGCAACTCTATACACATTAATTTTAATGGAAGTAACTTTTAAGTCAATTGCCGCCTCACGCAATAAATCAACTACATAATCAAATCGCTGATACGGAAAATGAAGCATAATGTCTTTTTCTAGCACAACTTTCAGAAGACTTCTTTTATTCTCTAAATCTGGATGGGCATTTGACGGGCGAGCTTCATATAGAAAATCTGGATGTTCAAAACTTGGGAAAGAAGTAAAATCTTTAAAATTATGGTATTTACCTCCAGGAATAATATTCATTCCCCTTTTTAAATTCAATGATTTAGTTAAATATTCTAAAAGGTCTTTGGGCATTTTCTGATCGTAAACAAAACGGACAGGTTCTCCTTTTTTCCGGTTTTTTATGCTTCTGGTAATTTTTTCAATAAAGGAAACAGCTATATCATCATCTAAATCTAATTCAGCATCTCGCGTGAATTTAAATGTATGCGCTTCGATAGAATCAAATGTGAAAATGGAGAAAATAGATGGTAAATGAACTCTGATAATATCATCTAAAAGAATGAAATATTTTTTCTGTTCATCATCTTTTAATCGATAAAAACGGGGGAAGAGATGAGGGATTTGAATGAGAGCATACTGCACTTTCGCATCCTCAGAGATGACCATTTTTATAGCCAAATAAATCGCATAATCTTTTAAGCGTGGAAATGGATTTGTAGAATCTAAAATAATAGGAACAATTTCATGTTTTAATTTAATATTGAAAAATTCATATAATTCTTTCTTCTGGGATTCATTTAAATTTTTCTCATCTAATTGAATAATTCCTTCATTTGAAAGTTCCTCTAATATTTTTTGATATACTTTTTCGAAAACATTCTGCTGCTTGAGGACAATTGATCGAATTTCTACATACAATTCCTTTGGAGTGCCCGCAAAACCGTCTACTTTTTTTTCTCCGATCAATATTAAGCGACGAAGATTTGCTACTCGAACACGGAAAAACTCATCCATGTTATTAGAATAAATCCCCAAAAAATGTATCCTTTCAACGAGTGGAACATTGCGATCCATTGCTTCTTGCAATACTCTTTCGTTGAAAGATAACCAACTTAATTCTCGATTGAATAATATCATAGCACAAAGATGATGGTAAACATGATAATTTAGTGTTAACCTAAAATTAAATTTATGAGAAATTAACAAAAAGAAATACAATTCAAAAAAAAACCATGACTATCGCCATGGTTCAAAAAATATTTCTTTCACTTAAACTTTCATTCCTTTCACAACGCGATCTTTTCGTTTCGTTTTGTTCAATTTTTTCAATACCACCATTAAATAAGTACTGCCACTTTCTGCTGTTGCAAAATACGTTTCATTGCCGTACACTATTTCACCTCCTTTATCTTGTTTCCATTCAGCGACTAAATAATATTTTCCTGCAGTTTGTGTTGCGCGTACAGCAAATTTTAATGTTTTACCAACTCCTGTTTCAAAACGAATTAAAACTTCTCCATTCGGACCATAGGTATCAAAAACACATTTTGTGTGGGATGGAATAATTACTCGATCTTGCTCGCTATTCTTACTTGCTACCAAAGTTCCATCAGAAGATGCTCCCTGTGTACCAGAGGTTTTACTTCTGATAAGGATAATCGTTTGTGAAGTGTAAAATTGAACAATTTTCATGTTTTTCTCATTCAAGTTATAATCTTCTTTTAATTGATTGGTAACAGGCACTTTTGTTCCACAACTAAACAAGAGAAATCCTACGGTAAAAATTACTAAATATTTCATATTTTTTTATTTGTTTTTATTTCTTAATCCTTTAAAAAAATGTTCAACCTCAGCTGAAAAGTCGAACAGTTTTCATTTTTTACGATGTAAAGATAAAAAAGTCATTAGATATATGTGCAAAGTTTGAGTCACTTTTTACATAATTTGTATAATATCCTTTTTCTTGCTCCTCAAGTTTTGAATTGTCGTCATCTTGTTTTAAACCTATTAATGGCAGAGTATTTAATTACCAATTTCATTTTCGAAAATTGTCCTAACTTTGTGATATTATAAAATAGATTCAAAATGTTATACATAGATATTTTTGCCTTTAATCAATTTCAGGAAAATACATACGTTGTTTCTGATGAACAAAAAAATTGTGTCATAATTGATCCAGGATGTTACGAAAAAGAGGAAGAGGACTCCATTTTAGCTTTTATCAAGGAGAACCATTTAAAACCTTTAGCTCTATTGAATACGCATGCCCATATTGATCACGTGCTTGGAAATTCATTCATTCTAAAAGAATTTAAGTTGGATTATTACCTGCATAGTGAAGATCTTCCGACTTTAAATGCTGTTTCAAATTATGCCCATTTGTATGGTTTCCCTGGGTATAAAACATCTCCTCAACCTACTCATATACTGAAAGGTGGAGAGAAATTAATATTTGGAGAAATTGAATTTGATGTTTTATTTACTCCTGGACATGCACCTGGACACGTTGTGTTTTACAATGCGGAAAACAAATTTGTCATCAATGGAGATGTATTATTCAAAGGCAGTTATGGTCGTGTTGATCTACCTGGAGGAAGTATGGAAGTCCTCAAAAAATCGATTAAAGAAACAATGTTTGCGCTTCCAGAAGATACAGTTGTGCATTGCGGACATGGCCCAGAAACAACAATCGGTGTAGAAAAACGTTCGAATTATATTCTACAGGAGTAAGGCATCTACTCTAAAAAGATGATTTTCACCTACTAAAAAAAAGAAGAAAACGATGAGGATTGCCATAAATACCCGCTTTTTAATTTCGACCAAGATGGAAGGGTTTGGCTGGTATACCTATGAAATTGTTAGGCGACTTGTTGAGAATCATCCTGAACATGCATTTATCTTATTTTTTGATAGACCATTTGACCCTAAATTCATCTTTGGTCCGAATGTGACTCCAGTAATCCTTCGGCCTGCTGCTAGACATCCGATTTTATTTATTCTGTGGTTTGAATTTGCCATTTATAAAGCGTTGAAAAAATATGAAGTAGATGTTTTTCTTTCACCCGATGGATACCTCTCAATTCGTTCAAAAATTCCGCAAATAGCAGTAATACATGATCTCAATTTTGAACATTATCCAAAAGACATTCCCTTTTCAGCACGCATATATTTACGTTACTTTTTTCCTCGTTTCGCAAAAAAAGCGGCAAAAATTATTACCGTTTCAAATTATTCGAAACAAGATATTGTAAAAACGTATGCAATACATGCAGATAAAATAACAGTTGCTTGGAATGGTGCTTCTGATCTTTTTGTCCCCTTGTCTATCGATAATCAAAAAGCGATTAGAGAAAAATTGACAAATGGCAAACCCTATTTTTTATTCGTAGGCGCGCTTCATCCAAGAAAAAATATTACCCGTTTATTGGAAGCTTATGAAAAATATAGAGCGATAGAAAATCCTACGCATGAATTAGTGATTGTAGGTGAAAATTTGTGGAAAAATTCGAGCGTTCGATTTTCGATTTCTGATGCAGTGAAACAAACGGTTCATTTTACAGGTCACCTACCTTTGGAAAAATTAGCGGAAGTGGTGGGGGCTGCTTCGATTTTCACATTTATTCCCTATTTTGAAGGTTTTGGGATTCCATTGGTCGAAGCTATGAAATCTGCAGTTCCTATACTTTCTGGAAATTTAACTTCGTTACCTGAAGTAGGTGCTGATGCGGTTGAATATTGTAATCCATTTGATGTACAAGAAATTTTTGAGAAAATGAATTCTCTCTCGAACAATGAAAAGATTCTTGAAGAATTATCTAGTAAAGGTTTACAAAGATCGAAAGAATTCTCTTGGGATACTTCGGCCGCAATTGTTTGGAATGAAATCGAAAAAATCGTTAAGAAGTCTAAAATTTAAATTTTATTCCGAGTGTATGTTGCATATAGTTAGAACCTTCTTTTGCTAAACAAAACTTTCCAACTGATTTAATATCGATTCCTAAACGTTTTCCTACCCAAAAAGTTGATCCAAAACCAATATTACCCGTTGGAACCACTTTTTCTCCTCGAAGGGTTGCTCCAAAACCCGCAACTAGAGCAGGATCGAACCAATACATCTTTTTATACAGCGCATTAAAATGAAATTTTGCGTTTAAGTCTAGGGAGAGAAAAACTCTATTTCTATTGATGTTTGAACCATCGATAAGCGTCCCAATTTGGTATGAATTAACAGATTGACATAATTCTACACTTATACTTTCCTTCCAATAATTTTCAATTGTAAAAGCTGTCGGAAAAGGTAAAATATTCCAACCTTTAGTGACATTAAAAAAATCGTTCGCTTTTCCATCATCATCAACAGCACTAAAACTCATCCCGAGTACCCATTGTTTTGCTGTACATTGAGCATTTGTTTGATAAACAAAAAGAAAGAAAAAAAGAATAATTTTGACTGTTTTCATATTTTTTTATTGTGTTTTTACCTCTAATTATTACTTTCTGATGAAACAAATTTACAACAATAAACAAGAAATTAGTAAAACTATTAAAATTTAAATAACACAAGGTTGTGAATTAATATTGGTGATTTATCCCTATTTTTGCACCAGTATTTATGCCATTATATGCAGGTTCCGTAGTTCAAGGGATAGAATAGAAGTTTCCTAAACTTTTGATACAGGTTCGAGTCCTGTCGGAATCACAATTTGCTGCTCATATAGAGAAAAAATATCCTGATGCACCTAGACCTATGTCAAATCAAGATTTTCTCGGTGCTAGTTTTACTCATCAATCGATTTGGAAATAGAATTCATCTGTTCTATATTATACGTTTGTGCAGGGAAAACTAAAATATGCACGCATCATACTGCTATTGGGTTATGAATATCGCATGGCAGAAACTTCACTCAAAAAATATTTTTAATTAACTTTGATATTTGAAAAATAAATTTATCTTTGAGAATCAATACTAAGAGTATAATTCAACCTTATTATTTACTTATCAATAAACAGAATAGCCGAAAACTGAATAGAGTAGGCACTAAATCTATAAATCTAACAAAATGGCATAACAAAAACCAGCTCAATCAAAAACAACAATGATTTTACTTAGCTTTTTTCTTGGCGGATTGGGAATACACCGCTTAATGATGGGCTATTCTAATTGGTGGTTAATGCTGATCACATGCGGTGGCTGTGGCATATGGACCCTAATTGATTTCATTAAAATAATCACGGGCAG
>Ga0114970_10004018_pt1 | contig 10720 bp, 9 predicted proteins | sample M_140205_XF_Meta_FD_87030 | JGI IMG/M metagenome (GOLD analysis project Ga0114970, IMG submission 87030) | Freshwater microbial communities from Lake Montjoie, Canada to study carbon cycling - M_140205_XF_MetaG | ecosystem: Environmental > Aquatic > Freshwater > Lake | place: Lake Montjoie... | reverse complement strand
TTGGTGCACGTCCGTGAACGCTCGCAGCAGGGGTTCGGTCATGGAACTGGCGGCCGGTGCGCTCGTCAGGAAGCAAACTATCGCCCCATAGTCGCCATCGGTCAGCGCGATCTCCAGGCAACGGTCAATCACCGTCAGGTCATTGATGGCTTGTGCAGTCACATCGATTGGATTGGCCACCGCCGCGAAGGGCAGCATGGTCTTGATGCGCGCCTGGGCATCTACCGGCAGCAACCCCACTTCGAGTCCGCAGGCTTCGGCGGCATCCGACATCTGCACGCCGAGGCCGCCCGATACGGTCACGATGCCAAGGCGCCTGTTTGGCGGGAATACCCCATGCGCGCAGGCCACCGCGATGTCCAGCATCTGCTCAATGCTGTCGGCACGAAAAACGCCATACTGCCGCAATATCGCATCGTAGACAGCGTCCTGTCCCGCGAGTGCGCCGGTGTGCGATGCCGCGGCGCGCGCCCCGCTGTCGGAACGTCCTACCTTGAGCATGACGACCGGCTTGCGATGCCGGCGCGCGGTTTCCAGCGCGCGGATGAATGTGGCGCCGTCGCGAATCGCTTCGGCATACACGACGATCACCTTGACGTGGGGGGAACTGGCCATCCACAGGATGCACTCGGCGATATCGACATCCGCTTCGTTTCCCGTTGTGATCCAGTACTGGATTCCGATCCCACGTTGCTTGCAAAGGTAGCCGAGATGACCGCCGCACGCGCCACTCTGACTGGCAATCGATATCGGACCTGGCGGCAGCACGCCGTCGTCAAATGCCTGGGTAAACGTGCCGAAAAAACCGGTGGCGGAATTGAATGCCCCCAGGCAGTTAGGCCCCAGAACACGCATGCCGCTCTGGCGCGCGATCTGGTGAATGGCATTCTGCCGACCGGCTCCTTCCTCGTCGGTTTCCGCAAATCCGGACGAAAAAACAATGACTGCCTTCACGCCCTTTTCGGCGCAGGCGGCAACCGCCTCCACGACCTGCTCGGACGGCAGCGCCAGGATGGCGAGATCAACGGCATGAGGAATGGTCGAGATCGATTTGAATGCCGGCAATCCCTGAACGGTGTCGCGGTTCGGATTGACGGGATAGATGGCACCCGAATAGCCCGCCTGGCGGAGGTAGCGTATCGGCCGGCCGCCAATGCGCGCTGCGTCATCGGATGCTCCAATGATGGCAACTGACCGGGGTTCGAATAGCGCATTGAGCGCGCCAGGGTTTTCCCCCCGGAGGATTTCATCTTGCTTCAATTGGGCGACCAGGACATTTTTCGGTTCGACAACTTAGCATCGTGCGTGGGTGTATGCGGATGCGCATGGGTGAGTATTGGGCGCATGCAGTGGATTAGTGGGGCTGGCTCAAGGTAACAGGCGCCCCCCCATCATACCGGCCGTCAGCGCCGCATGTCTCGGACTGCTTGCACGCTTCACGAAACCGCACGCATACCCGGCGGGCCGGCGAAACCGGCACCATTTCCAGTCGTCCAAGGTTTTCAGTCGACCAAGGCGGGGAGATATTTCCCCAAAACTCTCCATGCCAGAAGCAAATGAATGGACGACCCTGCAAGACCGGGAGCATAGTGCAAAAGCGCCAGTCCGGGAGCGTCTGAAGACGGGTACCCGTTGCTTGGTAAAGGGGGATAAAATCCGCTCCCCCGATCGCCCAAGGGTTCCAACCGGACGCCTTTCCGGGCCACTCGAGGCGAACCGATCCAGATACGGAGGTTGCGATGTCCAGGCACGAGAAGATTCAGCGCATCACGGCACCTGAAATCTATGCCCGCAAGGGCCAGAAGAAAATTGTCTCGCTGACGGCCTACACCGCGCCGATGGCTGCGTTGCTCGATCCCCACGCGGATTTCCTGCTGGTGGGCGATTCGGTGGGCATGGTGCTGCATGGCATGACCAGCACCGTGGGCGTCACGCTGGAAATGATGATCATGCACGGCAAGGCCGTCATGCGCGGCGCCACGCGCGCCATGGTGGTGGTGGACCTGCCGTTCGGCACCTATGAGTCGGGCCCGCAGAAGGCGTTCGAGTCCTCGGCACGGCTGTTGTGCGAAACCGGTTGCCAGGCGGTCAAGGTCGAAGCCTGCGAAGGCATGCCTGAAACCATCGACTATCTGGTCAAGCGCGGCATCCCGGTCATGGGCCATGTCGGCCTGCGTCCGCAGGCCACCAATGTGGACGGCGGCTTCCGCGCCAAGGGGCGTTCGGCTGCCGAGCGCGAGCGCGTGATCGCCGAAGCGCGCGCGGTGGACGCGGCGGGGGCCTTCGCCATCGTGGTCGAGGGCGTAGCCAGCGATCTCGCCGACGAAATCACGGCTGCCGTGAAGGCGCCGACCATCGGCATCGGTGCATCGCCCAACTGCGACGGCCAGATCCTCGTCACCGATGACATGCTCGGCCTGTTCGAGTGGACGCCGAAGTTCGTGCGTCGCTATGCCTCGCTGCGCGAGACCATCGACAAGGCGGTCGCGCACTATGCCGAGGATGTGCATTCCGGGCACTTCCCGGGCCAGGCGGAGATCTACACGCTGCGCGCCAAGTAACACCGCCACCGCACGTCCGGCGGCGCAAGCATTGGGGAGCACGCGTCGTTGCCGCATACCGTTGAACAAAGAAGACTGACCCAGCAATGACCCAGACACTCACGCTTACCCGTCCCGACGACTGGCACCTGCATCTGCGCGATGGCGCGGTATTGCCGGCCTTGCTGGCGCACACGGCGCGGCAGTTCGCGCGCGCCATCGTCATGCCCAACCTGAAGCCGCCGGTGACCACCGTGGCGCAGGCTGCAGCCTATCGAGGGCGTATTCTGGCGGCCCTGCCGCAGGGTGCGCAATTCGAGCCGTTGATGACGCTGTATCTGACGGACAACACCAGCGCCAGCGAGATCGCGGCAGCCAAGGCCAGTGGTTTCGTGCACGCGGTGAAGTATTACCCGGCCGGTGCCACCACCAATTCGGAAGCAGGCGTCACGTCACTGGAGCGCGCCTTCCCGGCGTTGGCGGCGCTGGAGAAGCACAGCTTGCCGTTGCTGGTGCACGGCGAGGTGACGCAGCAGACGGTGGACATATTCGATCGCGAAAAGGTATTCATCGACAGCGTGTTCGCAGCCATCCGCAGACAGTTCCCGGCGCTGCGCATCGTGTTCGAGCACATCACCACACGCGAAGCGGCGCAACTGGTGATTGAGTCACCCGCCCACATCGGGGCCACCATCACGGCGCACCACCTGCTGTACAACCGCAATGCGATCTTCCAGGGCGGCATCCGCCCGCATTACTACTGCCTGCCGGTGCTCAAGCGCGAAGAGCATCGCGCGGCCCTGGTCAAGGCCGCAACGTCAGGCAATCCCCAGTTCTTCCTTGGCACCGACAGTGCGCCGCACGCGCAGCATCTCAAAGAGCATCCGTGTGGTTGCGCCGGTTGTTATACGGCCCACGCCGCGCTGGAGCTTTATGCCCAGGCCTTCGAGGCGGCCGGCGCGCTGGACAAGCTGGAATCCTTTGCCAGCTTCAACGGCGCGGATTTCTATGGACTGTCGCGCAATACGACCAAGGTGACGCTGCAGCGCGAGCGCTGGAGCGTACCGGCCAGTTACGCTTTCGGTGCGGGTGAGAATCTGGTGCCGATGGGTGCAGGCGAATCGCTCGAGTGGCGTCTGGTCTGATCCCGTTCGCCGGATCGTCGCTCGATTCAGCGGCCTTTGCGCCACTGGCGCCGTGGCTGGCGCGTTTGCCGGCCGGAACGATGGCCGGGGTACATCTGCCCGGTTGTGGTGACCTCAACGCTCTCTTCGCTGCGGCGCCGACCGGACCGCCCGTCACGGCCAGCGGCCAGCGCCTGCGTTGTGTCACCCCTGAATCCTTGGCCGGGCTGCCGGACGAAGCCTATGAAGCACGGGTGTGGCGCAGCGGCGAAATGGCCACGCGCCCGGACAACTGGCATGACCTCTTCAATGCGCTGACCTGGTGTGTGTTTCCTGAAACCAAGCGCGTCATCAATGCGCATCATGCGGCGCGAATCGCACAGCCGGCGTTGTCGGCTTCCGGGGCCAGCTTGCGCGGCACTGCCCGCGATGTGCTGACCCTGTTCGATGAAGATGGGCTGGTGGTGCCCTGCGCCGATGCCGGACTGGCCACGATGCTGAGCGGATTTCGCTGGAAGGAAATGTTCGTGGATCATCGCAGCGAGGTGCAACGCTGCATGGATTTCTGCATCGTCGGTCATGCGCTGTACGACAAGATGCGCGCGCCGTTTTTTGGTGTGACCGCCAAGGCGCTGTTGGTCAATGTGGATGACGCTTATTTTGCGCTGGCCACAGAAGAGCGGGCCATGTGCCTTGATCAATTGGTTGCCGGACGGTTGCGCGATCCGGGGTTTCTGCAATCCACCCGTAACCTGTCGCCATTGCCGGTGCTCGGCATACCCGGCTGGTGCGCCGACAACGAAGCTGCCGGGTATTACGACGATACCCGGCAGTTTCGTCCGGGACGGCGGGGAAACGTCCGCTAAGCGCGTAGAATGCGCCCCGTGAAGTCAGCCGGACGGTCGCTGCACGTCGAACAGGGCGGGTAGAGGAAAGTCCGGGCTCCAAAGAGCAGGGTGGCGGCTAACGACCGTCCGCTATAAGCCGGGGGGTCTCCCTCGGCCCAAGGCGTGGAACAGGGCCACAGAGACGAGTCCTTGTGTGGTCAACGCGCGGCGTTCGCGTCGCGCGGCTGGCACCACAAGGGGTGAAACGCGGCAACCTCCACCCGGAGCAACACCAAATAGGCGGACGATGATGCTGCTCGCAGAGTCCGCGGGTAGGTGGCTTGAGCCACGGGGCAACTCGTGGCCTAGAGGAATGACCGTCACGGAACGGGTCTCGCGACCCGTACCGACAGAACCCGGCTTACAGGCTGGCTTCACATTCTGTTTTGAAAACACTGACCTGCTCCGGCAATCAGGAAAGACTCATCATGTCTTTCCCTGAAGTGGGGGATTTTCAAGGGGGCCGTGCCCCCTTGATCGAAGTCTCTTTTTCGCGATGCACTCGTTGCGTGCCTCTATCGTGCGGCATTGCGCATTCTGATGCATGTGCATTGGCGTCCTGACGCATTGCAGCAATGTGCACCGAGCATGCACCAACCGCACCATCCTGATGCGCTCCCATGGACGCTTCTCGCCTGCCGCGTGCCCGATATGCCCAGCAAGTGCCTGAAATGGCGGAATCAGGCCACTCATTCGTGCTGTATCGGGTGCGCATCGGGGGTGGCATCGCCCTTGCTAATTGAACCGGTAGGCAGGATTTGCAGTCGACCATCGGAGTCATGAATGGTGCGGTCGCGAACGGACCTGAAGGCAGGTTGTCCGTCGCGTGGAGCGTGTTCATGGCATAAATCGCAGCACGCGGCAGCCCGGTTTCATGGAGAAGCATGTCGCAACGGCCGGAACGAACGGACATGATCAGTCATCAGCACAACGCACCATTCCACGGGTCCGGCCATCAGGGCGGCAACCTCAGCTATCTGAATTGCATTCGCGAACTGGTGGGGGGCGAAGATGTTCTGGCCGGTCCGGGCACCGACGACGCGCGGCACCTGTTCTCGGCCATGCTGGATGGTGGCGTTCCGGAGCTGGAGTTGGGAGGTTTGCTGGTGGCGCTGGGGGTTCATCCGCTGGGTACCGCCGCGCTGCTGGGGTTCAGCGATGCGCTCTCGGAGCGCGTACTGAAGCTGAAGGTGCCGGGCGATGATCGCCGTCCGGTGGTGATTCCTGCCTACGGAGGCGCATTGCGCCAGCCCAATCTGACGGCCCTGGTTGCGCTCATCCTGCAGCGGCTCGGCATTCCGGTACTCATTCACGGCACGCTGGAGAGTCATGGCCGCATCGCCACGGCTTACGTGCTGCGCGAATTCGGCATCCTGCCGTGCACCACGCTCATGCAGGCCCAGGAGGCGCTCGGTCGTGACAAACTGGCCTTTGTCCCGACCGGCGTGATGGCTCCAGGCCTTGCCCAGCTTCTGGCGCTGCGCGGTCGCATCGGCGTCGATGGTGTGTGCCTGATCATGGCGCGGCTCATCGATCCCTTTGTCGATGGTGGCGGTCTGCGTCTGGTGTCGCCGGATACTGCAGCCGACCTGGAACTGCTGCGCAGCCTGCTGCTGGCGAGCGGCGAGACGGCGCTGGTCATGACAGGGACCGAGGGCGAGGCCTTCGTCAATCCGCGTCGTCGTCCGCGTATCGAATACGTGCATGACGGCGCGGCGCAACTGCTGTTCGGTGAGGAGGCCGCTCACGACGCGCCGGACGCGCCGGATGCCACGCCTGCAGAACTCGAGCCGCGCGCCACCGCTGCGTTGATCCGCAGCTATCTCGATGGCGCGGCCAAGCTGCCGCTGCCCATCGTGAATCAGCTGGCATGCTGCCTGTATGGCTCGGGCTATACGTCCGACTTCAACGAAGCCAAGGCCATCATTGCGGTCGAGGCCAGGAGCATGGCGGCGGCCTGAACGGTGCAGCCGTTGCTTGCGGGTACCTCTTGTAGATGCCCATCCAGAGCCGATCTTCAAGGCATTACCCATGACAGGTGCCTGGGTCTGCCTGCGGGACGAGCATTCCCCGCGCCAATCGTCACGCGATATTGCTATGCTGGGCCGACGGCCTTCTGCGCACGAATCGGATCATCATGGAGTTTCCAATGTCTAAACGAATCGGCACCCTTGCCTGGATCCTGCTGCCCTTCGTGGCGGCCTGGGTGGGTGCGCAGTTTCCGGCGAAGGCCTACTTCGCGGAACTGATCAAACCCGATTGGGCGCCGCCGGCGTGGCTGTTTGCGCCGGTATGGACGACCTTGTTCCTGTGCATGGGCATCGCCGCCGCGCTGGTGTGGCGCAAGGGTGGTTGGGCCGTTGCAGCGGTGCGACGCGCGCTCATTCTGTTCGTGGTGCAACTGGTGTTCAATGCCATGTGGTCGTGGATATTCTTCGGCAATCGTCAGACTGGCTGGGCAATGCTGGAGATCATCGTGCTATGGGCGTTGATCCTGGCCACATTGCTGGCGTTCTGGCGTGTTCAACGTGCGGCGGGCATGTTGCTGGTGCCCTACCTTGTGTGGGTGTCGTTCGCGTCGGCGCTGAACCATGCCATCTGGCGTCTGAACGGTTGATCGACATGACAAATGTCATCGTTGACTTCACGTCATTGACTTCAATCCAGGGGGCAAGCCATGTATGAATCGAAGCAACACCGTCCGTTGACGCGTTCGCAGTTCGTGCAGCGTGTGCTGAGCCACGTGCTGGGAGCAATGGTACTGTTGGCCGCTTCGCTCGGAGTGGGCATGTTTGGCTATGCGCATTTCGAGCATTTGTCCTGGATGGATGCCTTCCTGAACTCGGCCATGCTGCTGGGTGGCATGGGGCCGGTGAATGCGCCGCAGAGTGACGCCGGCAAGTTCTTTGCCGGACTCTATGCCATGTATGCGGGGTTGGTGTTCATCGTCACGGCCGCGCTGCTGTTCACGCCGATCATGCATCGCGTGCTGCATCGCTTTCACTGGGACGATTGAGTCCGCGCCGTCTGAGCGACATGGATGCAGCGGAAGTCGATGTCCTGTCGCCATGCCGCGAAGTTCAACCGGGCGACGAAAAGTGCGCGCGCGGCCCGGGCGCGGCACGGAGTGGCGCCGCTGGCGACGCCAGCAGCGGCGTCATGCGCCCCCTCAGGCAGCAAGCGCCGGCGGCAGAGCGTCCAGTTCCAGCAGCACGCGTTCCGGACTGAGTTCATTCATGCAGCGGAAATGACCCAGCGGGCACTCGCGCTGGTAGCACGGGCTGCATTCCAGTCCGTCAATTCTGGTGATCCTCACCAGCTTGTCGGTGCGCGCGAGCGGCGGGGTGTGCCCGGGGCTGGATGAGCCGTACAAGGCGACCAAGGGGCGCCCGAGAGCCGCGGCAACGTGCATCAGCCCCGAATCGTTCGACACGACCCAGCGCGCCACCGACATCAGGTCGATGGCCGCAGCCAGGTCGGTGCGCCCGCACAGGTTGAGCGCGGCGTTGCCGGACTGCTCGGCGATGTCGTCGCCGACTTCGCGATCCTTGTTGGAGCCGAGCAGCCATACCGTGACGCCGCGCGCAGCCAGACGCCTGGCGAAGTCGGCAAAGTGGTGCGCCGGCCAGCGCTTGGCCGGGCCGTACTCGGCGCCAGGACAGAACACGGCCACCGGTTTGCTGCGATCGAGTCCCAGGCGCGCCATGGTGATGAGCATGTTGGCTTCATTCACTGCAAGGTGCGGCACGGCGAGACGTGGCGCCACCGGATCACCCGGTTTCTCGGCCAGCTGGGCATAGCGATCGGCCATCAGCGGCAGCTTTTTCTCGTCCAGCTTGTGCACGACGTTCAGCAGGCCGTATCGCGACTCGCCGACAAAGCCCGCGCGCAGCGGAATGTCGGCAAAGAACGGGATCAGGGCGGACTTGAAAGTGTTGGGCAGCACCACGGCCTGATCGTAATGCTCGGTGCGCAGGCTGCGCCCCAGCCGCCAGCGATCAGCCAGGCGCAGCGGGCCGTGCGCGAAGTCGGTCTCGATGACGCGGCTGATTTCCGGCATGCGCGCCAGAATGGGCGCGGTCCAGGCCGGGGCGAGGGCGTCGAGCGTGACGCCGGGCAGGCGCTGATGAATGCGCGCCAGCAGCGGTTGCGCCAGCAGCGTGTCGCCGATCCAGTTCGGCGCGATGATCAGGATGCGGGACATGTGAAGTCGGCCCCGGCTATCCGCGCTTGGCAGTGTCGCGATGCCCGAAACGACTCGAGGTTCGGAAAGAACCCAAGGAATGAATCCGGCGGGCGCTCAGTGGCCCTCAGTGGCCCTTTGGCGCCGGTCCCTTGAGCACGTATTTCGCGCCGCAGTAAGGGCACAGGATGCTGCCGGTCGCCGTGACATCGAGAAAAACGCGCGGATGCATGTTCCATACCGGTGTCTTCGGTGTGGGGCAATGCAGCGGCAGGTCGGATGCGGTGACCTCGACGGTACGTTCGGCTTCAGTCGTGTTTGCGCTCATGATCAGGCCTTCTTTTTGCCGGATGTGGATTTCACTGCGGCGGACTTCCTGGAAGTGGATTTCTTGTCGGCCACATTGGCCAGCCAAGCCTTGTGCTTCTTCACCTTGCCGTTCACTACTTCGAAGAACTTCTTCTGAATCTTCGCCGTGATCGGGCCGCGCTTGCCGGCGCCGATGACGCGACCATCGAGATCGCGGATCGGCGTGATTTCGGCTGCAGTGCCGGAGAAGAAGGCTTCGTCGGCGAGGTAAAGGTCGTCGCGCGTCAGCCGCCTGGACACGACTTCATAACCGAGTTCCTTCGCCAGCGTGATCACCGTGTCGCGCGTGATGCCCATCAGTGCCGAAGCGATTTCGGGTTCGTAGAGCTTGCCGTTCTTGACCATGAAGATATTTTCGCCAGCGCCTTCGGCCACGAAGCCGTCCACGTCCAGCAGCAGTGCCTCGTCGTAGCCATGATCGACGGCTTCCTGGTTGGCCAGGATGGAGTTGGCGTAGGTCGCGGCGAACTTCGCCCGCGCCATGGTGACGTTGACGTGGTGCCGCGCAAAGGACGAAGTCTTGACGCGGATGCCCTTTTCCATGGATTCAGGGCCGAGATAGGCGCCCCACGGCCATGCTGCGATGGCGACGTGAACCTTGGCGCCTCTCGGTGACACGCCCATCTTCTCCGAGCCGTAGAAGGCGATCGGGCGGACATAGCAGGACTTCAGCTTGTTGGCGCGGACCACGGCCTTCTGCGCTTCCATCAGTTCGTCGCGCGAATAGGGAATCTTCATCATGTAGATGTGCGCGGAACCGAGCAGGCGATCGGTGTGCTCCTTCAGGCGGAAGATCGCCGTGCCATCGACCGTGTCATAGGCGCGCAGGCCCTCGAATACCGACAGACCATAGTGCAGTGAGTGTGTCAGGACATGGATGTTGGCGTCGCGCCAGGGCACGAGCTTGCCGTCGAACCAAATCTTTCCATCGCGGTCGGACATCGACGTCGCGGTCATGTCTTTCACTCCAGTGGTACGCAGAAGGAAAGCATTTTAGCAGGCATTGGCAGGGCTTCAGACTTTGCCAAGGACGCTATGCCACAGGCTTGTCGTGGCTTCGACCGGGGCCGCCACTTCGGCCGCCGGCACGCGCGAATACGTCTCGCCTTTCAGCCGCAGCCCGTGCTGGATGCGGCGGAAGGTGCGGTAGGCTTCCTGCACCTCCACCGCGAGCTTCGCGTCGATCAGGCCGAGTCGGGCCGCGTAGCCGAGCAGGGCGATGTTGCCGTGATTGAGTGTCAGTTCGGCGTGCCGATGGGCATGCGCCAGCACCAGGTACTGCACGATGAACTCGATATCGACCATGCCGCCGACGTCGTGCTTCACGTCGAACAGTTCGGATCGGTTGGGATGGCCGTCGCGCATGGTCTGGCGCATGGATTGCACTTCGGCGGCGAGCTCTTGATGCTTGCGTTCCGTGCGCAGGACGGCGGTGCGCTCCGCCTCGAAGGCGGCGCCCACTTCCGGATGCCCGGCGCAGAAGCGCGCGCGCGTCAGGGCCTGGTGCTCCCACACCCAGGCCGACTTGTGCTGGTATTCGCGGAAGGCGTCCAGCGAGGTCACCAGCAGGCCGCTGGCGCCGTCAGGCCGCAGCCGCAGATCGGTTTCAAACAGCAC
>Ga0114970_10004014_pt1 | contig 10727 bp, 18 predicted proteins | sample M_140205_XF_Meta_FD_87030 | JGI IMG/M metagenome (GOLD analysis project Ga0114970, IMG submission 87030) | Freshwater microbial communities from Lake Montjoie, Canada to study carbon cycling - M_140205_XF_MetaG | ecosystem: Environmental > Aquatic > Freshwater > Lake | place: Lake Montjoie... | reverse complement strand
GCCAAGACGTTACCAGTCACCTTCATCTTGACCAGCCGCCCAGAAAACCGTGTGTCTGTTGGATTGGCTGCAGTATATGGACCGTATGAAAGTTCGGTGCTGGTGGGGTAAAGCCTTGTCTTAAATGACACCACAGCCTCACCCAAAGTTTGCTCATCAGGAATGACTTGGCGCACATTCATAATGCTCTCTCCAGTGCCCAATTCAATGGGGCCAGATTCTGCATAAAGAACAGCTGAATCATAGGCGAAACCAACTTCATGCTCGTATACATAGCCATCTGTTGACACAGCCAATGGATAGGCAAACACGCCAGAATCAGCGCCAGCAGTTCTGGCCAATGTTCCTATATTCCAGTGATTTTCTCTGTAGTTGTATATACAGTAACTGTCATTCTCATTGCTGGCACTGCTTGGGTAAAACCACCAGATCTCACCAAATTTACTGTTATGCACAGCATAAATTTTTGATGATTGGTTAAAGTTTATGTTTTGGAAAACATAGTCGCCAACCTCGCTGGGCAGTGGCTTGACGTATCCGTCATAGATCCAGAATCCAGAATTGCTCATCCAGATGGCTGCAGTGTCGATGGCCGCTACAGCCTGGGAAGAGATCAGGCCGCAGCCGCTTCCAGCTTTTTCAAATCCATAAATGAATGGTGCGCCGACATACTGAGCTGTGTGGACATCGATATCTGTAAACAGCAGGTTAATACCCTTGACGCGCTTTCCAGCCATCAATGTGCCAGGTGTGGCCAAGTCAAAGTCGCCAGCCTGGTTGTCTGTGGCAGGGGTCCATAACGTATTATTTTCTTGGTCGCACCAAGATACTTTTCTCGGATTGCCACCAGACCCCAATGCCATCAGGATTCGTTCTTGGGTCACCAGCAGCGCCTTGTTGCTGACTGGTGCATTGGTGATGGCTGCTGCCAGCGTTGGCGTTGAGAAACCCAATTGCCACTCGTACAGCTTACCGTCTGCATTTGAGCAACCCACCAAATATTCACCCCAAGTGTCTAGTGACCATGTTGTCGCTGTTGTGACTGATGCAATATCTGGTCTTGCTACGCCGTACCCATACGATCCATAAGTACTGTAGCCATAGCCTGTTTTGGAATTTGAGCTTGATGATCCAGCCGTAAATCCTGTGGGTGTAATGTCCTTCAGAGTTCCAGCCTCATTCATTGCGTAGAGCTTGGAATCTGTACCAAGTCCAATAAACCTATTCCCACTGTTGTCGCGCCAACTAATAAATCCTCGGCATGATCCAGTCAGTTGTGATCCTGACCGTTTACGCCAGCCGCCCATGGGCCGCAATGTATTCTCAAACCATCGAACCAAGTTGGCCTCAAACCAGCGACCTGCAGCCTGATACTCTGTGCCATTGCGATAGATGCCTGGTGGTAATTTCAGTGGAATGTACATGGCTTTATTATGCTGAAATGTTGGAGACAAAAGACATTGTGGCAATGGCTGATGGGGCGGCTGGCCGTGTTGGGCTTGTCCCAGCCACATACTGGTTAATGTACGCACCAGTGTCAGTCGTGCGCCACACAATCTCAATATAATCATTTGCACTCAGACTGACAAAATAATTCAATGTTGCAATCGTATGGTACGGATCATTAGCAGCTTTTCTTGGCGCCAATCCATATTTACTATTTGAATTTGCAATGTTGGTTCCATTTAATCTGAACCAAACATCGACATCTTGCGATGTGTTTGTGTCGTTGATTAGTTGCAAAGAGAATTGCAGGTTCCAAATACCTGTGACTGCCACAGTGATTCTGCTGTTGCTGGCAACAGTGACGCCATTGGAATAGTCTGTGGTGTTGAACGTGATCGGATAGGCAGCTGTCGTACTTGCAGCAGTCTGATCCGTTGAATCCTGAAACGCGCCATACGGGTTATTCAGAAACTGGCCACCACGCCGACCAAACAATGAGCCAAATGCGCTGGTGATAGTTTTGAAAAAGTTGTTTAAAGAGCCATAGTTCTCGTTGAAATGCCTGCGCTCATACGTCTCTGGCGGGTATCCCAGACTTGGTATTGAGGGGGTTGCGAGTTGCTGCTTGGCCATGGCTCAATTTTGCCACCTTATGCCATGCCAAGACCAACTGCATTGACTTCATTGACACGCCTGGCCCATCCACGGCCAAAAGTTTCCCAAGTAGTCAAGTCGGACAGGAATGACAGCCTGCGCTTTGAGTAGTCATCGATCAGCTGTTTGGCATCCATGGCGCGTACAGCAGCCAAGGTTTTGGGACCAATCCCGCCATCAGGCTCGACACCTACGCACACCTGCAGCCACTTTGTGGCCCTGCCTGGGCCACTGTTGATGGCAGCGTCAAAGACAACATAGTCCACACCAGCTGGCAGATCGTCACCCTTGATCTTGTCCCAATACTTGGTTTTGTACAGTGGCCCGACATCGTTTGGCGTCAATGCACGCATAGCCTTCTCGTCAACCTCATGGCCACAGTGTTCTTGCCAAACTGCCTTGGTGCAGCCCAGATTTGTCATGCCGCCAGGGTCTTTGGGATTGTTTACAAAACCACCCTCATGCACCAAGACAGCCGCAAGGGATTTCGGAAAGTTGTCTTTCATTGCTTGCACCATGGTTTCTTGGCATCGCCAAAGTATTCTCTGGCCATGTCCTGGTCAATCAGCATCTTGCGCAGGCTCTTGCCATCCAAGATGATGTCGCCAAGGACTCGGCCACCGTATTTATCCCACTCCAGCAATGACACCTGCTGCTTGCTGGATGTCTTAACTGCTGCATTGGTAAAGTCTGAGGCCGCATGGCCGCGCTCGTCTTCCTCTTTGCACTTGGAGCGAAACCCTTTCTCAGGGGTATCCACACCGTATATGCGCACCGCAATTTCAGGCTTCAATGGCTTTGGCAAGTAGTTGGCTTGAATCACAACAGTGTCACCGTCAATGACCCGTTTGATGACTGCATCGTAGACCACACCCACTGGCTCGGCCAATGCCAGTATTGGCATCAGTAAAAGGAAAAGTGCGTATTTCATTTCTTTTCATCGCCAATGTGAATGCCAGTAATCAACCCAATAAATCCACCAACAATGGTTTGGAATGCTGGACCAATGATGTCATAGATGAGTTTGTTGTCCACCTTGGGGTCATAAACGCCAAGCAAGAACATATAGATCATGCAGGCAATCACACCCATTAAGGACAGTGCTGCAATGATTGTGACTGCGTTTTTGAGGTTCATGGCAGTGGGCTTGATTTGTGAAGCATCGAATCTTTAGCTTGGGAGCCAGCAGATGAGCCAAAATAGAACGCAATGATTCCGGTCCATGCCGTTCCAAGTGACCCCAGCATTAGCATCAAAGCGTCTGACGTTTTGAATGTCTCAGTCATCATGCCCACCAAGATCCCAAAGAATCCCAAAGTCACCGCAATGGCTAAAGTAGCTGGGATCATTGACTTGGTAGTTGCCTGCATCTCACGAGCAGACTTGCGATCCTCGACGTTTAGCTTGGCAAAGTCCAGACCCATCTCTTGTGCCCGTGCAGCCATCTGTACTTCAGCCTGCTTCAATAGCATGATCTGGTCAGCAGATAACTTACCCTCACTGATGGTGCTTTGAACGTCCTTGGGGTCGATCCCGATGGCCTTTGAGACGGCCTCGATGGCTAGGCCAGCCAATGGCCCACCAAGGGCAGTGGCGATTGTTGGCGCGATTGTCTTTAACCAGTCCATGAAAATCCTCTCAAAATGGTAAGTAACTCAAAGCCTTATCCATGGCACGCTTTGCCAAAGGTTCGGGAAGAATATATACAAAGTCCAAAAACCACCATATCCCAGCAATATAGCAAAACAGTTTGAACCACTTTTTAAAACCATTGATAATCTCATCCATGTGGCCTTATCTGGTAAATTCCCCATCCCACCATGGCCAGCAATAAGCCAGCAGTGATTAGGCCAAGGACAAGTTCAATAGCCTGCTGGACCTCTTTCTTTTTCTTTTCTGCAGCCTCTTTTTCACGCTTGGCAGCTTTGGCAAACTCAGCTTCCATGGCTGCTGCTCTGATCTTGATGTTGTTCCACAGATCCATGTGATTGGGATAAAACAGTTTGTTCTTCAGATCATCCTCAAACTGTCTGTGCTTGGCCAGTGCCATCTCGATTTCCATGGCCTTGCCCAGGGCAGATCCCTTGAATGTCCCGTTCTTGGATTCGACCACCACCTGCAAGGCATTGGCCTTGGCGTCAAAATAACGGCCCAAAAATGGGCCAAGCGATTCCACATTCTGCGCAGTAGCAGCAGCTTTCTTGATTAGGTTGACTGCCGAGTTAACAGCATCAAGTGCTTCAAATGGGTCAATCATTTCTTTTCAACTTTTTTCCACTCAATGCAGTGCGCTATTTTGTACTGGTAGTTTGAATCCCACCACCAGATCCACCTGACACATTTATATTGTTCTGCGCCGATCATCAGCGACAGAACAACTGCCATCATTTGTCTTGCTTAGTGTCCAGCTTGTCAAAGATCTTGCCAAGCATTTCCTTAACCTCATCAATATCTCTTCGATAGTTATCTTTGGAAATGTAATTCATTGGCATGGCCCTAACATCACCGTCCAGGCGCTCAATGGCTTTTGTGATGTTGTTCAAAACCCATCCCCCAAAGAATGCTGCCAACCCCAATGCGATATTAAAAAATGTTTGTGAATCCATGATTACTTCTTATGGGGTTTGAGGTTTATTTTCTTCTGCCTGATCCATTACTAGATAAGACGCCCCATCCACCGGATTCTTGATGATGTTGAAAATGCGGGTGTTATCTTCCAAAGCCATAAACTCATGGGGCTGACCAGCGGGAAAGTCCAGCAGTTGACCTGCCGTGGCTTCCAATTCCCAATCATGCGAGTACGCTTTGATCCTGCCCCGCGCCACAATTGTGATGTGGGCGGTGTCTTCGTTGTGGTTGTGCTTTGGAAGGATGTCTCCAGCCTTTCCAAAATCATAGGCGTTCATTTTAAGGACGCCAAACCCGTGAAATTTAACCGATAACATCTGGAGCCGCTCCGGGGTTGTCGTTGCTTGGGGGCGCAGGTGGGGCTGGTGGTTGATATGGCGACAGAACCCATGACAACGTAGCTTCATCCCAATCGTAGTACGGTGGGTTATGTGGCACAGGTAATGGGACTGGCGCTTCCCAGAGATATGAGGTTGGACTCATTGTCCATGATGGGTATGGAGATGGAGAAGTAAACCCTCCGCCATCTGGGCCGTTTGGCAACCATGTAAAACCAATGCCAGCGTAGTTCTTGCGAAACGCTTTGGACTGATCGGGATCAGGTGTGTTGGTATTCGGGATGTAGTAAATCCCACCGCGAGTGTTGTAGCTGGTTTGAATCCAGCTTGCAGGATCACCCCAATTGCCCGTGTTGACTTCTTCTTGCGTGATTACAAGAACCCGCTGGACAATGCTATTGTCATCAATTTGTGCAAAGTGGCTCATGCTGTGTACTGTCCGCTTGATGTAAAGGTGTGATAAGTGTAGCCACCCGTAGAAGTTACTGTGCCGCCGCTACCTTTTTGTGCGCCAAGGTAACGGATGATGACAACACCAGAACCTCCGCTTGCCGAACTACCGCCGCCACCCCCGCCTCTATTTGCCGAACCAGAAGTAGCAAAAACAGCAATATATCCACCCTGTCCACAACAAATATTTGGGCAGTATGCCTGTCCTCTTCCATTACCGCCGCCGCCGCTACCGCCAGATGTAGGTCCGCCACCGGAGTATCCACCACCGCCACCACCAGCATAGGCTACGCTATTACTCCAAGTGGAGCCACTACCGCCTGTCCCTGCGGCATAAGAACCTGTATTTCCAACTGCACCTGCGCCGCCACCGCCAGAGCCAATAGAAGGGTAACTACTTGCAAAAGGAGCGCCGCCGTTATTGCCTTGGCTTGGGGAGGTGGAAGGTGTATTTCCTGAACCTGCGGCGGCAGTGCCTGCGCCGCCGCCACCAGAGCCACCATCCCCACCATTGTTGTAGGTTTGATTACCGCCGCCACCGCCTCCAGTTGAGGTGATGGTGCTAAACACGGAATTAGAGCCGGGGTTGCCTTGACTGGAACTTCCCGGAGAACCGCCGCCACCAATAGTAACTGTGTAATTTGTTGCGGGTGCTACGGCAAAACCTGTGCCTGATCTGTAACCGCCAGCACCGCCACCACCAATTCCGCCGCTACCACCCCCAGCAACCACAAGGTATTCAACGTTATAAGTAGACGGCGGCAAAGCCGCTACAGCAACAGCTTGAAGAATTCCACTCATGTCAGGCCCGATCCGTTAATGATCCAAGTGGTGCTGGTCATTTTGATACATGTAGCCGTTCCGTATTGCGCCAGCGAACGTGTGCCAGTTGTACCTGTACCGCCCAAATAAAGGGTATCGGTTGTAATGGCAATGGAGACAACTTGCGATGTCATGTTGATGAACGTTACCGCAGTGCCTATGGCAAAGGCTACAGTGCCATTTGCAGGAATTGTAAATGTCCGAGCGTTAGCATCTGTTGAAGGGTGCAAGATGGCTTTGCCCGAATCAGCCAAGACCAATGTGTATGCCGCACTTTGGCTGTTGACTGGGACATTTAAATAGCCAACAGAGTTTGTGCCGTCAACCGTACAGCTGCTCAAAGTTCCTGATGATGGGGTTCCCAAAACTGGCGTCACCAAAGTTGGTGAGGTTGACAGCACCACGTTGCCAGTGCCTGTTTTTGTGCCAACCCCTGTGCCGCCTTTGGTAACTTTCAACAATGGGCCAGTATCAAACAATGAGTCGATTGAGTCTAGATCAGAATTTATCTTTTGCCCCCAAGAATCTGTTGAGGCTCCAACCTCTGGCTTCGTCAGCAATAGGTTTGTGGTGGTGGTATCAGCCATGTGTTATTCCTAAATAGGTGTCCAAGTCTCTGAATTATCGGTGATTGCAGTCCAAGTTTCTGTCGTGTCTCCGATTGGAGTATAAGTTTCTGATGTGTCAGGTATAGCACCCCATCCAAAACCAAACATGATCCCGACTGCACCAGCTGCTGCATTTCCAGTAATTTCAACTGAAATCACATTTGTAACACTGCCAGCTGAACCTGTTGCACCGTTACCTGTAATGTCTTGGAACGATATAACCTCGGCGCTCACTGTACCGACAGCACCTGTGGCACTGTTGCCTGTGATTGCCTTGGCACTCGTCAGTCCAACAGAGCCAACTGCCCCTGTGGACGCATTGCCTGATAACGCAATAGATGCAGACTGAGTAACACTGCCAACAGAGCCTGTGGCACTGTTGCCTGTGACCTCCTTTGATAAGGCTGGGGCTAATGTGCCAACTGCGCAACTGGCTGCATTTCCCGTGATGGCAATCGTTACAGTCAGTCCGACTGTGCCAACATTGCCTGTGGCAATCGTTCCATCTTCTTGGATTGATTGACTGGCCAGTACACTGCCAACAGCACCAGTGGCCGTGTTGCCAGTTAATGCTGCGCTGGCCTCTCCAAATCCCCATGGGCCATAGCCATATCGTCCTGATCCATAAGCAGCCATGCCGCTGCCCCTTTAAGCAATCCGAATCAAGCCAGTGCTTGCATCATTCACAGGCATGGTCAGCGTAAATGTCCCAGCTGTCACTGTCTGTGATCCAAAGGTATGGACGCTCACTGCCTTGTTGCTTTGCGTGCTGTTGTAAATCAGGACAGCATCAAATGCTGTTGCCAAGGTAACTGAGCTGTAGGTGATGCTGGCGCTTGGGGTCACAAATGCAGTTGTGCCACTGGTGCTTGGCGCAGTGCCAAATGTCACTGTGACACCGCCTGCCGTGTAGCCAGTGCCTGACACCTCATTGGTGGCGCTGTAGGCTGTGGTGCTTGCGTTGACTGTGGCAGATGCTAAATACAGAGCCGCCTTGAAAGTATCGGCTGTAGTAGCAGCACGAACGACACCAGTGCCAAAGTTGTGGTGACCGACAAGCAGCTCACCCTTGAAACTGGTACACATTGCCTGAGTATTTGCCATGATTTATTTCCTTAAATTTGTTGACTGATGCCATCAGCAAAAACACCGCGCTTGAGCGCCATGTGAACAGATCGATGGACCAACTCGCCTTCCAACCAATATTCTATCCAGCTTGTTGTCTCGGTATCGGTATCAATGGACCCCTCACGCTTTTCAAGCAATGAATCATCCATCTCGCCTTTGGTTGTCGTGACAATCATGCTTTATCCAAATGTTTTGACTTTGGCCTTCAATGACCCGCCAGATGTTGCACCACGATCATCTGCAACCTGCAGATCTTGCATTCCTCGCTCGTACAAACTGACCCATACCTGAATTCTCGCATCGTCTTGCAAGTATGGCGCAGCCTGAAGCAATGCGCCGTACAAATAGACATCAGGGGCTTGCGCCAAAAGCCAATTTGTAGATGTACTGGCAGACAGTTTTGACAACTTTGCGTAATAGATCAATTCTGTGGTGTATGTTGAATCAGGAATTGGCAGCAATCGAATCTGGCCACCAACAATGCTGAAGTACTGTGGCCGCCCAGATGCCGTTCTCTGGCTTGCAATATCGTCCATCACATCGATGGTCTGAAACTGCAGTGGGGTAATCGGGTTTGTGTTTGTCAGCTTCAGCGACTTTGTTTCAAGAAAGTCATCAGGCACTGCGCCATACTCGGCATTGAAACTAGCATTGGCCCTGACAATCATTTGTCTGGTGCGCAATATGCGCTCAATTTGTGCCTCTACCAATGAAATGAAGTCAGGGACAACAGCAGTAAGGTCTGCTCGGTTGAGCCAGTCGCCAATCGATGTCTTTAATTCGGTATAGGTGCTAAGTGCCATCTTTCGCCTCTTTGTCCATTTCCTCTTTCACAATCCAAGTGTGTTCATGGCGAAACTCAAATGTACCGATGTGGCCAATCTCTTTTGAGACATCATGGTCAATGTAGATCTTGAATCCACGTTCTTGAGCCTTGCGACAAAAGAACACATCCTCGCCCATGTAGCCCCTGGTTGTCTGCCAAGGCATATCAAACCAAGGCTCTGACATTCCCTCGAACACCTCGCGCTTGATAAGCATTATGCCCGTTCCAATGCTCCCAACCTCTTGCAATCCTGTCGATTCTGGCATGGTGTAGACAGGGATTCTTTTGTCGTTCTCATCATAGTTTTGGGCAGTCGGTCCAGTTGGCATCCTTCTGCGTGCGCAGTTGGCTGCCACTATTGGCTTGTCGTGCTTCAGCAGCCGCTGCACCATGTCCTGTGGAAACGTCATATCTGAATCAATAAACAGGATATGCGAACATCCTTCAGCCATTGCATCCAAGCAGAGATCTGCTCTCTGGTTTTGAATGATTGTGCCTTGCATCAATTTCAGACTTATGGCGTCTTCAGTGTTGAGCGTGTGAAAGGCCACCATATTCACCAAGCAATAGGTGTAATTGGTGTGTACCTGGTCACGGGCAGGCGTGCATACCGCAATGTAATTCATACTTTTCCTGGTCGGGTTCTAAAAAATTGATTGTCTGAATTATTCAGCCACTTCTTCATGTATTCCTGATCGTCAATCTTTCCTTCGGCTTTCATCTTGTAATACAAGGACTCTGGGATGGACGCTACTAAGTGCCACTCTCCGGTCCAGTTTGCTTTTTCATCCACTGAGTTATAGATGGCCTTGTTGGCCTCAATAACTGCTGTCACATCTTGCTTTGTCTCAATGGTTACAGAACCAGTCTCTGGGTTCTCATGCCAGTACCGTGTGATGCCCAAATCTTTGTTTTTGTTTAAAAGTCTTTTGTGAATCATTTAAAAAAAGGGCCAAGTTTCCTTGGCCCCTTCCGTTTCTTCTGGTTAAGAAGTAATCAAGTCAGCAGCCAGGCCGTGGGCATTTTCAGCCAAGACCTTGTGACCCCATTCCACGATCAGCATACGCTTTTCAGCATCGCCAGTCTTGGCCAGTTCAACTTGCTGATAAGGACGCAGCACAGTCATCTTGGCATAGTCAGGATCGATCACCCATGCGTCACGCTCACGCTGGAAACGGTTTGCAATCACTTGCACGTTACCAAAGTCAGACACATAAATGTCAACAGCACCGACCAATGTCGCAGGCTTTGCACCACCATCAATGTTGAAACGACTGGAAGCGATACCAGAGAAACCAGATACGCGCTGTTTGTTAACAGGACCGCACATCAAGATCTTTGGTGTTCCACCAGCTGTCCACACTTTCTGAATCACATTTTTCAAAATGGTTTCAGTGAACGTGCGCACGTTGCCATCTGTACGGGTGCTGTTTGGCAGCGTTGTGTAAGATGGATCAGTACCGTTGGTCTGCTTGTCGGTGTTTGTTTTCACAAACGCGCCCAAAGATGCAGTGACACGGGCAGTCGTAGAATCGCCAGCCACAGCGATGCCGCCGTTCAACATGACAAATTCTTGGTCCCGCTTTAGCTCAGAGCCACGCTTAGCTATTTGGTATGCTAATTCACTGCGTCTGCCTGCCTTATTTACTACTTCTTCAGTCGCTGACAGGATGATTGTCTTGCGTGAAATCTGCGCATAGTTTTGCAAACGCGTAGTAGCAGTCACAGAATCAAAAGTGCCAACATCGTCACCTTCGAGTTGGGCATTGGCAGCAGCTGCGGCCAATGTATCGGTTTGCCATTCAAACAAACTGTTGGACACGTTTT
>Ga0114970_10004013_pt1 | contig 10728 bp, 7 predicted proteins | sample M_140205_XF_Meta_FD_87030 | JGI IMG/M metagenome (GOLD analysis project Ga0114970, IMG submission 87030) | Freshwater microbial communities from Lake Montjoie, Canada to study carbon cycling - M_140205_XF_MetaG | ecosystem: Environmental > Aquatic > Freshwater > Lake | place: Lake Montjoie... | reverse complement strand
GGTAACCAACCCAAACCGGCGTAGCCCCTGCAGCGCCGGATGTGCCATCACGCACTCCAGCAGCCACTTGTCCAACCCCTGCCCCCGGTACCCCTCCACCACAAACACGTCCTCCAGATACCCGTACGTCGCATAATCCGTCACCACCCGAGCCAGCCCGATCTGCCGCTCACCCGCAAGTAGCCCAAACGCCAGCGAATTGGCAACAGCGCAAAATCAAACTTCGCCGGGTCACAACTAACCCTGAACCCCGACCTCGCCCATTCCTGAACGTCATCCATACTGTCAACGATAAGCGCAGGTCCAGTACTGCCGTAATTGAAATACCCCCCAAAATGCTGAGATCCTGAATGGAATTACGTTCAGACCCTAAATCCATGCCTGTCCGCCTTATCGTCGCTGCCCTCCTGTGCCTGACTACCGTCTTCGCCCAGGAGTCCGATCCCACCTCCTACCCCATCCGCCACGTCTCCCGACCCGGAGGCAGCGTTCTCGGCAGCAAGACCCGCGTCGGCGCGAACTCGCTCCAATCCCTCGCCACCGTCCAGACCCTGCCTTTCTGGGCCGCAACCGCCGGTTCCTACACTTATCAAATGGTTGGCAACAACCCGATGGTCGCCCAAACCTCGCAGTCAACCACCATCCCGGTCCCCATCGTCCCCGGCACATGTACCGCCCAGTCTCCCCTCTCCCTCTCTCTCTTGCTTTCCCCCTCTTTGGGTCGTTGAACTCTGCTCCGGGCGGTACCTCTGTCGGCAATACGCAGTTCGTCGATGCCTTCCAGCGCGCAAACTTTTGGAAGTACACCGGACCCTCGGGCATCAATCCCAACTACCACATCCTGCTGGCAGGCTCAGCCGCGAAGCCAATCACTATTACCGTCCCTGCCGCTTATGGCACCACCGCCGCCGCCCCCTGCGGCATCCTCGGCCGGATGGAACTGAACTGGTTCGACGCCTACCTGCACAGCACCATCTTCCCCCAATTGGCCACCGCCGGAATCCTGCCCTCCCACTTCCCGGTCTTCCTGCTCGCCAATGTCGTCATGTACCAGAACACCATGGCCACCTGCTGTGCCCTCGGCTTCCACTCGGACTTTAATAACCCCAACTTTGGCGGCTCCGTTCAAACCTACGCCGTCGCCGATTTCGATACCTCCGGCAGCTTCAGCGCCGCAACAGATATCAATACCCTGGCCCACGAAGTAGCCGAGTGGCTCGACGACCCCCTCGGTAGCAATCCAACTCCCGTCTGGGGGCGTACCGGCCAGGTCGCGGGAGGCCGGACGAATCTCGAAGTGGCGGATCCTCTCAACGGCACAGGCCAGACCGTCACCATGTCGAACGCCTACACCTATCACGTTCCCGAATTGGCGTTCGTCAGCTGGTTCTACAAGCACGTGCCTTCCTTCGGCGTCAACGGCTGGTACTCCTCCAACGGCACGTTCACCCAGCCCGCCGCTACCTGCTACCTCTCGGCCACCACTCTCTCCATCACTCCCACCACCATGGCAGCCGGAGCTTCGGCCACTGTCACTATTAAGACCGCCGCCTCCGGTTCCATCGGCACCCCCACCGGTAAAGTCACCCTGAACACCAGTGCCGGTGCCACCTTTGGCACTTATGCTCTGACGAAAGGTGCCTACACCGGTACTGTCGCGTTCCCCGCCGGCAGCTACTCCGTTACGGCGAATTACCCCGGAGACCTCAGTTTCGGTCCGAGTTCTTCCGCCGCCGTTGCCCTCAAGGTGGGAGCCCCGACTGTCTCACTCAGCCCCATCTCGCTGACTTTCGCCAGTACCTCCATAGGCTCTTCCGGCGCCGCGCAGATCATCACCCTCGCGAACAAGGGCACCGCGCCTCTCACCGGCATCAGCGTCTCCCTCGCCGGTGCGGCACCTGGTGATTTCTCCCGGAGCACAACCTGCGCCGCGACCCTCGCCGTCAATGCCACCTGCTCCATCAGCGTCACTTTCAAGCCGACCGCCACCGGTCCCCGCACGGCCAGCGTCAGCGTCGCCGACAACTCCGTACCGTTGACCGGCACCGCAGTAGGCACTCCCACCGTCTCATTGAGCCCCACCGCCCTCACCTTCGCCAGCACCACGGTCGGAGCCGCCAGCGCCCCTCAGGTCCTCACTCTAACCAACAAGGGCACCGGCGATCTAACCGGGATCAGCGTCTCTCTGGGCGGCGCTGCGCCCGGTGATTTCTCCCGGACTACCACCTGCCCCGCCACCCTCGCCGTGAACGCCACCTGCTCCATCAGCGTCACCTTCAAGCCCACCGCTTCAGGCACCAGAACCGCCACCGTCAGCCTCACCAACAACGCAACCGGCTCCCCGCAGTTGGTGCCCCTGACCGGCACCGCCGTGGCCGCAACTTCTCCCGCAACAGCCATCATTAGCGTCACCGCTTTTGCCTTTTCCAGTACCCCGGTCGGTACCTCAACGGCACCTCAGAACGTCATTCTCATGAACACTGGTTCAGCTACCCTGTCCGGCATCGCCATCTCGATCACCGGTTCGAACCCGACTGACTTCCCTTTCACCACCACTTGCGCCGCGACCCTCGCAGCAGGCAGTAATTGTGCCATCGCCGTCACCTTCAGACCCTCTGCCGCAGGCACCAGAAGCGCCACGCTGAACGTCCGAACCGCGCTCAGTTCAAAGGCTCAAACGACCACTATGTCCGGCCCCGGTGTGGCTCTCGCCGCCCCCGTTGTCACTCTCGGAGCCTCCTCTTTAGTCTTCGCCTCCACCACCATCGGCACCTCCACGGCAGCGAAAACCGTCACCGTCACGAACTCCGGTACGGCACCTCTGACGATCACCAGAATTACCATCGGCGGCACCACCCCTGTCGATTACGCCCAGACCAACAACTGCACCAGCAGCCTCGCCGTCAAAGCCAGTTGCACCGTCTCGGTAGTCTTCAAACCTACCGTGAAAGGCAACCGGTCTGCCACCCTGAACATCGCCGGCAACGCCACCGGATCTCCCAGGCAGGTCTCCCTTACCGGTACGGGCAAGTAGTCGCATCTACCGCCCGGCGCGGAACAACTCATCGGCCGCATTCAGCACTACCCAACGCAGCCTCTCCGGTAGTTCCGGATGAGCCGCCAGATACCTTCTCACGGCAGCCGCAGCCTCGGGTGACCTCTGGCCGCCCAGAGTCGCATCCATCCACCGCTTCGGAAAGAAGATATCGCCCGTGCGGCGGATCTCCGGCAGTAACTCCAGCGCCGGCCCAACGAACTTCTGCGTCTCCGCCCCCCGCAGTGGATGATTCAGAAACCGCAATCGCTCCAGCGCCCACGGCTCATGGCCCCGGTTCCGTACCTCCCGAAGTTCGGCAAACGCCTTCTCCCGTTCCACCGCGTCAGCCGACAACGCCGGCATCACAAACTCGAAACGCGCCTTCCGGTCCGGATTCTGCGTCCGGTCTCTCTGTGCCGCCAGTATCTGCTGCCACCCCGGCACCGCCCGCAGCGCCAGGTTCAAAGCCATCTCGATCTCATCCGCCTCCGCAAAGCTGAGCCCGGCAATCTTCTCCTCCCGCCGCCAGACCTTCTCCACCCATGCCAGTCCAGCCCCGCTCAACACCACATCGCGATACGTGCTGAACCACGCCGACTTCAGACTCGCAGTCTTCGCCTTCCCCAGCCCATCCCGCAACAGGGCCTCCAGTTCCACGCTCCTGGCCCCTCGTTCCGCTACCGTCATCTGCTGCCAAAAGGTCCGCCCCAGATACCCCAGAACCCTCTGCGTGTTCTGCTCATCGGTCTCCCGAGGCAGCGCCCGCACAGCCAGAGCAAACATCTCGGCAGGTTTCACCCGACCCTCCAGCAGGTTCTCCCAAACATCCACCCAGGCGCTCCCCCGCGTCAGTGGATCCCCCAGCTCTTCCAGGTGCTCCACCAGATACCTAAGCGTCCCGGCATCCAGCCGGAACAATCCGTACCCCAGCCCGCCCCCGTTCGGGATTACAAAAAGCGGCTTCTCCCCGCCCGTCGCAAACTCTGCAGACAACCCGTTCAGCGCCACTTGAAATTGCTCTGTGCGTCCCGTAAATCCCACCGTCACCTGCAACTGCTGTGGCCACAAAACTCCCCGCCCCATCGGGTCCCGCTGCCGAAGCGTCACCTTCCCCTCGCTCACCATCGTCGTAATCTCTGGCCGACCCCGCAATTCCACCCACGCCCGACTCCACCTCGCCACTTTACCCGGCTTTTGCGCCTCCAGTATCCCCACCAGTTCCAGCCATGTCGCATTCCCAAACGAGTACTTCTTCAGATACTCCCGCATCCCCTCCCGGAACGCGCTTTCGCCCACGATCGTCTCCAGCTGCCGCATCACAATCGGCGCTTTGTCGTAGATAATTGGCCCATACAAAGCCCCGGCTTCATCCAGATTTCCCAACTGCTGCCGGATCGGATTCGCCCCCGTCGTCCGGTCCACTTCATACGCCGCCGGATAATGCGACAGCAGGAAACGCAGCTCATGATTGATCTCCGGAAAGCTCGGATTCACAATCTTGGCCGCCATGAAGTTCGCCATCACTTCCTTCATCCAGACGTCGTTGAACCACCGCATCGTCACCAGATCGCCGAACCACATGTGCGCCGTCTCATGCGCGATCACGCTCGCCCTGCCCAGCAACTGCCCCTGTGTCGCGGACTGATCCAGCATCAGGCCCCCGGCGTTGTACAAAATGGACCCGGCATGCTCCATGCCCCCGAACTGGAACGAAGGGATCAACACAAAATCGAACTTCCCCCACGGATACGGAATTGCCGTGTACTCCTCCAGCCACGCCAACGACCGGGCATGCAGATCAAAAATCGCCTCCCGATTCCGGGCCACCTTTGCCGCGTCCGTCTCCCGGTGGAACATCCGGAAAGTCCGCCCATTCCGAACCGCTGTTTCCACCTGAAATTTCCCCGCAGCGAACGCAAACAGATAAGTGGAAAGCGGCTCCGTCTCCGCAAAGCGGACCGCACTCCGTCCACCCGCCGTCGCCCGTCCCGTCTCGGCACCATTCGCGGTAGCTTGCCAGCCCGCCGGAACGTCCAGCGTCAGCGAGTACTTCGCCTTCAGACTCGGCTGATCAAAACAGGGAAACGCATAATGCGCCCGAGCCGGCACAAACAGCGTGTACAGGAAATCGTCATTGCGGTTGAGCGACTCATTCCCCGCCACAAACTCAATCCGGACGGCATTCTCTCCGGCCCGAATCACCGAAGCCGGTACCACCAAATGCCCGTTCACAAACTCAAACGAGACACCCTTACCATCCGCCTGGACCGAGACGATACTCTCACGCTTCTGCTCAAAATCCAGCACCACAGCCTGTGACGAGCGGACCGTAAACCGCACCGTCTCGACGCCCCGCACTGCCTCGCCCTTACCCTCCGGCAGGCGAAAACTCAGCTCATACCGAAGAACCCGGATATTCGCAGCCCGCTCCGAAGCCAGAGCCTCCGGAACCCCGCGTCCCGGAACAACCGCCATCGCCACCAAAGGCATCAGCAAGAGAGTCATCGCCAACCGGATCATCAGAACAGGCTAGCGCAGACGCGGATGAGCGTCACACCATGGTTGACGCCCTGAAATTCAAAGGGCCCTGTCTCCGGTACCACGTCCGGGAACTGGCGAAGCAATTTCCCGTCTGTCCCTGGAGCTGCGAGATCGACACCCGCAACTCCCCTGGAGTCAAATCATCGCTGTTCGCCACCGGATCGTCCACGCCTGTTTTGACCTGGCGTGGCAAATCCTCAGGGACGCCACCGCACGCCGCCCTGTCCCCACCTCGCCCTGCCCCTTAAAATAAAGACTTGTCCCGCCAGATCACCTTCGAACTCCTCGCGGAATGTCCTGAAACCAAAGCCCGGGCCGGTATCCTCCACACCGCCCATGGCGACATCCCCACCCCCATCTTCATGCCCGTCGGCACCCAGGGTACCGTCAAAGGCCTCACCCAGAGTCATCTCCACGATGAACTCAAGGCCCCCATCATCCTCGGCAACACTTATCACCTCTACCTCCGGCCAGGCCACGAACTGATCGGAAAATTCGGCGGCCTCCACAAATTCATCAACTGGCCCGGTGCCATCCTCACGGACTCCGGCGGCTTCCAGGTGTTCAGCCTCTCCTCCCTCCGCAAGATCACCGAGGAAGGTGTCACCTTTCAGTCCCACCTGAACGGCGACGCCCACAAATTCACGCCTGCCTCCACCGTCGACACCCAACTCGCCCTCGGCAGCGACATCATGATGGTCCTCGACGAATGCCCGCCTTACCCCGTCAGCCACGAATCTGCCCGCGCCTCCATGGAACGGACGGTTCGCTGGGCCAAACGAGGTTTTGAACACTATCGCCTCCGTCAGGACCAGAATCCCGTCCGCCAGGCCCTCTTCCCCATCGTCCAGGGCTCCATGTTCCCCGACCTCCGCCGCGAATGCGCCACCCGCCTTCTGGATCTCGACGCGGATGGCTACGCCGTCGGGGGCCTCTCCGTCGGCGAACCCCGCCCTCTCAGTATGGAAATGGTCGAAGTCACCGAACCCATCCTCCCCAAAGATCGCCCCCGCTACGCCATGGGAGTCGGCATGCCCCACGAACTTCCCGAGTACGTCGCCCGCGGCATCGACATGATGGATTGCGTCCTGCCCTCGCGTAACGCCCGCAACGGCTGGATCTTCACTTCTGAGGGCAAAGTGGTCATCAAACACGCTCGTTACCGGGACGATCCGGCCCCTCTCGACCCCAATTGCGACTGCTACACCTGTCGAACTCACTCCCGTGCCTACCTCCGGCACTTGTTTCAGGCCGGTGAAATTCTCTTCTCCACCCTGGCCACTCTGCACAATATGCGCCGTTATCTTGACATCATGGGGCAGATCAGGCAGTCTATCCTATTGGGTCAATTTCCCCGGTACCTGCAGCAGGTTCGGGATCATCAGGCCCAGGCAATCTGAATCGAGACCCTCTTTCGTGTTTTTTTCACTCCTTCTTCAACAACAACCGAGCCCCGTGCTCCAGTTCGCTCCGTACCTCCTGATCGGCCTCGTTTTCTATTTCCTCCTCTTCCGCCCCATGCAGAAGCAGAAGAAACAGCAGCAGGAAATGGTCAGTCAATTGAAGAGCGGCGACTCCGTCATCACCACCGGAGGCATCACCGGAACAGTTGTGTCGGTCGATAGTGACACAATAGTCCTCAGGGTCAAACCTGATAATGTAAAACTGCAGTTCGCAAGATCGGCTGTCACCACGGTGACAAACGCGGAAGGCACGAAGTAAACGCGACGGTGTTCCCTCACCGGGCTCCGTCTCAAAACCCCAAGGCAAAATAATGCAACGAAATTTGATGATCAAAGTGCTGGTGATTGTGGCGACGGTGCTCGTATGCATCGTCGGTATCATCGGCTTCCCCACCTCCATGAACGGCTTGAAGGCCAACGTCGCGAAAAACATCCGCCTCGGCCTCGACCTGAAGGGCGGTAGTCACCTGGTACTCCAGGTTCAGGTACAGGATGCCGCCAAAACCATCGCCGATCAGACTATCGACGGCCTGCGTGAGGATGCGCGGACCCGCAACATCATCATCGCCGGTTACGACCGCAACGATCCCGCCACCTTGGCCGATACGAATTCCATCCAGGTGAACATCCACGGCGTGGACGTGGCGAAAACCCAGATCTTCCGCAATCTGGTGACCGAACGTTACCCCGACTGGATTCTGACACCCGTCGATACCAACAACTACCGCATGAACATGAAGCCGACATCGCTTCTGGAACTCAAGCGCAACACGGTCCGCCAGTCACTCGACACCATCGACAAGCGCGTCAACAAGCTCGGCCTCACCGAACCCACCGTGCAGGCCCATGGCGACCCCGTCACCGCCTCCGAGATCCTTGTGGAACTCCCCGGCGTGGATGATCCGGCCCGCGTGAAGGACCTCATCGGCACCACGGCCCAGCTCAAAATTGTCGAAGTCAAGAACGAAGGTCCCTGGAAGTCCCCGGAAGAGGCCCTCGGCTCCAAAGGCGGGATTCTGCCCCTCAACACCGAACTTCGCGAATATGTCACCTCCGGCACCAGCAGCGGATGGTACCTGGTCTCCAGAACCCCCGTCATCACAGGGCAGGACATGCGCAATGCCCGCCCCGCCGTCGATCCCGACTCCCCCGGACGCTGGGAAACGTCCTTTACCCTCGGCCAGGATGGCGCTCGCCGCTTTGAGAAATTTACCTCCTCCAATATCGGTAATCGTCTCGCCGTCCTCCTCGACAACCAGATTCGCAGCGTTGCCACTATCCAGAGCACTATCAGTGACTCCGGTCGAATCAATGGCCTGGCCAGTCAGGAAGAGTCCTCAGATCTTTCGCTGGTGCTCAACGCCGGTGCCCTCCCCGCAGGTATCAAGTATCTCCACCAGCGGACAATCGGACCGTCCCTCGGGGCTGACTCCATCCGCGAAGGCATCTACTCCGGCCTCGCCGGCCTCGTGGCCGTCATCCTCGTCATGTTGATGTACTACAAGCGCTCCGGGCTCAATGCGGTCCTGGCGTTGCTGCTCAATACGGTCCTGCTGATCGCTGCACTAGCCTACTTCAGCGCTGTGCTGACCCTGCCAGGTATCGCCGGCATCATTCTCACGGTCGGTATGGCCGTCGACTCAAACGTGCTCATCTTCGAACGTATTCGTGAAGAGCTCAGGTCAGGCAAGTCCATCCCTGCCGCCATTGACGCAGGCTTCGGCAAGGCCTGGTGGACCATCGTGGATACTCACGTCACCACCATCGTCTCCTGCCTGTTCCTCTTCATCTTCGGTTCCGGCCCTGTGAAGGGCTTCGCAGTAACTCTCGTTATCGGCTTGCTGGCCAATGTCTTCACGGCAGTCTTTGTCTCCAGGGTAATTTTCGACTGGGAGCTCTCCGGCAAGCAGACGATGAAAGAGCTGAGCATCTGATTTTACGGGGCTGGTTTTTTCAGGCAATGAAACACAATTGCCCCGTTCTGTTACCCGGCAACAATCTTTCCTCCCGGACGGGAACATGTTGCTACAATGCGGTGTCATAACAAATTGGCACCGCTCATAAAGATTAGATCGGCCACGTTTTTTTGGGCGGGCCCGATCGATGGATTAGTGATCGATGGAATTATTTAAGAACACAAATTTCGACTTCCTTGGGTACAAGTGGCCCTTCATTATTGCTTCCCTGGTGCTGAGCGTCGCCGGCGTCGGCAGCCTGCTCGTCAAGGGCGGCCCCCATTGGGGAATTGAATTTAAGGGCGGCATGCAGATCACGGCCAAGTTTGCCACTGAACCGCCCATCGAGAAGGTACGTTCGGTGCTGTCTTCAGCCCTCTCGTCCACGCCCAGCGTGCAGACCTTTGAGGCCGGCTCCAACGAGCTGCTCATCGGCACGGAAGGCGCGGATGATGCCGTTATGGCGAAGAACCAGCAGATCATTGTGGAGGCCCTCTCCAAAGCGTTTGGAAGCCCGGGAAATGGCAAGCTGGATATCAACAACACCAGTACCTCACAACTCGCAAATCGAATCGGTGAACCGCTGCAGCGTGCCGGAGTGAATTTGTCGCAGCAGCAGCTTCAGGAGCTTGCAGCCAGCATCACAGGCTGGCGTGACCAGCGCGGCGGCCTGATTACAAAGATTGACGATCTGAAGGCGGTTCCGGGCTTGACGGCACAGGTAATAACAGTGTTGAATACAGAATGCTACCCCGCACCGTATACCGTTGCGCGGAACTTTGAGAGTGTTGGCCCGAAAGCGGGCGCTGACTTGCGCCAGCAGGCCATCCAGGCTACCTTGCTTGCCCTCGCCGGAATGCTGGTGTATATCTGGTTCCGGTTCGAATGGATCTATGGCGTCGGGGCCGTTATCGCGGTCTTCCATGACACGATCATCACCATTGGCCTGTTCTCCATCCTCGACAAGGAAATTACCCTGACCGTAATTGCAGCCCTCCTCACCCTGGTCGGCTACTCGATGAATGATACGATAGTTATCTTCGACCGTATCCGGGAAAATCTTCAACTCGGTCGCGGGTCGGCAAAAGGCCCCGGTTTGGCTGAAGTAATCAACCTAAGCGTCAACCAGACGCTTAGCAGGACTATTATGACCTCGGGGCTGACATTTCTGGCAGTCCTCGCACTCCTCATCTGGGGTGGTCCGGTGCTTCACGGGTTCTCTCTGGCGCTGGTCATAGGTATCATCATCGGCACGTACTCGTCGGTCTTTGTGGCAAGTCCTATCGTCCTCTTTTGGCACGACTGGGCGGGCGCACGGAAAGCAGCGTCGGCACCTGTCGCCCCTGCGGCTTCCGCCAGGCCGACCCCGAATAAGGTCAAATCGGCACGGTAGCCGTTTCTGTCTCAATAAACGTTTAACCCCTTGCAAATTCGCAGGGATCTGATATGTTATTAGGCGCTCCACCTGATGTAAGGAAGCGTAAGTTTGGCCCCACATAGAACCGGGGCGATGATTCAAAAGCAGCGCCACCTCCTCCAGTGGGCGCTCCGAAAGCGGAGAGGCACTTATGTTCGAACAAACATTTATCGATGGCGAAGGCGGGACGAAGCGCCCGTACACGATCCTGTTATCAATGTTGATTCAGCTCGTTGCAATCACGATCCTGGTCATCATTCCCCTGATTTATTTCGACGCTCTGCCCACCGCGCAGCTGGCGATGTCGCTCAGTGC
>Ga0114970_10004011_pt1 | contig 10731 bp, 15 predicted proteins | sample M_140205_XF_Meta_FD_87030 | JGI IMG/M metagenome (GOLD analysis project Ga0114970, IMG submission 87030) | Freshwater microbial communities from Lake Montjoie, Canada to study carbon cycling - M_140205_XF_MetaG | ecosystem: Environmental > Aquatic > Freshwater > Lake | place: Lake Montjoie... | reverse complement strand
CATTTATTACCAGATATGTATGTACAACATGTATGACAGATTGGATTGCTCAATAAATTTTTTATTTAAAAAAAATGAAATATATATATTATATTTATATTAATAATAGATAATATAGAAAATGCCAAAAAAACCTATTTCCAAAAATATTAAACAAGAGGCAAAACAAGTAAATAAACCAGTAAGTAAAAAAGTAACATTTACAAAAACACCAGAACCAATTGAAAAGAATGATAATATATTTTTGGATACACCAGTAAAAGAAAATTATCCAATCACAGATGATTTAAATTTGGATGAAGATGAGTTAGCTAAAGAAACTGAAAATGAAGATACAGAGGCAAATGAAAAAGAGGAAACAGAAAAGGAAGAATCAGAAAAAGAAGAATCTGATGAAGATCATGAATTAGATGATGAAGTTGAGTATGAAGAAGAAAATATAAATGATCTCGATGATTTATATGATGATGCAGATAATATTAAAATATCAAAGAAGAAAAAGAAGAAAAAAAATAATGATGGTCAGGATGATGAAGATGATGAATTTGATAAATTAGAAAAAGAGTTATGTGAGTATGATTATGGTGAAATTTATGATGAAAAAAAAGAAAATCCAGTTGTAATAGTTGAAGATAGTAATAGAATAACGTATCCTAGATTAACTAAATATGAAAAAGTACGTTTGATTGCAACACGATCAAAACAAATATCATTAGGTGCAAAGGTTATGATTAAAAATACAGCTGGATTGCATCCAATTGATATTGCAAAATTAGAATTAGAACATAAAATGATACCAATGAAAATCAAACGTGTATTACCTGATAATACTGTAGAAATATGGAAACTAATTGAACTAGATGTAGATATCTAAAGTATGTAAATAGCATTAAAATTGATTTTATTTATATATAATACTAAAATTTATATGTATAACTAATTTATGGATAATAAAATTAATATATCATATGATACGTATGATATATTAAAAAATTTTAATATATTAGATAATAAAAAAGATTTATGGTTTTTAATGAGATTTATATGTATTGTTATTGAAGTACATTTAAATATTAAATTTGAATTACATCCACCTAGAAATACTAGCGAAATGTTTACATATACATCTGATAAATATTGGTCAAAAATTATTGATACATGGAAACAATTACAAAGTAATCCCAAAATGAGCAAGGATGATATATTTATATCAATACATATATGTTGTTCTATTAATTATTTTCAATATTGGTATCATATATTTAAAAAATCAAATATATTAAATAATACTACATATTATAAAAAAATTCTTACAGATGATAATACATATTATTTGACACCAGTATTAGAATTAAAAAAGAATGAAAATAAAAATATAAGTTATTTAATAGATACAGATATTCAAATAGCAAATGCACTATTCTATATTAAACATATAAAATTTAGGAAAGAATATTGTAAATATATAATTGGATATATTATTAACCCAATATATATTACACAATATTTAATAGATAAAGTATATGATTATTTATCATCTGAATATATTAGTTCACGTATTGAAACAGAAAATAAAGATGATATATTAGTATTAATTTATGATTTATTAGATATATAAACTTTCATCTATATACTATATATAAGAATATGTACTATGGGTAATTGTATGTTTAGTTCGGCTAAACCAAAAGTAAAAAATAAGGCACAAGTTGTTACAAGAAATAAAACAAATAAATGGCATGTATCAAATGTAAATAATAAGAAGCAATTTAAAGTTACAGATTATCGAAAAAAAAACATACCTAAAACATTAAAAAGAATGGTATGGGATAAATATATTGGTCCTGATATTGGTAAATCAAAATGTATGTGTTGTAAACATCAAGATATTCGACAAATTGAATTTCATTGTGGTCATGTTGTTGCGGAAGTAAATAATGGTTATACAAATATAGATAATTTACGACCAATTTGTGCTCAATGTAATTTAAGTATGGGTCGTATGAATATGGATTTATTTATGAAACGATTTATGGTTAATTCATAAAAAATTGATATATATATTCTTTAATTTATAAATCATATATTTATAAATTAAAAATGTACGTATATGAGGTATCATATATTCCTACTAGAGAAATTAATACTATAATTGGTAAATCAATTTCAGAAATATGTGGTGAAATTCTTTATTATAATAATGGTGTTAAAATTGATTCAAATAAAAATATTGCATATAATGTAAATTTTCTTAATTATAAAGGTGATCTGGTATTAAGTATACCTGAATCTGGATTATTATATGCATTATTTGGTGAAGATATAAATGAAACTATTACTGATAGTATGAAAGAATATTCTCATAAATATTGGTTAATGGATCAAGAAACAATTCAAGTTATCGAATTTAATAATCCAATTCATCCAGGTGAAGCAGTTTGGGATCGTGAATATTATGAAAATAATCAAGAAGATAATGAAGACGAAATTGAACAAATTACATATGATGATAGTGACACTTCAAATGAAGAAACCAATCGAAATGTAACATTATATGAAGGATGATTATTTAGATTTAATATTTAGTGTATTATGTTGTAATTTACCTTCTTCCATTAATTTAATTTGTTGATCAAATGGTTCAAGTTTAATATACATTTGTGATTTTTTTTTATATTGTGTATTCTCAGGTTGTATTGCAATCTGTGTTAATGGTAATATTGAAGGTTTTTTAATATATTTATACATAGTATATTTATAATAGAATATTAGTAAATACTTAAATGTTACATTTTTCAATTATTATAAAATATAAAAATTATAATATATAAATATGCAAAAGTAAGTTAGTAGTAGTGAAATTAATGATGAAGATAATGAATAATTACGTGTTATAGTAGTGACAAGAAATAAATTTGATAATGAAATATAACAAAATATTAGTATAGTAGAGAATGTTTGAATTACTGGTGACATATCTGTATTATTCATTATAATTGTATATGTATTATGATTTATATAGTATAAAAATTGAAATCATTATTATATACACATTTTAATAATATAGTAATTAAAATAAAACTTGATAAACAAATGAATATTCTTAGCTTGATAGATACTTTGCGGACCTTTCGTATGACTATTAAGAATACCGGTGAGCATTTCTCTCATGTGGCCTCCATCTTCCATAATGGGTGTAAAAAAGAATGTATTTTATGAAATTAGTAAGGGATATAATAATTATAGATGTTATCATAAATATTGTACAACACATGCTGAAATGGATGCAATTAATAAGTTAAAATCACGTGATCGCCATAAAAAACCATTAAAAGTTAATATAATGGTTATTCGTGTGAATAATTCTGGAAATCTATGTTCATCACAACCATGTCATAAGTGTATAGAGTATATGAAGACTGTTGCAGTAAATAAGGGATATAAAATAAAAAAGATTTATTATTCTACAGCAACTGGTGAAATCGAAAACAAACTATTATAATTTTTTTACAATTTAATAATATAGTATTGATTATTAATTCTATATCATCATCAATTGACATTATATAAACCTAAAAATTGAAATAATAATTAATTGATAATAATTATAGATATATATAATTATTATAAGTTAAACAAAAAATGAATTTTGGCGATACATTTAGTATTATTAAAGATGATCCAAATGACCCATTTATTGAAGTTCGTTATTCACGAAAGCATATGCCATACAATATTTACAATCATGCAATGAACAGTATTTATGCTCACGAAGCAAATATTTTTAATTCAGCGACAAATATGAATTTGTTATCATCTTCTTCTCTACCTCCTCCTCCATCACCACCTCCTCCACCACCACCACCTCCTCCACCACCACCTCCTCCATCACCACCTCCTCCATCACCACCTCCTCCATCACCTCCTTCACCTCATCCTCTTAATCCAGAGCCACTACCTATTGAGGTGTCAGAGACTACATCCAAAGATATTATTTCGAATGATGTTTATAATGTTCTTAGTTCTGCAGTACACATGCCACCAAAAGAATTTAAGAATGATAACAAATATATTCCATATAAGAAAGAACTTAGCAAGGTATGCACTTATTGGATTAATCACAATTGTTATCGTACTGATTGTACATATAAACATTATGTTGATAACTTGTATAAAAAGTCTATTTGTTGTTATTGGGAAAAAGGTAAGTGTAATCTAGGTTCAAAATGGTGTACTTATGCACATGGTGAAGATGATATGAATCGAAATTATCATTATTACAAATCACGAGATCGATCTCGTAGTCGTTCTCGTGATAAACTTAAATTGTACTATTAGATACATTCAGTACGAATAGGTTTTTCATTTAATCCAATATAATAACCTAACATTGTATTTACACCAAATAATTTGTGAGTAATAATTCCAAGTAATATGATTATTGCTAAAAATAAAATTATTTTATATATATCAGTTAATTTAAAAATGTATACTGCAATCAAGTATCCAGCTAATAATGCACTTACCCAATCAAATATTGACATATCCAATATTTTTGGTTTTCGTAAGGTATCAATAATTCCGCATGTTTTTGTCATTATAAATATATTATAAATAAATTATAATATATTTAATCTGTTTTGACATTTGCTTTAATTGCATCTACGGCTGATTTATATAATAATGATGGCGGAGCAGGTACAAATTTTAATGCAAAATTAGTAAAAAACCAATATTCAACAATACCAATAAATGAAAATGTTAATATATTTTCTACAAATAGTTTAGTTACATTTAAGCAATCAGGACATGCAATTTTAATACTTATTATTAAAATAATGGATATAGTTAAAAATAATAGAGATATATTTCTACCATAAGATAATATATCATTGTTATGTAAATTAATTACATAATTTGGATTTTCATATTGTTTAATATAATTATCTAATATTTTAGAATTATTATCATTATTTATTATACTATATATTGTATCTACATTATCTAATATATTATTTATAGTATCTGTATCTATACTATTTGCATCACTTATTTTATTATATTCATTATAAATACTTATAAATTTACGTAAGGCTGCTTCTTTTTGAGATCTATTTGTAATAATATCTTTAGATAAATCTATTTTAGTAGGAAATGCTGTATTAACAGCATCTACAATTATATGATCAAGTTCATTTTTAAAAGCATCTTTTGTTATCGGTGCAACTAAAAATGTAAATAAAAATGTTAAAAATGTAAATAATATAGATACATGTAAAAATGCATTTAGTATAATTTGTATTAAATTCGATAATCCGCTATGAGCTATATTTTCGCATACACTATTATCTGTTGTTTTTACTTCAGACATTCTTAATATTATTCTAGAAAATTATTAAAAAAAATTTATATTATAAATATAATAACTAAATGGAATATATTTCAAAAAATATTATAGATTCTCATATTATTATAAATGTAATCATGAATGTTGGCTTAATATCTTTATTTATTGCTATATTTTTCTTTACATATGCTAGTACTGTTGAACAAGATATTGTAAAACAACAAACTACAATTGTAGTAAATGATTTAATGCAACTTGCTACTCCTTTATTAAGTGATGATATTAAAAAACAAATATATATTAATATTCAGCCTCCAGATTTATCTAAAGAAGATGAAGAAGTAAAACATTTTAATGATAAATTAGTTAGTACAGCTTTTTTAAATTTAGGAATTGTATTTGTTATTGCATTAGTACTTTCTGGAATATTAGCTTATTACTATAAACATAATATGATTAATATGTTAAAATTAAATTTAATTTTAGTAGTATTGGTTGGAATAACTGAATATACATTTTTACATTTTATTCCTCATAAATTTATATCTGCTGATACAAATTGGGTTCGTGGAAAAATATTATCTTCTATTCGAGAAAAATTAATATTTACATCGTAATTTTTATAAAAATATATATTATTCCTATATATTTTTATACTATACAAATATATGAATAAATATATTATATATATTAGTATATTATGTATCATAGTAGTGTATATAATATATTATATATATAGATCATCAGAATATTACAATAATTATTTTGCAAATTGTAGTTTACAAGATACATTACAAACAATTACGAATAAGTATAATATGAAAAATAATATGTATAATTGGGATTATTATTTTTCATGTAATCTAAATAATGCAGAAAGTGAAATACGTACTCTCGAGATAACGCCTGGATCAAAAAAAATATTTATAATAGATGGTTGTGATTTTCCAGCATCTAAAATTGATCTATGGAAATTATTAAAAGAAATGTATAATGAAAATGCAAGTACGATTATGCCAACTACATTTATATTGGATGATAATAATGATATGAAAGAAATTAAGACACATTTTGATCAAAATACCAAAAAAAGATCAGGTCATATGTACATATTAAAAAATTATGAACAACAACAAAAAGGGCTAAAATTAGTTAATAAATATGAAGATATTATGAGTGCTTATCAAGAAGGATTTTATTTAGTACAAGATTATTTATATAATCCATACATAATCAGTAAACGTAAAATTAATTTGCGTTACTATACACTGATAGTTTGTAGGAACAATACTATTGAAGGGTATATACACGATAATGGATTTGTGTATTATACATCACAAGATTATGATGAAAATAGTATTGATTTTGATAAACATATAACAACAGGTTATATTGATAGAAAAATATATGAAACTAATCCATTAACATTAGATGATTTTCGTGCACATTTAGATAAAGTTGAACCTGGTAGTGCAGACATATGGGATAAAAATGTAAATAAATTAATGAAAGATGTAATTACTGCTTGTGCTAAGAAAGTATGTAAAAATGAAAAATTAAAAAAACATACGCTATTTCAGATATTTGGTTCTGATGTAGCACCTACTGATAATTTATCAGCATTTTTGATGGAAATTAATAAAGGTCCTGATCTAAATGCAAAAGATGAAAGAGACAAACAAGTAAAATTAACAATGGTTGATGATATTATTAAAATTTTAGAAAATACAAATTATTCTAAAGTTAGTGATATACCTCATAGGTATACAAGAGTTTATTAAATATATATACTTTCCATATAATTTTATCAATAGTATAATTTATTCTTCTAAAATAACTTGCTTATTAATATCTAAATTATAAATATTATGTAATTTTTCTAAAAAATCTTTCATAGTTAAGTATGTATTTTTTATCCATATTTTATTTGAAATATGTTCATATACACACATTGATGTATCACATATTTCAAATACTTCAAATTCTTTATCTAATGTATATATAAAATATTTATGGTGTGCTAATCCATCCATTGTTTTAATTATAATTGAATTCATAGGTATTCCAAATTCATATTTTTCATTTAATAGCCAAGCACCTATATATGCATTCTTCATAATTTGTACCAGTTCATTATCAGTATATTGATATATCATATATATATTGTCAAATTCGCTATATTGTAATTCTAATTCAAGCAATGGTTTCTCTATAATGTTTTCTAAATTGATAGTTAATTTATTGGTACTTTTAGCAGATAATGCAGCCATATTGTAATTTACATTGTAGTATCATGTATCAAATATATTATTATTTCAATTTTTAGAAAAATTGAAATAATAATAAATAGTAAATAATAATAAATAGTAAATTATAATAAGTAGTAAATTATAATAAGTAGTAAATAATAATAAATGTCTGATCTTTACCTAATTGCAAAAAATAAATTTGATATTGTTATTAAAAAATATTCTAAACTAAATACTTTTTATGAGCGAATTAATACTATTGCAATGTCTACAGTTGTCTCACCTGATATGAAAGATTGGGCTTGTATATTATGTGATCAAATAGATGAAGCAAATAAAGAAGTTTTATCTCTTTATTATAAGATTAATACATATAATTCACAAAATGAATTTGAATATGTTATAAATCAAATTAATGTAATGGATATTGAAGTTAGTGCAATATTAAGAGAATATAAAGAATTTGCTAGTTTAATTTAGTATTATATATTCTAATTTACGTTTGTGTTTTATAGCATATATTATTTATAAAAATTGAAATAATATATGATTAAATAGAGGTATATAATTATAATATTTAAAATGTCTCTTTTAAAAACAACTGCTATTTGTGATGAAAATTTCAATGTATGTACTTGCACATCTCAATTAATATCTGAATTAGATGGTACTATACATTCGTATTTTACTGAAGAAAAAATAAATGAACTTACCAGTAAAGCAAAACAAATACTTGCTGAAACTATTACAAATATGTCAACAGGAAAATATATCCCGCTTGATAAGAAAAGAAATGTATTACCTTTGAAAGATAACATTCCTCAAGGTGAAGAAGCATCTATGTTATATCTAAAAGATCCAACTAATATTCAGGAAAATGAATTATCATATGTTATTATTAGATATGGAACACCAGAAGAGTTTGAATATACTATTAAACGTTATGATAATTACAAACAACTTTTCGAATACAAACATGAATGTATATTTAGTAAATTTGAATGTGATGGTCATATAAATAAAATCATTGCAGTTGATTACGATAAACATGTATATGTGTGTGATAAACATAAAAATATTGGATTTGATTTGGTTGATATCAATATTGCAAATATCAAAGATCTTCAACCATTTTATCATGAATATTGTATGTTAAAATTAGCAGAAAAAACAAATAATCTTAAAAAAATTAATTTGCTTAAAAAAATTAAAATTATTATGGATTTGGCACATAAAGGTATATTTAAAAAGTACAGATTAGATAAAACGTTTGTATTGTATGGTATTCATTTTTATGAACATAAATTTGATCATAAAAATAAAAATGGTTGGGCACTGGTATATACTGATTTTAAAGACAAAATTGCTCATATATTTTTGGATGAACTTACTAATGATCAAGAAGTAAAAGAAGCATTGGTTTTGTTTGCATATGAAAATATTATGGCAAAACAATATCATGATTTACCTTTTATTGTTAGTTATATGAAGTATGGTAAGAAAGCACAGTTTAAACAATTGATATCAATGGCTAGTAACACATATATATTTGATGTTCCATATATTTTACATTATAAATTAAATATTTAGACACTAGAATAATCTAATTTCTTTAACAAGTCAATTTGAGCTTGATATGTTTTATTAGGTATACCTGAAATAAATTCTGCAATTTTAGACATAATATCAGGTATTGCAATTTTAGAATACATGTTATCATCTGATGTATTTTCCAAATACTTTGTAAACATTTCAAGTTTATATGCATTTATTTTCTTTTGAGTTAATTGTTCAATTGTAATGTTTTTCTCAAAAAGTGGTTTTGATGGTAAACGATACGTAATTAACGGTGCTCGTGATGCACCATGAATAAAAATTGGAATATCCATACGATTTATTCTTACAATACTATTAAATTGAATTGTACGCAATAGATTATTAAAGCATTGTGGAAATAAACGATATTCGAAATTTATCATAGTAGAATATGATAACAGTATGTTTGTTAAGATATTAATTCTAATTGGTAATTTTTTAGCATATTTATAGATAATTTTATCTATATTAAAAATAAATTTTAGAACAGGAATCTTATAAGTTAATCTTTCATATAGATTTTTATCTTCTATACAATCACCAAATATTCTACCCCATCTCTTTTGAAATTTTTTAGAATTTTCTTTCCATAAACGTTGTATCTCGTTTTTTTTATATCTAACGATACTTGCCATAAATTCTTTCCATTCTTTACAAGTAACATATTTTAGAATACATTCCATAAATATAAATATATCACTGACAAAATAATGATAATCACTGTAATCACGTTTAATAACCGGATATGTATATAATTGAATTTCATCATTAAAATGTATACATGGTTTTGGAGGAATTAACTGCTTAGATTGCATTTTTTGTTTCTTTTTTAACTCCTTAGATTCCTTTTTTCTTTCTTTTCTTAAGTTTTTTACAGAAATAGAAGACATGAGAACAATAATACAATTATAAAAAAGTAATATAAGAAAAACATTTCAATTTTTTAAATAAAAAAATTGAAATTAATATTGTTTAATATATTATCATTATATCGTAAGTGTTGTTGGCACTTAAAAAAGAGACATATAGATATATATTTAGGTACCTTTCCTCAAAAACCAACTAATGTGTTATGTATAAGTTACCTCTACGCGGTATAGCACACGAGTAGCCTACTCCAATTCTTACTTTATCCTGGTGAAACCAAAACTTAAATTAATTATTATATAAAATATGGTAAGAAAGCACAGTTTAAACAATTGATATCAATGGCTAGTAACACATATATATTTGATGTTCCATATATTTTACATTATAAATTAAATATTTAGGTATTAGTATAATCTAAAGTAGTAAGTATGGCAATTTGATCTTGATATGTTTTTTTAGATATACCTGAAACAAATGATGCAATTACAGACATTATATCATCTACTGCAATTATAGAATACACATCATCTTCTGATGTATTTTCCAAATACTTTGTAAATTGTGTAAGTTTATATGCATTTATTTTATTTTGAGTTAATTGTGTAATTGAAATTTGTTTACGATAAAGTGGTCTGGGTAAATCATAACTAATTAAAGGTGCTCGTGATG
>Ga0114970_10004009_pt1 | contig 10733 bp, 13 predicted proteins | sample M_140205_XF_Meta_FD_87030 | JGI IMG/M metagenome (GOLD analysis project Ga0114970, IMG submission 87030) | Freshwater microbial communities from Lake Montjoie, Canada to study carbon cycling - M_140205_XF_MetaG | ecosystem: Environmental > Aquatic > Freshwater > Lake | place: Lake Montjoie... | reverse complement strand
GGATCTTTCGGTTTAAAAAATTCACACCAAATATCAGAATCTAAAAATCCATCTTCTTTATACCATGACATTAAAGATGTGGTGAATATATCAGGAAATTCACATTCCTCGTGATATTTCGCTATTATTTGATTTAATGTAACAGTACATGTACTGAAAAAACCTGAGGTAAAAACTGGGGATAGACTAGACATTCTTTATTAGGTTTGGGTATCTTAATTTATGATTTGCTCTTTTCTTTCTTTCTGCTGCATATTCTTCACTCTCCTCCATCCAAGGTAACTTTAGATATTCAGTTGAACTCCATTCCCCTTCGATCACATTAGTTCTTATATAATAATATGAAGCTATAGAAATTCTTGGACTATCCCCTTTATAAGGATAAGGATGCCCATGAAAGTTATTTCTGGTGTCAAATAAAACCCATCTATGAAAATTAAGATCATTAAAGTGATCAACATTACCGACCATAAAAAAGGAATTAATAGCAACTGGATTGGCGCCTCTGTAATGGTGATATCCATCGGATACTGCAGAAAGAGTAAGGTCTTCATCTTCCATCTTTTGGATAAGCTTTAATAGCTCTTCCCTGCTGTTAAGAAAACAATCCTCGTCCAAATGCACAAACCATTTGGCGCTTGTATTCTTAAGTGGATCCAACCAATGGAACCAAGCATAGGGCCAATTATTTCTCCCGTCAACCACAATATGCACGCTTTCCGGGAAATGCTTTTTGACGAGTTGTTTTTGATAATTTAACCATTTTGTATATAAAGTGGTGGTTACAAATATAATGTCTTGATCTTTTATCATTTTGTTTTGTATTGGTACCTCCGGCGGGGATCGAACCCACATTACAAGATTAGAAATCTAGTGTTCTATCCATTGAACTACAGAGGTATTATTTTTAGTGATTTATTTCAAACTAAGCATCAATTTTGTATATTTAAGAATTCTACTATTTATAGATTGCAAATGTATTATTATTTCCCGATACAAAAAAATTTTGGGAAAATAGCAATAAATCTTTAAAAAATTACGGGGAAGCATTCGATGCGGGCAAAGCGTTGGGATTAATCCGACTCATTAAATTCATTATTTTTCATAATAATGGATAGCCGTAAGAATATATAGACAAATATATTTCTAACAATGGACAAAATTTTAAATCTAAGCGCATTTGGTGATGTTATCCATCGAGATGGTCAAGATACTATAGACAGAGAGAAGGGTACTGCACAGTCAAGCCTAGATGGAACCGAGGGTAAATATGCCTATGTTTTTAAAATGGTTTTGCAAAATGTAGTTCAGACTAAGCTGCTACACTGGCAATCGCATTTCTATGGACAACACAAAGCTTTAGACGAGCTATTTGAGGGTCTTATAGATAAAGGAGACACATTAGCAGAAAGTGTAATGGGTAAATACGGCAGACCAGTTCTAACAGAAGAACAACTTTGTTTAACCCTTATGAACTATAATAACCCAGAAAAAGGTGACTTAAGTGACTTTATGGATCATCTATATAAATGTTATGCAGTTGAATGTAAATCTTTATTTGAAGAAGGAAAGGATTCAGAGATTCTTAACATAATAGAGGAAATAATAGCTCTGGTTGATAAGATTAAATATTTAATATCATTAAGATAAATTTAAAAACAAATAGAATATGATGCAAGGAAATAATTGCTACCGACTATACGCTAGTCAAAACTACAGACCAGGAGCTACAGGAGCTACTGCGGGGCCTCAAATAAAAGACCTACCAATATCTAATGTTTATGTCGGACCTGGAGCAGCAACTCTAGATTTTTACGATAGTGCGGGAAACAGAAGCACATTAATAATAGCAGCTGGTAATACTGGTATTTGGATGCCTATCACAGTCACTGCTACAGGATCAAGTCTAAGCGGAACTATCTACGGATTCTCCCCGGGTAACATCTACGGAAACCAATAACAAAATCGCATCGGGAATTACCTGATGTTTTTGTGCTTATTGGTTTATTGGTTCTGTGAATATTATAAGGTTTCTGATCATGATCTCATAAGACCATTTACTGTTAGATAATTTTTTTTCTGATATAATAACCATAGTGGAAGAACCGTATTTACCGCCACCTCTTTCCTTTATTATTGTGTTATGTGATTTTGAATTCTTATACTCACTAATTACCTTTTGACTTAATTTATCTACCTTATAAGCTTTCTTTATATCACCAACTGCTTTTTGTACCAATTGAGTGTGAGAAGTTTGTCTTTCGTTTAAAGTGTTGGTCCAAATAACCTGATACATTATCTCCCCCTTTACCTTGAGATTTATTTCGGTAAAAACGGGAAATAGTTCAGGAAATCCTACTTTAGCGGGGGAAAAGTAATCGGAATTACCAAAACATTCGGAGTGACCTATTTTTCCACCAGGTATCGAATCTACCATAGAGGAGAACGTTTTACCCGTCATAGATGTTTGCTGTATTACGCTTATGAAATATGAATTCCTTATTCTTGCCCTATTGTCCAATGCTGAGCTTCTATTAAGATCGTGTGAAAAGACAGAAACGTAGGATTCAATCCTTTTTGATATACTGTCATTTATTGGTTCAAGATCTAAAATGTAATATGTTTTATCATACTGACCGAATAACGTTACGGAGAAGAAGATTAGCAATACCAAAGGTATCTTTTTCATGTCACAAATATATGATCCGATTACGGGATAAAAATAATTTAATTGTATAAATATATAGTAGACAATGAAATCCCCTAATAACATATCTTTTATCAGCTTTAAAAGTAACCTAATGGAATCTGAAGGATTCTCTGATGCTTTGGTCAGATTCATGGAAAGAGAAGGAATTTATGGATATGAACAGGAGGTCGAGAGTATTCTAAGGGGTAATTCACTAAATTCTGTGATAACTGAAATACAGAAAGATTTTAGAGATAAAGAGGGTATAGATGTCAGTAGAGCAGATATCATGGATATGGAAAGAGAACCTATGCTTGATAAGTACCTGGAGATAAGAGGCATTAGAGGTTATACTGGTTCGATCATTGATCTATGGGGTCAATATAGAAAAGCTGGGATGACTAAGACCATTAAAGTTAAAGACAAGGATCTATACCATCTAAAACCTAATGAGAATACACTTAGAATATGGTGCTGGGACAATAAGGATTTAAAGGGAATTCCTACTTTAACCCCAGTAGAAGACCTTTATGGAAAGGTGAATTTTGGCCAGGTAGATCCAAGGGATTACGTGTATCTATAAAATATGGGCTTGCTGAGATATATAAAAATACAAATAAATTAAAACTATACAATGGAAAACAAACTATTATCATTTAATGAATTCGAGACCCTTTATGAGTCTTTCGGTTTCATATCAGAGTCAGAAGAACTTTCGCCTGATTTTACCCCGCAAAAACCAGGGGTTACCAGCGACGAACTGATTAATCTATTCAGCGGAAAAGAAATAGAGGAGGCATTAAAACCTAGTGAATTCTCTCCGATTATGAAAGGTGAAAAATCAGAAAGAGTTAAGGAACTCCAAAAAAATCTAGGTTTAACTGCAGACGGAACATTCGGTAGCGATACAGAGAAGAAGGTTAAAGAATTTCAGACTACCAATAAATTAACAGTAGATGGTAAAGTTGGGGTTCAGACTTTAAGAAAAATGCTAGAACTAAAAGGTGATAAAACTCCAGATAAAACTATAGAGTCTAAATATCTTAAAGTATCTACACCTGAACAAGCAAAAAGCGCGGGTATTGATCCTGAACTGCTAAACCTGTATGACGTAACAATCGTAAATAACGGAGAAACGCAATATGTAATATTGGTGCCTAAAAAAGATGCTGCAGCTAAAGCTAAGGCACTTCAAGCTAAAGGTTCTTTCAAAGGATTCGAATGGTTAGCAGAAGGAGCAAAATACGCAGGTAAAGCTTTGGTTTACACTGCAATAGGACTAACAGTAGTTCCCCTAGTAATCGGTAATGCTATGATCGCAGGGGTAGCATCAGCAGCAGCTTTTATCGCAGGTGGAGCAGCTTTTGTTATGGGAGCAGCTCTCCAAGGTATAGTTAACATAGGTAATTGGATGGCTAAAGCAGGAAAGGCAGTATATACTAAAGTTTCAAATACAGCAGATGAGCTTTACAAAGGATTCTGTACAGGATTTGCTAAAATTGCTAAATCATCAGTACAAGCATTCACAGCTTTCATGGGAGCAGTTAAAACGGTAGGTTTCGTAGCTACTGGAATAGCTTTAACCGCATTTAAAGCAGTTGCTTCTGTATTAACTCCGGAAGTTAAGGCTTTAGTACAAGGCGCTAAAGATGCTGCAACATTCGTTGCTAATGGTTTAGCTTGGATAGGCAAGAACGTTAAGAATGGGGTGGTTGCTTTTAAGAATTCCGTTGCAAAAGGTTGGCAGAACGTTAAAACAGCAACACAAAAAGCATGGGACGGAGCTAAGTCAGCAGCTAAATCTGCTGGTGATGCAATGTACAAAGCAGCTGGTGATGCTTACACTGCAACTTCAAACTACTTATCTAGCATGTACTCAGCAGGTAAAAAATTCTGGGAATCTTTGGAAGATTTTTCTGGAGATCCTATCTTCGAGGATATCGATTTCACAATCGCATAACAATATCAGATTACACAAAAAACCAGATCCTAAAAGATCTGGTTTTTTTTGTGGTGTTTGTTATCCTACATATTCAACTACCTTAGCGGGTAAAAAATTATATTTTTCTGCTTTAAGTGATAAGAATCCTAGTGTTGCTCCTATGATATGAACCATGTGTGCTGTACCGTCTGACACGTTAGCAAAGCTTATTAATTCAGGTAAGATCATAATTGCAAAGAAGATATAAAGAAGTATGTTTTTCTTATTTAAACAAGCACGGCTTAGCATGAAATATAGTGTCCCCGATACTCCTACTGCGGGCATACCAATAACTAAAGCTAGAGGAAAGTAGATAACAGATATAATAAGGGTGATAAAGAATATCTTCTGGAAATCATATTTCTGGTTTATGTCAGGAATAAGAAATACGAACATTAGTGCCAAATTCATCATTAAATGCGAAGGATCCCCGTGGATGAACCCGTTTACTAGAGGATTGTAATTCATAAGACTATCGGAGGCATCTCCAAAAATAACCTTAGCAATCACTGACAGAACAAAAACTGAGATCCATGCTAAGAATATAAAAAGAACGCTTAATGATGGGTTCTTTAACTTTTTAAAAAATGTAGTGCTCATAATTTCCTTTTTTAAGATTATGATACAAATTTATGATGTATTTTCGGGTAAAAAAAATTTTATACCAATTATACCAAATTTTTTAAATTGTATTAAATATATAGGTGACCATGAAATTAAAGACCGCCCCAAATAGAACTACTTCAGAAAGGAAGAAATCTACTAAGAATAAGAAGTCTGCAAACAAGCTAAAATCTTTTGATAAAACCCAGATAAAGGAAGCTGAAACAGTACCAACAAAATTTCAGTACGATGATGAATTTGACAATTGGTTTCCGTGGGAGACACACTAAACTAATTTTTTTAACCTATGACAAATTTTGAATTTATAGAGGAAATACTACATGATGCACACACACTTGGTATTGCACCAGAGGTTTTCGAAATATCTAGACGACTCCAATCTTCAGGAGTTGAGATTTCCTTAGCTTATGATATAGCCTTCAGAAGTGTTGTTTCTGAAAAAGATCTAGTTAACGATTAAGACTTTATTACAATAGTTTCTCTAGATTTTTCATAAATTTTAAATATTCCTGGGATTTTTCTAATTTCTACGCTCCATCCAGAATCAGATACCCGTTTAATTAGTGACTGTGCAAGCTTCTCTGATTCTTTAGCCCTTATCTCATATGGATTATTCTCGTAGGAATACATGCTTTTGTATCTTGTGTACCAGGGCCAAAACTGTAGATAATGCTCATATTCATGCAGCATAGTAGAAGCTAGATCCTTAAAATCTGTGTGAGGGCCACACCATATTTTAATGGTGTTTCCTTCGTTGGAATATTCACCAAAAGTTAGATTCTTGTTACGCTCCCTTTTTGAGCCATAAAAGAAATATAACTCGGGAAAGTCTTTTTTATATTTAGATTTGCCTTTAAGATATATTATTAGACTCCATAGTCTAAATATCTTATCTTTATTAATCCTTTCCAAATTGGGTGGTCTTCTTTTGTCCGGGATTATTCTAATTGGTACTTTATCCCTATGCCACTATATATTTAAGATTTGGAGCTAATTCGTATCTACTTTGGGTAAAATCTTTTCGTGCGAGCTACATATCCATGTTAAGATGATGTCTGTGGTTTAGCCTACTAACATTTGGATATCAATTCATCTGAATGTAGCTGTTTATATTTTCATTTTTGGTTAGTGAATATACAATAAGATCATCCTCGTAAACGTCTATATGTGTAGGTTTCCCCTCTATGTCGTTAATCCACCACGAATTTCTGCCTACTAATTTATGGTAGATTTCAACTTTATCAGAATTCTCCGTGTGAACCACTATTTTTCTAAGAACCTCCGAGTCTAGATAATTCTGTGAGTATAGGCAATATCTTAGATGATTACCCGCGTTATCGAGTAATTTATATATTCCACTAAGACACCCTTCATATTTTGTGGGAAGGTTACTAGCAGAAACTACGGTATTCCATGTAGTGTCGGAGAAATCAATTTTCATCTGATCGTTACCCTCCCGAATTAAAACCGATTCGTTGTTTAGATTATCGTAGATATAGGCTTCTACAATTTTAAAATCCCTGCTGCCTTGTTGTGAGATTAGATAATTCTCGTAATCCTCTTCTTTAGATATTCTAGGCATCATATTTAGAAAATGCTCTATTTCACAGAAGAAGTAATGGAACGATGCATCCTTAGGATGATTCGATTCATTTAGATAGAATAATCCCTTCTTGCCTTGCGTTATGACAAGTTCAGGTACGTTAGATATCCATTTCATAGATTCTACCCCGTATAGATCATCGGTTTCGAACCTTTGGAAATGGGTGTACCCAAGATTCTTAGCTATATCTAAAGCATTGAATAGATTTATCAAAACGGATAAACCGTGTTTCTGTATTCCTGATTTAAGATTATGTACTGTGAAGTGACCTTGATTTGACCAAAAGTCAACATCGCTTACCCCAGGGTAATCTTTCTTGAATAGCTGGTTACGACTATCATAGAAATGGTAATCCACCATATCCAGTATTTCTTTTTTTATTGAAGTGTTGGATACGAGAAGAACGTCCTGTCCGTTTGATTTTAGCCTATTAATACATGCTATTAAATTAGATTCTACCTTAACGTCATGTACAAAACAATCTATTATAGAGATTGTTTTAGAATTTTTTAATTTTTCTCTTAATCCTATAATTTCTATACATCTTATATTATTTTCTTCCTTTTCGCTTTCTGATGTCAGCGAAAACACACCCTTGGGATTATGTCTATATACACCACAATTCCAATTATCGCATCTTATATCCCCATGTAGAGAAATCTCGTAATTAAATGCCCAGTCGAGATAAGGAAAATCCCTCATCCATTCTTTTATAATTCCTGGGATGTTTCTGAACATCCTGCCAAAACTAACTATATTTGAACTGAGGAGATCCGTTGTATTAACCTCATTTTTTCTTGGAAATTTATTATATCCAGGTTCTGCAGGATCAATTGTACCATCAGATAAAAGGTTCATGTACCCGGTAGAGTGCATAACATAATTAGGATTACCCTCTAAAAAATTAACTTGAAGCTGAAACTTATTAATATTATTTAGATAATCATCTCCGTCTAGCAGTGTAATATATTTACCACTAGAACTTTCTACTAAAAATTTTATGTTACCGAATCCTAGATTTCTATCGCTATAAAATATCTTAACCCTAGGATCTTCTGAAAAATTATCACTAAGTATTTTATTCGTATTATCTCCTGAATGGTCATCTCTTATCAATACCTCAAATTCAAAATTTGTTTCTTGTGCAAGTACAGATTGGACGCATTCTAGTATGTAATCTTCAAATTTGTAAGCAGGTATAATTACGCTCAGAATGGGATTATTAGATTTATTTTCCATGTATGTTATTTATAAAAAATCTAGAGGTATTATTATCTCTAATAGAATATTTTCTTTGCTGGATTCCCGTACGCCGTACAATTTGATTCTATATCTCTTACAACTGAGCTATTCAAACCGATCGTGGTATTTTCCCCTACTTTTTTCTTAGGCGCCACCATAGCACCCGGATTTACTGTTGATCCATCACCGATTCTAGAATATCCGCCAAAGAAAGTCAATGCGTTTATTTGCGCATAATCACCTATGATTGTATCATGGCCAACAGCTGAATGGGTTTGTATTGTAACAAAATTTCCTATCTTGATGTCATTAGAAACATATGTAAATGGGCATATTATAACACCAAATCCTATTTTAGTATTTGCACCGATAATTGATGTAGGATGTATAACATTAGCAAATATCCCGCCCTTCTTTATAATCATATCTATGTATTTTTTCTTTTGCCTGGTATCTCCTAAAGCACAAATAAAAACATCATCGTCTTTAACGATATAATCTTCAACCGAGGAAATTATGGAGGGATAGTTTTCGAATCCTTCTAAGGCATCAGCTTTATTATCAAGGAATCCCTTGACTACCCATTCTTTATTATACTCTTTTGTTTGTGTCGAGAGTGTATAAACTTCTCTACCGAAGCCTCTGGCTCCTATGATTAATAAATTTTTCATATTTTAATTAATTTTTATTATGCAAGATCCCCACGAATACCCGACACCAAACCCACATAGCAAAATATTCCCAGATAATCTATTTTCTTTTTTAGCTTCGCAGAGTGCAATAGGTATTGTCGAGGATACTGTATTTCCGCAATTTTTCAAGAAGATGTAGAATTTATCTTCTGGTATTTTTATTTTTTTTCTTAAGTGATCTAATATAAACTTATTTGCTTGATGCAGAACGAATAAATCAATACCTCCTAATTCGATTTTATTTTTCTCTAATGTTTTAGTGACAAGGGAAGGTATTGAATCCGAGGTAAAACTAAATATCTCAGAGCCATTCATAAATAGATGATTGTCATTTTTAATATTATTGAAATCATCCGAAATATCAACACCGGACAAATCTGGATGCCGAATAGCACCATTTTTAACGATTAGATTTTTAGCACCAGACCCATCTGTCCCTAACTCAAAATCTAATATTTCAGCAAACCCTTCTGTTGAGACTAATGTTGCAGATGCTCCGTCACCGAATATTGTTCTATTGCTTTTATCCTCCGGGTGTATAAATTTGCTATAAGCTTCTGAAGTTATTAATAAAACGTTTTTTGCTATATTAGAGAATATAAGACCCTTAGCTATAGCAAGACCGTATACGTATCCGGAACAACCTAAATTAAAGTCTAGTGATCCAGCGGTAGTTGGAATATTTAATCTATTCTGAACTAGACATGCTGTTGTGGGTAAAAAATAGTCTGGACTTTGTGTACACAATAAAATAAAATCTATATCATCTCTAGAAATTCCATGTTCTGAAAATAATTTTTCTGCCACGCTAACTGCCATATCTGATGTAAATTCATTTTCATCGGATATGTGTCTTTCGTAGATACCTGTTTTCGATGAAATTTTATCGACGGACCATTCTGGGAAATCTTCGTTTAATTTCTGGTTATCTAACACACTAGCAGGTAAGTAATAGGATATTGCTTTAATTTTAGCTATCATTGTATTTGATTTATGTATGTGTTTTGAAATGCATGCACTCTTTCCTCTTCAATGCTCAAAACACCTGGTTTATCTGTTACTATTACCCCTCTTTGTACTTGCTCACAAATATATTTATCCTCATCAAAAACCTTACGATTAAAGTCTATTAATAGATTTGAATAAATGTCGATAAGACTGCTTTTTTTATTTGGCTCAGATAAAAAGACATAGCTAGTGAAATCACTTTCCTCTGGTGTGATCGGATCGATTGTTGAGAAGTTAAAAGATATACCATATGATGAAGATACTAATAGATTAGGATAAATCAAAAAATGCTTGTATCCATTAATCCTATACGGTCTCTCAGAAAACATATTATGGACCTTACTTAGTTTTTTATCAGATTCTGCTAATGCAAGTTCAGCATCCCAGCTAGAATGGCTATTTATAAAATCAAAAACTAATCCCTTTGCCCCTAGTACTTTAAATGTTTCTGAATGGACAAGATTAACATGATAACTCTCAAGCGTGTTTTCTACCAATATTTTCCAGTTTGATTTAATGTTAATATCATTAACGTCAATCAATTCAGATTTACCTTTTGATATTATTTCTAACACATCATAAAAACCCCCAAGATATTCTTTGAGAGTTTTTTCAGGTTTATTGATATGAATAAAATACATATCACCGCAAACATCTAGAGCATATTCTTTTAATTTCAGATCGCATAATTCTTCTTTAGTGAAATCTTTAAATAAAGGTTTTTTTGGTATACCGTTCGGCATTCCCTCTTTATCAAAAGACCATCCATGATAAGGACAGAACAATGCTCTATTCCCCTTTTTTTCATTTTGTATTATACTAAATCTGTGCGAGCATACATTCATGAAAGCTTTAACCTTACCGTTAAAATTTTGTATAACAACAGGTATACCG
>Ga0114970_10004007_pt1 | contig 10734 bp, 23 predicted proteins | sample M_140205_XF_Meta_FD_87030 | JGI IMG/M metagenome (GOLD analysis project Ga0114970, IMG submission 87030) | Freshwater microbial communities from Lake Montjoie, Canada to study carbon cycling - M_140205_XF_MetaG | ecosystem: Environmental > Aquatic > Freshwater > Lake | place: Lake Montjoie... | reverse complement strand
GAAGATTTTAGAAATAAATTTATGTGGGAACTTCTTAATAGAAAACAAATAAAGGAGGATAGATTAATAAGTGAATATTCAGAATATAAAGATATAATTAGTAAAATAATTTAACTATATTTGTAATATGGAAGAATGTTATTTAAGATTTGATAAAGACTTTTGGGGCCGTCGTGGAAGGAAAACTATTTATCCTGCTGGAACAAAGTTTTCATTTGAAGTGGAAACAATGTCAAGTGTTGATGGTGGTGAAGCAAGACATTATTATGTTTATGAAAAACCAAATGTACATATAGGTCTATATGATGGAGAAGAGTTCAATGAAATCTTTGTGACTAAAAATGAAGTTAGAGATAAAAAAATTGATGAAATAATTTAATATATAAAAAAAAACATTTTATAATATGAAATATATTAAAACATTTAAAAATATAAACAAAATCAATGAGGAATTTGGTGGTTTAGAATTGGTAGCCCTAACAATTGGAGCTATGACTGCTCTTCCAGCACTTTTGAACTACGCTAATGGTCTATGGCAAAAGTTTCTAATGGAAAAAAAATATATCCCAACTGGTAAAGTTGAAAAGTGTGAACTTGTTGACAAACAAAAAGAAGTGGGTGGTAAAGAAGGTGAAAAAAAATATTTGGAGTTTCAAGAACTAAAGGACAAGGAATCTGGTGAGATGTTTTATGGTACTGAAATGAGAGAAGGAGCTGGCTCTGGAACTGGAAATGAAAATAAAAACGTAATGTTTATACTTTATTCCAAAGAAAACTTTGAAAAAATCAGAGAAGAACTTAAAAAGGAAGGATCTGAGTATGTACTAACCAAATATACTGCTAAAAAAATGTATAGCAAAACACCTGGATCAGATGGTTTTGGATCAAGTGGTGGAAATTTTTGAACTAATCTTCAATCTTCCAATCAATTTTCTGAATCTTTTTGAAAGGTCTTTTAGTAAGCCTTTCTAATATCGCCATACCTAAACATCCAGTCAAAGGTTTTTTATTGTCATCAAGTTTTACTCTTGTTGTCACTATCAAATAGTAATCTTCAGACTTCTTAAATGGATCATATCTTAATATGTAATCATTTTTAGTTAAAGTCTTTTTTGCTAATACCTTCCAATTTAAAGTTATCAATGTTACATCTATAGTATCTCCTAAATCATTCCACTGAAATAAAAAAACAAGCTTACTTTTATATTTAACATTATCTACCTTTAAACTAAAGGTTTTTCCAGATGGAATATTATATACAGATTTTTCATATAAACCATATGGTAAGTTTTTAGAGCTATCTAACTTATTAGATAATAGTTCATAACACTGACTATGTGCCAGGTTGAAAATAAAAGAAAATAATATAGTTAAGATAAGTTTCTTCATTATAGTATTTATTAAACTTTTAATCATTCTAATTTATAATCACTATGGAAAAACAAGTACAACCAAAAATCGCAATGATCCTAATTTCCTTCTTTGTGGGAAATCTTGGTGTTCACCGTTACCTTATGGGATATTCTAATTGGTGGCTCCAACTCATAACCTTCGGTGGTTTTGGAATTTGGACACTAGTTGACTTCATTAGAATCATCACTGGTGATATGAAAATGGCTGATGGTAGAGAACTTATCTAAAAGTCAATAAAAAGTGAGAATTATTTTTAGTTCTCACTTTTTTTTTATACTTTTACATTATGAAATCACTAACCCTTATCCTTGTTCTTTTCACAACCAATCTGTTTGGTCAAACAAATTACAATACAATCCTTAATACAAAAAAGGATACATTGCCAGAAATTGACCTACACTTTAAAAGAAGTGAACAAATTTCCACAGCAGCAACCTTTCTTCATTTAGCATCACTGGTTTCATTGGCTTCTTTATATTACATAACACCGGGAAATGCAAAAGGTTTTCTTATACCAGCTGGTCTTTGCGCTACTTCTATTGGACTTCACTTTTGGTCAGGTCATGAATTTAAAAAATCTAAAAACTATTTGGAATCTGAATAATATATTAATACCTTTGTATTATGAAAACGAAACAACAATCTTCCCACTTCATCACCAAAAAAGTATTTGGAAAGAAAACTCGTTCTTCTATACCACAAAATAAAATCTTCTACTTTACCCACTTCCGTAGAGAGTTCCAACAACTGTCAAAGAAACAACAAGACCGTTTCATCAAGGACATCAAAAAGTTCTTTGGTGATGACTTTCATATGGTAGAACATTGGGAAAAGAAATTAAATATTAAGCTCTAACGTGTGGGTCTGATACACCTACAAATGTCCCATAAAGTTGTCTTTGTATATGGGAACAAAGGTTAGAGGAAAAGAATATTTGGGTGTTGTGAACCAATGCCAAAAAAGGATACAAATAGTCTTATCAACTATTTGTGGAAACTCCTTCGTAAACCATCCAGAGGGTTTTTTTTAAATAATATTTTCTATAATATACAAAATTTAAGAATAAATAACACTCTGTACATTTCATAATATTTGGCTAAAAATATATAAAAGAAAATATTATACTATGAAATTATCTAAAGAACAAGTTCTTGGTATCGTAAGACACGGTTTAACCTTTTTAGGTGGTATCCTCCTAATTAAAGGTCAAGTATCTGAAGGCCAGTGGTATGAAATCTCTGGAGCAGCAATGTCTTTCCTTTCTGTAGTTTGGTCAGTTGTTGATAAAAAACAAACAGTTTAAAAAAAATTAAAAAAGGGAGTTTTTGACTCCCTTTTTTAATTTCAAAATATATTTTTTGTTCAATATTTTTAATATATAAAAAAAAATATTAATCCAAGTGGCTAAGATAAAATTATTTGAAGAATGGTTTTGGGATAAAAAAACCGATAAAGAAGCAGAAGAAGAAGCTCAAGCTCAAAGACAAGCTGACGCTGAATTAATTGATATAGAAGAAAAGCCACTTGCAGGTGGTGGAAAACTAATAGAAGTTGATCAAGATTTCTACAAAGATTGGTTTAATATAATTCCAAAACATGATGAATTTTTACAGGCAACGTTTGTAGCTGATGAAAATACAAACTTAACAATCTACAAACCAGATGTTAGATTCTTATCTAAAGATCCAAAACATCCTAATCCAGAGGAAGATGGTGATGAAAACATCTTTATCCGATATGATAAAAAAGATAATCCACAACTAAATCAAAGCGTTCTAAAGAAAATGGAACAAGAGCAAATCATAAAAACAGTACATTACATGTCCTTGGTTAAGCCAGAAGGTATAATGATGCATTGTGGTAACTTAGTCTCAATTGTAGTAAAATAATTATATAAATATAATAAAAAACCCACCTATAAAAAGGTGGGTTTTTTTATAAATATACTTATGTTTAACATCTTATTACTTATATCACTACTCTTTAACAATCCTAAAAAAATACTCATTGGAACTTGGACCGGTCAAATGGGAGGTAGAGACCTAACTATTGTAATTGAAAAAATAAATAATGGCATCATTACTGGTTATGATAAGTTAGGAAATGATAAAAGACCAATCACCGGTATATTTTATGAAACTGAGTGGGACCAAGCTTGTTCAAAGGCTTACGAAGCAGTATTGAAAGAACCAGGTGACAATACATTCGATGGTGTGTTCACAATAAAATTCGTTGGATACGAAGACCAAGTATCAAATGATTGTGGTATTATCTGTATCGGAAATATAAAAGGTATAGAAGCCCAAGGTGAATGGAAATGTTATAAAGATAAAAAGAAGAAAGAATTTTTTCTAATTAAGAAAAACTAATCTTCCTTTTCATCTTCTGGTAAAATACCACCTACATTATTAAAATCTAATTCTTCATATGGCCAAACTGGGAGTTTACCAGTCTTTCTATATTCTAGGATACCATCTATTTCTTCTTGTGTGTAAATCCCATTAGGATTTAAAAATTCTTCTTCTTCCATATCATTCAATTACATTGTAAATAAAATTCATATTGGTATAATATATTATAAGGTAAATATTCTTATTGGTTTTTTCTATCATTATTACATGACACTTAACACAATCACCATCTTCACAATTGTAAGATAAAACCCTTTCATCCTTTTCTGTTTTGGTTTCACTATTTTCCGATAATATAGTATAAGTTAATTTTGGATCATCAAAGATTTCAATCCTATTTGGTTCGTTACTTATTAAAACATTTACATTTATGTCTTGCCAATCTGAAAATTGGGTCCAAGTAGAATCTTTTAATTCCCTAAATGAAAATTTATCAGCTTTTAATTCCAACTGTCCAAAACAATTAAACGGAATTATAAAAGCAAGTAATAGTAAATATCTCATAGTAAATATATTAGGGACAAACCAATAAGTCCAATTGATAACATTAAACTCCTAATTGCGAAAGTAAAGTTAACATTAGCTATACTTGTAGTAGACATATCCCTAAAACCTAATGGATATTTTGTATTATCTATCTCATGTCGCGTCTTATAAAAAACCCCATTGTGAAAAAATGGGAAAACCATACCAAAGCAAACCATTATTAAAAACCATTTTAATAAATTCATATCACAAATTGAATAAGAAAATACTGAACCCACTAAAGTTCTTATCCAAAAATACTGTGGGTGTAAATCCTTAAACTTGAAATCCTTTAAACAATACTTACCAACATTAGCACTGTACCAATACCAAGCATCACAATATCCAAATAGACTTGAATAGATAATCCACAATAACACAACACATAAATAAATCATCTCCTTTATATATTATAAATAAAAAAGGTTTTATAAAAAAGAACTTTTATGGTTTCTATACATATATAAATTAATTTTTTAATCTAATATTTTTTTACTACCTTTGTTATGATGTTAAAGGTTATGATACTTCTTGGGCTAATCACACTAGCCTATAGGTTTTTCAAAAAAACCTTTAAAATCCTTGTGGCAATTTTTATCGTTTATTTAATCCTTACCTTCCTATGATTAGAAAAATAATCCCCATCCTTACTGTACTCTTTTTGAGTTCTTGTATCTACACAACTCCTACAGTTGTCCCACCAGCACCAGTTTATTACACAGGTACCTATTACTATCAACCACCACAAAGGGATTGTACTTGTGGATATGTAATTGATAAAGGTTCGGATGAATGGGGTAGATACTGGATGGATGTACAAAATCAGTGCTCAGTAAATATTAAAAGATTTACTTTTGACAAAAGAGATTGGGATACCTTCAGAATCTCAGATGGCATCTGTATGAAACAAAATTCATCCTGGTAAGTATAATTTCTATGAGATTTAACTTAGATACTGTTTATGGTAGCCCAATAAATAGAACTGGACACTTCGGTATCCATTATAGAGGTATAAACACCGTGAAATGTCCATTTGACTATGTGTTATATCAAATGATAATTATGGATGTTAAACCAGACCTTATTATTGAAATAGGTTCATTCGAAGGTGGTTCCGCACTTTATTACTCTGATTTACTAAATCTAATTGGTAATGGTGGTCAAGTCCATACAATAGATATTTTCAATTATGTAAACTCTGAACTAGTAATAAATAACCCAAATATAAAAATATTCGGTGGTGGTTACCAAAACTACGATCTAAGTCTTACTGAGGGATTTACTAATATTCTAATAATTGACGATGGGTCACATCAATATCAAGATGTTTTAGAAGCTTTTAAAAAGTTCTCCCCATTAGTTTCCAAGAATTCTTATTATATAGTTGAAGATGGTGTTGTTACCTTCTTAGGTGTTGATTTGAACTTTGGAGGAGGTCCCATGAAAGCAATTGATGAAATAATTAATTATAATAAAGACTTTGTTATTGATAGAAAATATTGTGACTTTTTCGGTGATAATGCCACATTCAATCCAAATGGATATTTAAAAAGAATACATTGAGAAAAAACTTCTTGTATAAAAAAAGGACTCTTTTCAGAGTCCTTTTTTATTAAGATTGACTATCCAAATACTCCTCGAATCCGGTTCTCAACCTATCCATATCAAGAATTGATTCATCTGCCCAATTATCCAATTTGAAATCACTAACCAGTTCATCAAAGTCCTCATAAATCTCATACCTCCACTGCATCTCTTCCCAGAAATTATCCTGGTCTTTTATACATAGTCTTTCCCAATAAGTCCACTCCCTATTCTCTAACTCAACACCCTTAGAGTCCCATACGATACGACCAGCAAAGTCATAACCCATTTCATCATATTCAAGTTCAACCTCTACACCATAGTCAACACAAATCCTTTCAAATAATCCAACCATTGGTGACCAAGCAGAATCTCCTGAAATATGTAAAGTACCATCTTCCATAGTCACATTTGGTGTGAATCTTTTCGAACCGAAATCATCTTCCTCCATATCCGATACGTCACTATCAAAAAGTGTTTTGTAATTATTCATGGTGAATACACCATTTTCACTAGAGTTAAACCTTTCTTCGAGTTTTTTAAGTGTGGCTTCATCACCCTTGATGATAACCTTGTTCCAACAATCATTTGCCATAATGGCATTTATACTACTTGATTTGGAAAAGTTTTTATAAACTTAAAAAATTATTTATATAAACCTAACCCCATATACTTATGAAATGATATAGAATATCTTTCTTCAGTTATAGTTTCATCTTGTTCAACATCATGGGTAAATTCTGATTGGAAATCACCACCCATATGAACCATCTCACCCATAACCAAAGGTATATCTTTTACTTTAACATCTGTAATTTTATCAAATACCCTAAAGTTTCTATAACCACCATAAGATATTAATAAGACACCATTTGGTGGGTGGTTTTGACTATCAGAATGTTTTTTGATATAGTGTGAACCATCTTTATAATAGTTTACTATTATACCATTATAATCTGAATTAAACCTAACATTTATAAAATCTAGTATTTCTTTTAAGGAAAGTGTTAACTTTTGGGATTTACATACTCTTACCTTTCCATACATATAATCTTCTGTAATAACATCAGAAAAGAAGCTAACCTTTCTGGTTACAACATCTTCTAACTTATCTTTACATTCTTCTATACACTTATCAAGTAAGTCAGTGTTATTAAAGGTATAGATGTTTAAGAAAGATGAATTAGTTTTAATAACTTCACTTTTTAACTGTATCATAAATGATTTTATGTTAAAAATGTCTAAGGTTTATTCCATATAATAAAAACAATCATATTACTTTCTTCATACTTAATAGGTGAAGCTGATTGTAAACCAAGTTTTGGTAAACCTATTATGACTTTTTCCATTTCTTCCATTAGTTTTGGACTATTAATGTCTTGAATATTATCAATAGCTACCCATATAGATTTTCTTGTTAAAGTTCTATCAGATACATTACTCAATAAATTGGTTCTTATTTCAACTTTATAACCCATATCGGAAAACCAAATGAACAGATCTTCTAAATCTTCGGGATCAACGTTCCAAGCAGATAAGAGTTGATCTACCTTTTCTTTATTTCCATAGTGAAATGATTCGAAAAACTTTAAGTGTTTCATTGATTCATTTTTCTTTTTAGATCCTCATCCATGTCAATACTTGTGATTTCAAAGTCTCCTTCTTCACCTCTATACAATTTACCCTGTTTAGCTTTTGATATAAAATCTTGACATATTTTTTTATAATCACCTTTGTAAGATTTACTAAAAAGAATGATGTTCCCATCTTGGTCTTTGTAATTTACCAATATCCCATAAAGATCAGGATCAGTTGCTAACTTTTTCCATACAGACTGTGATAAAATACCACTCCAAGAACTTGATGAAACATACCCTTTGAATTTTATAAACTCTTTGTAAATAGCATATCCTAACCCAGTTCCTCTTAAACTTTTAGGTATACCATCAAATAAGTCAGCGACATTTTTACCGTGTTTACCTATATATGGTTGGGGTTGTTCATCTTTACCAAATCTTTTCCCATGTGATCTATACCATCTTTCTATCCTACCCGGAAAATGAAGCCTATTAAAGTTATCAAATTCACAATTTACATAAATTAGGTAATCCAATTTATTAATAGTATAATTTGATTGAATATACTTTTTTATATCTTCTGGAAATATTACTTGATAGGTTTCAATGTTATCAACCTTATCAACTAATTTAAAATCTAAATGTGTTATATTAAGTTTATTATTATTGGGTACTTTTTTTGAAGTTTCCTTTTTTGTACAAAACTTTAATAGAATATCATCAATCATCTTTTTCTTTTTTTCGTCACTTAGATATAATTTTTCAAAATAATCCTCGACTAACTTATTCTCTTTGATTTTGATAATCAACTGTTTCTTTATTGAAAGAAAATCTTTTGACCAAGGTTCTGTAGGTAAAGTTATTTTTAATTGATCACAAATTGATTCTATTGCTTTATTTAATTCGCCTTCCAATTTTTGTGTAATGTCTGTAGCTTTTGTGAAGTAAGTATTGGAAGTGTTTAATTCTTCAAATAGTTTTAAATGTTTCATACTTAATATATATTAATATGTTACATTTAAAGTTATTCGAGGAATTTGAAACTGGTGATTTTGAACTTGAGTTTGTTCCAAAATGGAAGTTTGATCAATCTTATCAAAATACTCAAAGGGTTGGTTTCAGTAATAAGATTTATCAAGCTTTTGCATTGAATGCAAATCGTAATGGTATGAGATCCAATCAAATAGGTGGGGAACATCCTACCCAAATAATTTTGAATTGGAATAAACAAACTAAAATTGGTAGGGTTATTTTTAGTGCAACATTTCTTATTAGAAAGGTCGAAGGAGATACACCTTATGTTTTGTGTTTAGTTGATTATAATGTTATAGGAACTGATATGGAATTAACTAATATTTACATTAGAATGGAACTACAAGATTTAATGGGTATTATTAAGAACTTTGATAAGTTTTCAAATCAAATAGTAGAAAAGGTAGAAAGTCTATAATATATCTTCTAGTAATTTTATTAATCCATCAAACTGATCTGCTTCATAATATTTCTTTTGATTCATTATATCAAATGCCACATAATAAAACTCATCTTCTACTTTCTTTACACTAGTATGTTCTATTATCGTTACAGTTCCTTTATCCCTTGGGATTTTTATGGTAGCCATTAAATCACCTGGATACTTTTGAACTTCACCACCTTTTTTATTAGCAATATTACTTAACTCTTTCATCTCACTATCAGTGAATCTATGATTTGTTGCCCTGAAATAATCAGAACCACCCATTTCCTTATAATAAGGTCCACCAAATGATTCGAAAAACTTTAAATATTTCATACCTTCTATATATTATTCTAAACAATTTAAAACACCATAATATAATCAATATTATGGCAAAATTAATGTGGATAACTAATACAACTACCTGGTATGAATATGAACTCACACCAGAACAAGTAGATGAGTACAATGAGGACCCCGATTCATTTATTGGTAATAATGATGTTTTTGGGGAGGGCGTAATCTTTAGGGAAAAAGTCCTCGAAGATGGTGAAGTCGAATTCATCGACGACGATGATGAAGATGATTACGATGATGAAGACGAAGATTAATTAAAAAGAAAACCCATCAATTAAGATGGGTTTTTTATTTTCCTAACTAATCCTAATAACCCTTAACCAATTCAAAACTCTGATAATAGGGTAAGTTGGGTCAAATTCAAACCATTTTACCCCAAAATTAAGTCTATTTGGTAGTTTATGGTGGTTATTTTGATATAATTCACCCATCATAAGTATATCCATAGCTAAAGAGTTCCTACTCTTATCCCCATTATCAAAGTTCTGATAACCATACATATGTCCACTCCAGTTAACTATTGCACCATGAATAGGACCCATTAGGAAATGTATAGGTATTAATAAAAATAAATACCACATATCCATAGGAACAAAATAGATATAAACTAATGTATAAAAGGTTCCCCATAAAACCCTACTAATCCAACTATCTCCAATCCTTTCTATTAATCCCCAATTAGGTATATTCTCTACAAACCTTTTTTCTGGTAAATCCTTATAATTAAGAATGTTGTTATATATCTCCTTAGTCTTCCACATCATAGAAAAAACATTACTAGAGTGGTGTGGTGTATGTGGATCCTTTTCAGTATCACTAAATGCGTGGTGCATTCTATGAAGAACACCATAAGCCCTTGGACTTAAGTAGGAAGAACCTTGTGTTATATAGGTAAATAGGTAAAAGAACTTTTCAGTTAATTTACTCATTGAGAACATCTTATGGGCACAATATCTATGTAAAAAGAATGTTTGTGAGAATAAGGATAGATACCAGTGTAATAGGAAAAAAGTTATTATAATCATTTGGTATTTATAAAATATTACATTACCTTTGTTCTATTATGGCAACAGCAACACTTAACTTCGATTTAAACGACCCAGATGATAATATGGCATTTATGAGAGCTGCCAAATCAACAGATATGGCTTTAGCTCTATGGGAAATAGCCCACAACACTAAAAAATCATTTCAAAGGGAATTAGATGATTCAGATGATAAATCCTATGAATTAATTGATAAGGTTTATGAAAGGTTCTGGGAAATCCTAAGTGATAAAGGAATTAGATTAGATGATTTGATTAATTAAAATTTATGACACATATAAAGGATTATGTTTTAAATAAAATAGAAACCACTGATATAAATACTTATACGTTTTATAATCTTTATATTAATGATATCTTTCCAG
>Ga0114970_10003997_pt1 | contig 10754 bp, 13 predicted proteins | sample M_140205_XF_Meta_FD_87030 | JGI IMG/M metagenome (GOLD analysis project Ga0114970, IMG submission 87030) | Freshwater microbial communities from Lake Montjoie, Canada to study carbon cycling - M_140205_XF_MetaG | ecosystem: Environmental > Aquatic > Freshwater > Lake | place: Lake Montjoie... | reverse complement strand
TTCGTTACCCGATCTACGCGGTTGTCGCCCTCTCCACCCTTTGCGCAACCCTCCCCATAACCCCAATCGCGAGCGCCGCCACCGAGCCAGGCGGGAAAAAAACTGGCCCCGTCGCCCGACTACTTAAATCGGAAAAATTCCAGAAGCTTCTCAAAAAAGTCCAAAACCAAACAAGCCTCTCTAAAATCAATACCTTGATTAAGAATGCTTTAGGCAATGACTCCGATGTCAACCGCGCCATCGTTAAAAATATCGTTTCCAGCTTAAAAAACGACAGTGCCAAGGGAAACTTCTCCAACGGTCAACTAAACGCGCTCAAGTCGGACCTCAATAACTACATCAATAATGGGGGCAATACCCCCAATCCCACGCCTCCACCTACCCCTCCCCCTACCCCAACACCGACTCCAGAGAGTCCGACTGTTTCCACATAGGAAGCCGCCTCTGCCTCTCAAAGTGAGAGAGGCCCCCAAACTTCGCGCCACCATACCCCGCGACTAGTGCGTGTTGGTTTAATTGTGGTTTGCCTGTTATTTTAACCTCCCTCTCATGCATCCATGGCTCTCTCCGAGTGAAACCAGCCATGTCGCCACTCTTCAACAACTCCCCCAAAATTCCTGTCTTCAAAGTTTCGCCCATTCCTTTCCCTTAAAAGGTTCACTTTGATCAACATCCAGTTCGCAAAATTCGCCGGAATTCCCCTCGCTCTCGCCCTCGCCTCCTGTTCAAAAACTCCCCCATCACTGCCTCCCACATCCTCCCCAGTCCCAGTCACCCTCGCCCGCACTCTCCAAAAAAATCTCCCCCTCGACCTCCGCGCCATCGGCCACGCGGAGTCAATCTCCACCGTCGAAATCAAAGCCCAAGTCGGCGGAGAACTCCTCTCCGTCAACTTTCAAGAAGGCCAAGACGTCCAAAAAGGCGACTCTCTCTTCACCATTCAACCCCTCCTCTACGCCACCCTCCTCGCCCAAGCCCAAGCCAACCTCGCCAAAGATCGTGCCCTAGCCGATAATGCCCAACGCGAAGCCGACCGTTCCGCCAAACTCGGCTCCACCGGCGCCGTTTCCGCGGGCGTACTCGACCAAACCCGCGCCACCGCCATCGCCACCGCCGCCGCCGTCCAAGCCGACGAAGCCATCGTCAAAATCGCCTCCGTCCGCCTCGGCTACGCCACCATCAAATCCCCCATCAACGGCCGCACCGGCACGATCAATGTCCAAGCAGGGAACCTCATCAAAGATAACGCCGATACCGCCATGACCACGATCAAGCAGATCGCCCCCATCTACGTCACCTTTGCCATCCCCGAAAAATACCTCGCCACCATCCAACGCTCCATCGCCACTCGCCCACTCCCCGTCTCCGCTCTCGACCCCATCAACTCCCATCCCCTCGCCGAGGGTACCCTCACTTTCATCTCCAATTCCATCGATATCACCACCGGCACGATCATCCTCAAAGCCTCTTTCCCCAACGAAAATCACGCCCTCTGGCCAGGCGCTTTTGTCGATGTCCTCCTCCATCTCGACACCGAATCCAATCTCACCGTCATCCCCTCCAACGCCATCATCAATGGCCAAAATGGACCGCAAATCTTCACGGTCAATGACTCCAATACCGCCGAACTTCACCCCATCACTATCGGTCGCTCCATGAACCAAGAAACCGTTGTCCTCCAAGGCGTTACGGCAGGACAATTGGTCGTCACCAATGGCCAACTCCGCCTCGTCCCAGGTTCAAAAATTGTCAGCCAATCTCCCCCCCCAATCACCCCAATCACCCCAATCACCCCAATCGCGCCCCCACGCTAACCCGAGATTCCCCGCCACCGCGTGAATTTCTCCGAACTTTTCATCCGCCGCCCCGTCATGACTTCTCTCGTCATGCTCGGCCTCCTCGGCTTCGGCCTCTTCGCCTTCTTCCAACTCCCCATCAGCGACCTCCCCAATGTCGATTTCCCCACCATCCAAGTCGCCGCTAGCCTCCCAGGCGCCAGCCCAGAAACCATCGCCGCCGCCGTCGCCACACCCCTCGAACGCCAATTCAGTACCATCGCAGGCATCGATTCCATTACCTCCACCAGTGCCCTCGGCATCTCCAATATCACCATCGTTTTTAACCTCAATCGCAACATCGACGCCGCCGCCCAAGACGTCCAAGCCGCCATCGCCGCCGCCGCCCGACTCCTCCCCACCGAAATGCCCAATCCCCCCTCCTACAAAAAAGTCAATCCCGCCGATGCCCCCATCCTCTTCCTCGCCATCTCCTCCGCCTCCCTTCGCCTCTCCGATGTCCACGAGTATGCCGATACCCTCCTCGCCCAACGCATCTCCACCGTCCAAGGCGTCGCCCAAGTCTCCATCTTCGGCCCCCAAAAATATGCCGTCCGTACCCAAGTCGATCCCCTCAAATTAGCCGCCCACGACCTCGGAATCGACGAAGTCTCCAAGGCCATCCAAAACGCTAATGTCAATCTCCCCACCGGAACACTCTCCGGCCCCCATCAAGCCGTCACCATCCAATCCACAGGCCAACTCTTCAACGCCAACGACTACCGCCAACTCATCGTCGCCTATCGCCATGGCTCCCCCATCCGCCTCCACCAAATCGCCCGCGTCATCGACGACGTCGAAAATGATAAAATCGCCAGCTGGTTCGGCAATACCCGAGGCATCGTTCTCGCCATCCAAAAACAACCAGGCGCCAATACCATCGCCGTCGTCGACTCCATCAAATCCCTCCTCCCCAATTTCCGTACCCAACTCCCTCCCGCCGTCCATCTCGATATCCTCTCCGATAAATCCTTGACCATTCGCGCCAGCGTTCACGATGTCCAATCCACTCTCGTCCTCGCCGTCATCCTCGTCGTCCTCGTCATCTTTCTCTTCCTCCGTAACCTCCCAGCCACCCTCATCCCCTCCCTCGCCATGCCCCTCTCCCTCATCGGTACTTTCATCGTCATGCAACTCCTCGGCCTCAGCGTCGATAACTTCTCCCTCCTCGCCATGACCCTCGCCACCGGCTTCGTCGTCGATGACGCCATCGTCGTCCTCGAAAATATCGTCCGCCATATCGAACTCGGCCTCTCCCCACTCAACGCCGCCCTCGTCGGCTCCCGCGAAATCACTTTCACCATCGTCTCCATGACGATCTCCCTCGTCGCCGTCTTCATCCCCGTGCTCTTCATGGGTGGAATCCTCGGACGCCTCCTCAATGAGTTCGCTATCGTCATCGGCGTCGCCATCCTCATCAGCGGCTTCATCTCCCTCACCCTCACCCCCATGCTCTGCTCTCTCTTCCTCTCCCCCCATCAAAATAAAAAACCTAGTCGCCTTTACTCCCTCACCGAGAAAGGCTTCGACTCCCTCCTCCACCTCTATCTCGCCTCCCTCCACTTCGCTCTCCGCCACCGACGCCTCGTTCTCTTCTCCGCTTTCTCCACCATCGCCACCACCGCTTACCTCTTCTCCCTCCTTCCCAAAGGTTTCATCCCCAACGAAGACACTGGCCAAATTTTCATCACCACCGAGGCCGCTCAAGGCGTATCCTTTACCAAAATGGCCGAACTCCAACAATCCGTCGCCAAGGTCATCCTCGGCAAACCTTACGTCGATGGCTTCATGTCCAGCATCGGCGTCGGTCCCAGTACCACCACGGGGAACGCCGGACGCCTCTTCATCAATCTCAAACCCCAAGGCCAACGCCCCTCCGCCGCCCAAATCATCGACCAACTCCGCCCCGAACTCGCCGCCGTCCCCGGCCTCCGCTGCTTCCCCCAAATCGTCCCCACTATCCGCATCGGTGGTTCCCTCACCAAAAGCCTCTACCAATTCACCCTCTCAGGTCCAGACCTCGAACTCCTCTACCAAACCGCCCCCCAAGTCGAAGCTCGCCTCCGCCAAATTCCCGGCCTCATCGATGTCACCTCCGATCTCCAAATCACTAACCCCCAAGTCCTTGTCAAAATCCAACGCGATCGCGCCGCCGCCCTCGGCATCTCCGCCAACCAAATCGAATCCGCCCTCGCCAACGCTTACAGCTCCCAACAAGTCTCCACCATCTACACCGCCACCAACCAATACCGCGTCATCCTCGAAGTCCTCCCCTCCTTCCAATCCAACCCTCAAGACCTCGATTCCCTCTACCTCCGCTCCTCCACCGGCTCGCTCGTCCCACTCTCCGCTGTCACCCAATCCCAACCCTCCCTCGGCCCCCTCACCGTCCAACATCTCGGCCAACTCCCCGCCGTCACCATCTCCTTCAATCTCACCAACGGCTCCTCACTCGGCGATGCCATCCCCAAAATTAATGCCGCCGTCCAACCCGATATCCCCCAAGGCATTACCACTTCCTTCCAAGGCGCCGCCCAAGCCTTCCAAGCCTCCCTCGCCGGCATCGGTCTCCTCCTCCTCATGGCCGTCCTCGTCATCTATCTCGTCCTCGGGATCCTCTACGAAAGCTTCATCCACCCCATCACTATCCTCTCCGGCCTCCCCAGCGCCGGCTTCGGCGCCCTCCTCGCTCTCCTCCTCTTCAAAATGGAACTCAATGTCTACGGCTTCGTCGGGATCCTCATGCTCATCGGGATCGTCAAAAAAAATGCCATCATCCTCATCGACTTCGCCCTCAATTCCCAACGCCTCCACTCCCAATCCCCAGAAAATGCCATCCTCGAAGCCTGCCGGATTCGCTTCCGCCCCATCACCATGACCACCATGGCCGCCCTCATCGGCGCCCTCCCCATCGCCATCGGCTTCGGCAATAGCTCAGAGTCTCGACGCCCGCTCGGCGTCGCCATCATCGGCGGTCTCCTCGTCTCCCAATTCCTCACCCTCTACTTCACCCCCGTCATTTATATCTACCTCGAAAACCTCAAAAAATCTTCCCCAGTCAACCCTCCACCCAACCTCGCACATATTCCTTTACCCACACCCATCTCCTAATTTTCACTCGCTCTTTTTTCCCAATGCTCTCCTTCTCTCAATCCTCCATCGCCTTCGACAAAGCACGCCAACTCATCCCCGGCGGAGTCAATTCCCCAGTCCGCGCTTTCCGCGGCGTCGGCGGGACCCCCTTCTTCGTCGAACGCGCCTCCGGTTCCCATATCTGGGACGTCGATGGCAACGAACTCATCGACTACCTCGGCACCTGGGGCCCCGCCATCCTCGGCCACGCTCCTCCCGTCGTCCGCTCCGCCATCCACGAAGCCACCGCCCGCGGCGTCAGCTTCGGCATCCCGCACCTCGGCGAAATCACCATCGCCCAAACGATTTGCGATTGGGTCCCCTCCATCCAAAAAGTCCGGATGGTCAACAGCGGCACCGAAGCCACCATGTCCTGCATCCGCCTCGCCCGTGGCTTCACCAAACGCGACCTCATCCTCAAATTCGAAGGCTGCTATCATGGCCATGTCGATTCCCTCCTCGTCAAAGCCGGTAGCGGCGCCCTCACTCACGGTACCCCAGACAGCGCAGGCGTTCCCGCCGATCTCGCCGCCCTCACCATCACTCTCCCTTACAACGACGAACCAGCTCTCCGCTCCCTCTTCCATTCCCGCGGCCACGAAATCGCCACGGTCATCGTCGAACCCGTCCCCGCCAACGCTGGCCTTTACCTCCCCAAACCAGGCTTCCTCGAAGCCCTCCGCGAACTCTGCTCCGCTTACGATGCCGTCCTCATCTTCGACGAAGTCATGACCGGCTTCCGCCTCGCCCGCGGCGGCTACCAAGAACTCTGCGGCATCATCCCCGATCTCACCGCCCTCGGAAAGGTCATCGGCGGCGGCCTCCCCGTCGGCGCCTTCGGCGGTCGCGCCGAAATCATGGACTACCTCTCCCCAGATGGCCCCGTGTATCAAGCAGGCACTCTCTCCGGAAATCCCCTCGCCATCGCCGCCGGCCTCGCCCAACTCCAAGAACTCCAACGCCTCAACGGCTGGGCAAAACTCGAGGAAATCGGCGCCGAGTTCGAATCCGGCGTCCGCTCCGCTCTCCGTAAGTCAGGACGCGATTACCTCTTCCAACGCATCGGCTCCATGTTCTGCCTCTATTTCACTAACCGCCCAGTCCATAACCTCGCCGATGCCCAACACAGCGATCGCGACGCCTTCGCCCGCTACTTCCACTTCTGCCTCAACCACGGCGTCTACTTTGCCCCCTCCCAATTCGAAGCCGGCTTCCTCTCCCTCGCCCACTCCTCCGCCGACCTCGAAAAAACCGCCGAAATTGCCACCCTCGCCCTCCTCGCCTAACCCTCCACCCAACTACCCAACCCCCTCCACCACAGCTACTTCAAAATCGCTTCCAATGAGTGGTCTGGCTCCGCGCCCAACTCAATCGACCGCTTGTAATACTTCCTCCCAGCCTCCTTATCCACAGGCGTCTGCGTCGCAAAAATTACCGCCAAATTAAAATGGGCATCCGCATAATCAGGATTAATCGCCACCGCCGTCTCCAACTCCTTCTGCGCCGATCCAGCCCATCCCTTCCCCGCCGACGTAATCCCTAAATAGTTGTGCGCCGTCGCGTCCTTCGGATTAATCGCCACCGCCTTCGTCAAAGCCTCCATCGCCGCATCTAACTTCTGCTCCGTATAATACACAATCCCCAGCGTGCATTGCGAAAATCCATCCTCAGGCGCCAACCTCGTCGCCTTCAATAAAACCTCCTCCGCCGCCTTCAGTTTGTTCGCCCGAAATCGCACCACCCCAAGGTTCGATAAGACATAAAGATTGTTCGGCACTTTCGCCAAAATCTTCTCGTACATCTTCTCCGCCCCTCGGTAATCCCCCCGCTCAAATAAATCCCTCCCATCCTGCGCCATTACCAAAAATTCCCCAGGAATATTCGGCTGCCCACCCCTCGGCCCCTTCCCTACACCCCCTCCCACCGCTGCACTCACCGCACCACTCACCGCACCACTCACCTCCTCAATCTGCGCCTTCACCGGTAAGGGCGGCACCATCGGACCCGCCTTCGCCAAATCCTTCGCCGCATCCTTCGCCGCATCCTTCGCCGGATCCTTCGCCGGATCCTTCACCGCATCCTTCGCCGGCACCTCCACCACTTCCTCCGCCTCCACACCATTCGGCAAATTTAACGAAATCTCATCGTTACTCACCTGCAACGACGGTCGCTTAAATAACTCCATCTCTTTCGCCGTCAACTTCACCACCGGCTGACTCAAAAAATCAATCTCCTTCAACAAGGTCTTCGAATGTATCTCCAACTTCGACATCTCCCCCAAAACCAACTTCTTCGTCGCCGCCCTCTGCGCCTCTTGCTTCTGTTGCCGCAAGACAATCCCCCGCAAAATCTCATTCTCCGCCACCATCTTTTTCTTCTCCGTCGCACTCACCACCGTCTCCGCTTTGATCTCCGCCAACTGCTTCCCCTGCGCCTCCAACCGCGCCCCCATCACCCCCATTTGCTTCTGGCAATCCGCACTCTCCACCCGCGCCAAATTCAATTGCTCCTTCACCGAAATCACTTCCTTCCTCAATACCCCAATCTGTCGCTCCTTCTCCTCCCCCTCCGCCTTGAAATTCCCCACCGCCTTTTGCGCCTCCTCCAACTTCGCCATCAATACCGCATTGTCCTCCACCAATTTCGCCGTCCCCTTCGCCGCTTCCCTCAATACCCCAACCTGCTTGACCGCCTCATCCCGCTCCCCCTTCACCGCCACTAACTCCGTCTTCGCCTCCTCCAACTTCATCGCCAATTTCTGATTCTCCCCCGTCACCTTCTCCAACTGCTCCTCCAACGCCTTTAACTTCATCGGCACTTCTTTCCCCGCCTTCTCCAAAACGTTCCGCTGCTCGGTCAAAGTCACAATCTTTAACTGCGCCACCTTCATCCGATCCTCCAACTGCCCACGCACTTCCCGATCCGCTTCCTCCTCAATCTTCGCCTTCTTCACCACCGCTTTCGCCTCCACCACCTCCACCTGCATCTGCTTCAGCTTCTCCACATCCTCCTGATGCTCCGATTGCGCCTTCAATAAACTCGCCTCCGCTCCATCCGCTCGCGCCTGCAATACCTTCTGCTGCCTCTCCGCTACCTCCCGCGCTTTCCCCGCCTCCGCAAATTTCCGCGCCAATTCCTCCTTCTCCTTCTCCGCTCGCTCGGTCGCCGCATTCGCCTCCCGCACATCCACTTGCAATTTCTTCATCCGCGCAATCGCCCCCTCCAAATCCGCCGTCGAATCCCCCGGCTCCGCACGCTTCACCGGCGGACGCCTCACCGGCACGTTTGGCACCACTTCCCCCGATGGCGCAAAAATCTCCTCGTCAGGAATTAATCCTCCACCCTTCGGTACCTCCGCCACTCCCCCCTTCCCAGGCCCCACTTTCCCCACCCGCTCCTCCATCCGTACCACCGCTTCCGCAGTCCGCTGCTTCCGATAATTCACAATCGGTGGCTGCCACGCCGGAAATCTCTTCCCAATCATCTCCAATACCTCCGCCGCATACCGAAACTTATTCAACGCCCCACGAAAATCTCCCCCCTGCTCCGCCTTCTCCCCCTGCTGCACCGACATATACGCACTCACAAATAAATCCCCAGGATCCGCCGCTGCCTCCGCCCTCAACGGCTCCACCAAACTGCTCATCATCAAAAAAAGGACGGGAAGGATAACTCGATAACGCATAAATCTTCAGGCAGAGAATCCTCGAAAATTACTTGAACCCTCCCCCTCCTGCAACCAATTATCCGCCCCACTCCGTGATCCTTTCCTCTCCTCTCTCACCCTCGAAAAATCCTCTCCCCCACTGGATCTCTGCCACCACCCTCGCCTCCCTCGCCGCCTCCCACACCAACGCCCATCGCCTCGCCTCCCTCCCAAACGCTTGGGTCGAACGCTTCGCCGATGACCTCCTCATCTCCTACCAAACCCCCGACGCCCTCGCCGACGCCCAATCCGAACTCACCACCTGGTCCGCTCTCCATCAATTCTCCACCTCCCGCATCTTCGCCAAATTTCTCCCCCGCCAAAATGTCGATCGCCTCGCCCCCACCCTCATCCATGGCCCCACCGAAGCCCCACTCCGCACGGTGGTCGAAGAAAATGGCGTCCGCTTCTTCCTCGATTTCTCCGCAGGTTACTCCGCGGGACTCTTCATCGATCAACGCGCCAATCGCTCTCTCATTCGCAAATTCGCCCCCAAACGCCTCCTCAATACCTTCGCCTATACCTGCTCCTTCTCCCTCGTCGCCGCCCTCACCGGCTCCGAAACCGTCAGCGTCGATCTCTCCAAAAAATCCCTCACCCGAGGCCAAGAAAATTGGGCCATCAATCCCGTCCCCACCACCAATTCCCTCGAATCACTCCTCCCCAACGGAAAAAAACGCCACCGCTTTTATCCCGATGATGTCCTCTCCGTCCTCCCCAGACTCGCTCGCCACGGCGAATCCTTCGATCTCATCATCCTCGATCCCCCCACTTTCTCTCGCGGCCACAAAGGTCGCAAATTTCAAGCCGAACACGACCTCGATTCCCTCCTCTCCCTCGCCCTCCCTCTCGCCGCTCCTCACGCCAAAATCCTCCTCTCCACGAACTGCACCTCCCACACCAGACGCTCCCTCGAATCCCTCGCCCGCTTCGCCCTCAAAGGCGCAAAACGGAGCGCCGACTTCCACACCGAATCCCCCCTCCCAGATATCCCACCTCACTCCGCCGCCCAAACCCTCTGGCTTTTCCTCCGCTAACCCTACCCCAATCGCAAAATCCCCCCCTCCACCCCCCCTTCCATCCAATCCAAGGTGGTCGTCGTAATCAACTTCTGCCCCTCCACCGGCAAGGCCCCCAAAAATGCCCCGCGTCTCCCCACATCCAATTCCCCAAAAATGTCGTCCAATAATAAGACCGGCGGCTCCGCAAACTCCTTCCCCAATAATCTCGCCGCCCCCAACTTCAACGCCAACGCCAAGGTCCGCTGCTGACCCTCACTCGCAAATTCTACCCCCTCCCCATTCAAAAAAAATCCCACGTCGTCCCGATGCGGCCCCACGGTCGTCTGCCTCAACCGACTGTCCTCCCCACGCGCCTCCTCCAGCGCCAACCCAAAGTCCTCCCCATATCCAGATCTCCACTCCATTCGCAATTCCTCCGCCCCCCCACTAATCGCCCGATATCCCTCCCCCACAAACCCTTCCAATTCCCCCAGTAACCGCTTCCGCCCCTCCCCCACCCGCACCCCAGTCGCCAATAACGGCACGTCAAAAGCCCGAATCTCCTCCCACCTCGGGACCGCCAACTTCAATAACAAATTCCGCGACCGCAACGCCCGCTCGTAATCCTTCACCACCCGCCTCTCCTCCCCATTCCTCTGCCCACCCACAAAATCCAAAAATCGCCGACGCCCCTCCCCCCCTCCACGCACCAACTCAATATCCCGATTCCCAAAATAAACCACCCGAGCTAACTCCAAATACTCCCGCGATCGCTTCTGCTCCACCCCGTCCAATGCCAACTTCTTCCGCTCCCGACTCAAGTAGTATTGCAAATGTCGACCCCCATAATACCCGTCCACCACCAAGCCTCGCCGCCCATGCTGAATGCATTGCACCACCTTCCCTACCCGTGGCGACTGCAACCGCAACAGCAAACACGCCGCCTCCAATAAGGAGGTCTTCCCACGCGCATTCGGCCCCACAATAAAGTTCATCCCCGACGAAAATTCCGCCGTATACGCTTCAAAACATCGAAAATGTCGCACTTGCAAACCAGTAATCACCCCCCACTTCTATCCC
>Ga0114970_10003996_pt1 | contig 10754 bp, 13 predicted proteins | sample M_140205_XF_Meta_FD_87030 | JGI IMG/M metagenome (GOLD analysis project Ga0114970, IMG submission 87030) | Freshwater microbial communities from Lake Montjoie, Canada to study carbon cycling - M_140205_XF_MetaG | ecosystem: Environmental > Aquatic > Freshwater > Lake | place: Lake Montjoie... | reverse complement strand
CAACAAATGGATTGGAGAGCAGATTGTGATCCTGCATTCCAGTTTATAGCACGTAGTAGTCCTCGTAGCTTTGGTTATAGTGCAGGTTATATGACCGGCGACGGGACTGCTCCTAATGGATTCTCAACGGAAATACTAGGGCTAGGTTCTGTTTATGGTGCCGGTATCAGTTTTCCGATAAATCCTCAAGTAGGTGATTATTTCTTACGTATTGATTACTTCCCCCAACTATTATATCGTTGGGACGGCAGAGTATGGATTAGAATATCATCCAATGTTAGGACAGTTACTGGATTTACAGCGCAAGATCAATCATTGTTATCAGGCTTCATCAATGATACAGCACAGACAGAACTTACTAACGGTACATTTATTACGCAGCGTCAAGCATTGTCTACTGCTTTAACATTACAACCAGATCCAATCCCCCCGCAACCTTAAGGTATTTACATGGCAGCTTTTTTCTATGATTCGCAGATCCGCAGATTTTTAATTCAGTTTGGAAAGATATTTAGTAACTGGGAAGTTACTAAAGGAAAAGACCCTGCAGGCAATGATATTATTATACGTGTACCAATCATGTATGGTGATAGCAGTAGACAAGCAGCAACTATTATTGCGAACAATAGTGCAAGTAACTTGCCTAGCGCACCGTTAATCACATATTATATAAGTGGTTTAGAGTACAATCAAAAATGGACTCAGGATCCTACCTTTGTAGACAAGATTAATGTTCGTCAACGATCATATAATCAAGAAACACAACAATATGAAACTGTTCAAGGACAGGCATTTACTGTTGAAAGATTAATGCCAGTGCCTTACACATTAAGAATCACCGTTGATTTTTGGACAACCAACTACAATCAAAAATTACAATTGATTGAACAACTAGGAACATTATTCAATCCTGCATTAGAGATTCAAAGTACTGATAACTTTCTAGACTGGACTAGTCTTAGCGCAGTGTTTCAAGATGGACTAACATTCAGTAGTCGTAGTATTCCAATTAATACAGGCAATCCTATTGATGTCATGAGTTGGAAATTCTATATGCCAATATGGATCACCACCGCAAGTAAAGTCAAGAAGATGGGTGTTGTTGAGAAAATCATAGCCAGTATTTTTGCAGGTAATGCATTGCAAGATATGCAAAATGATGATATGTTATTGGGAACAAGACAAAAGATTACACCATATGGATACAAGCTATTATTAATAGGAAATACCTTACAGATATTACCAGAGGCTATAGCATTTGATCCATCTAATATCAATCTAAATTTACCGGTTAATCCTGATACAGATATATATTGGTCTAGTGTATTGAATGCATACGGGGCAGTTAAACCGGGCATTAGTCAAATTTGGCTACAAAATCCATATATGACTACTGACATTGTAGGCACTATTGTACCCAATCCAAATGATGATAGGTTGTTGATTTACAACATTGACCCTGATACATTACCGCAAAATACATTAAGTCCAGTTGATGGCGTTGTAAACCCTCAAATGACCGGTCCTAACGCAGGATTGCCTGGTCCAATCAACGGTCGTAGATATTTGTTAACTGATAATATTGGCGCGCCCGGTGATAGTACAGTAGCATGGGGCAATGTAGTCGCTTTTGCTAATGACATTATTCAATATAATGCAAGTACAGGTGAATGGGGTGTAAGTTTTGATAGTACTGCTGCAACTCCAACAACACTAGAATATGTAACCAACTTAATAACTAATGTTCAATATCGTTTTGTGGATGACATTTGGATGAAAAGTTACGACGGTTTCTATGCTGCAGGGGATTATTCTATAGTCATCTAATACTGTGATAAATCATAGTATGAGCAATAAAGCTGCAGGGGTTTTCTTTTATAGCAATAAAACAAATCGCTACTTATATCTATTAAGAACAGACAACAAAAATCCAGGTAACTGGGGCATTCCGGGTGGAAAAATAGAAGATTATGAAACTCTCTTTGAGGGTGTTGCAAGAGAATGCCAAGAGGAATTAGGTATGTTTCCGATTAATGCAAAATTAATACCTATTCAAAAATTCATCAATCATACATTCACATATCATACATTTTTCTGTGAGGTAGCCGATGAGTTTGTACCAAATCTAAATGAAGAACATTGCGGTTATGCATGGGTAGGTGATAATCAATATCCCAAACCATTACATCCGGGATTGTTTAGTACAGTAAATTTTGATGTAGTTCAATCTAAATTAAAGGCACTTACAAAAAAAGAGACCTAAGTCTCTTTTTTTATTTTAGTATTGCTGACACTGTGGGGAAGCCTAACGAGCCAATTATTATACCGGCCCCCATCATCATCCACCGCCATTTTTCTAATACTGAAATTTTACTAGCCAATTCACTGTGTTCTTTAACATCTTGCTCACGCATAGATTTTAACATTCGCCTAGTTTCGTCTGCATTAGATTCAATCGCATCATGAAGTGATTTCAGATCCACTTTAAGTTCCCCGATTTTTTCTTCGAGGGTCTTAACTTGAATCTGAAGTACTGCAATTTCAGTTTCTGGTTGCATTTTAGCTACCTTACTTGTTGCAGTTGTCATGATTAAGCACTTGCAATAGTAACTAATTCATACGGTTGACCGTTATCTGCATTAGCAACTGCTGCTGTATTGAATGTTGCAAATATTGGAGCAGCATTTTGGAATACAATATTACCAGTAGCAATTGGACCTGAAGTAGCAGTAAACAACTCACCAGTGTGGTCAGAAAGACTTTGAACTGTTTGAGTAGCACTGTTAGCATATGTAGCAAGAATACGCATTGTGTTTGGTGTCAACGCAGTATTTGCAAGATTTGCAGTAAAGCATTGTGCTGTTAAACCACTAGTTGAACCTGTTACTAGATACTTTTGCTTGCCTTTTTGACGAACAATGAAACCTGCTTCATCATTTGCAAAGATGAATGCTGCATTGCCCACAATAACATTTGCATTAGCTGTTAGCACAACACGATTCATAATAGCATTTCCAGTAACACTTGCATTAGCGGTAAGCTGTACCGATGCTCCACCTTGATCAGTAGAAACTGTGAATGCAGCAGCATTAGCAATAGTTTTAACAAAATATGTTGTACTTGTAGTTAAACCGCCAAAATTTGCGTCAAACTTAATTGGCATATTTAATGCAAGCGTTTGAGCATTGCCTGAAGTTCCGATAACATTTCCGGTTACTGTTGTATTAGCAACAGCTACGGTAACATTACCTTTTGTTGCACTTGCAAAGCCTAAATTAACAAAATCTGTGCTTCCGTTAATGTTAGCCACTGCAACTTGAATTGCTGCCCCAGTGGTTAGGTTAGCTAAATCAGTACCTACCCCTGCCACTACATTACTAGTATTAACTGCTATTGGAGTATATAGTGTACCTGTACCATTAACACCAATAGCAACTTGTGCTAATACTTGGTTACCAATGATTGCGGTATTACCACCAACTACGCTATATGTATTAGCATTTGTTGCTGGAAAACCAGCACCTGCTGTTGGGTTGTTGAAGTATGCATCAACAACATTAAATGAAACACTAACTGATTGGCCTGTTTCGTCTGTTAATGTTGGGATTACTTGAGGCTGCACACTCAATTGAGTTTCTGATACATCAAATGTAGTATTTGATAATATTGAATTAACATAGTAAATTGTGTTAGCTGTTATTCCACCAACTGTTGTATCAGCTACAAATGTCATACCTTTAGTTATGCCTACTGTAGGGCTTGTAGTTAGATTTCCACCTGATACTGTAACGATACTGCCTGTTTCGGCCGTATCAGTGATTGTTAAGACTGCTTGAGCCTTTGCGATTTTTAGAGGGCGTCCCATTTGATTTCTCCTAGTATGGGTTGCGGGTTCTAGCCGCCGTTAATGAGTTATCATTACGAAGCACCGTATTGTGCTATGTAAATATATTTATCTTACAGGGCTAAAAATCAATAGTTGGGAACGCCAGATGGGTTATTTCCAACTGGGTTAACACCTGATGTACCAGTGTTTGGATGCGGCATACCCAATTCTGTGATAGAGAATATACTATTGGCACCTGCCAATGACAAGTAAGAAACAATGTTGCCTTGACCTACAATGATACTATTTTCTACGGTATTTGCGGGGATAACTTGACTATTAGCATTTGCCACAGTATAAGGAACACCGTAAGGGTTAACTCTTGCTGTAGTATTTGCTATTGCTACTGCGGCATTTGCTGTTAGTGTTAAACTAGTATTATTAGCAATTGCTTTTACAATGCCAGCTGAGTTTCCAGTAGTATTGCCTATCCAATAACCAATACCCAATTCTGTTAAAAACAATGTCCCTGAGCCAGTTACTGTGTTACTAGTAGTAGCACATGTTACATTTCCACTTAATGCTACATTAGGATAGCTAGTAGTATATTGAATAGCTGCATTAGAAGTGGCTATTCTTACTTTATCTGTTGCAATGTTTGCTGAAGCTGCCGGTGTTGCAATGTTTGCGGTATATGCGTATGTTGTCATTTTATTATTCCTATATCTTATTTATTATTAAAGTCTGCTAACTGCTACTTCAATAATACCTTCACCTTCAAAGTTTTCTAATGCTTTACCAATCACGGTACCTAGTACCGGAAAGAGAACAGGACGAGCAAATCCATTGCCACCGCTTACTAGCATATCTCCTTTAAATATTTTCCCGCGAACTTTACACGGCACACGTCCTTGTAATGCTAATGCTACAGTATGTTCACCTTCACACGTTGAATTCATTACATATGCTGGGTTAGTTGATACTACACCTGCAACTCTTGTTGTGTTATCTTCGGCTAATGTAACTTCTTTATCTCCACCAAATTCCAAAACAGTACCCGCTTCATATGGGTTGTCTGCTTCATAATATTCTGCTAAGTCAGCAAATGTTGCATTAAGTCTTGAACCGGCACTTAAGCTAAAGTTGCCGGTAATAGTTCCTGCTGTTGTGTTTGCCCCAGTAGTTAATGTTCCCAATGTTACATTACCTGTACCCACTGACATATTACTTGCAGTAATATTTCCAGCAGATGTTATATTACCAGTAGATGGTTCAACAGTAGCATTGTTTACATATTTTAGGTTACCATCATAGGTCATTATGCTCATATTACCAGTAGAGGTGATATCTTGTGCAACTGTAGGAGCCGGTAAGCCAGTTAATTGACTACCGTTACCTATGATATTACCAACTGATACATTACCAGTAGTAGTAATTGTATTACTTCCGAATGATGCTAAAAACGTTGCTACATTACTGTTACCATAACTAACTCCTGGAGATGGTGCTGATGCAAATATACCATTACCATACAGAATATTACTTGCATTGCCGTCTATATTAGTAGTAGCAATATTACCTATACCACTAACATTTGCTACGGCTACACTATTTGCAGTTGTAGCATATGATACTGCGCCAGAAACATTAGCACCCGCTACTGCATTTGCAGTTGTAGCATATGATACTGCGCCAGAAACATTAGCACCCGCTACTGCATTTGCAGTTGTAGCATATGATACAGCACCAGAAACATTAGCACCCGCTACTGCATTTGCAGTTGTAGCATATGATACAGCACCAGAAACATTAGCACCCGCTACACTATAAGCAACACCGGCTGTTGCGGCATTCAAGTTTGCTACCTGTGTTGTACTTGTGACAACTAATGGACTTGTACCTGTAGCAATATTAGAAATTAATCTAAGAGCAGTAATTGTTGATGTTGCATTTAAATTTCCAGTAATAATATTACCCGAAGAAACTGTTAATGTTGTGGTATTCTTATCAAAAGTAAATCCTGCAACACCGTTTGATGTACCTTGATCATTGAATTGTACTGTTGTGTTTGACCCACCTGCAATACTGCCGCTTGATGAATATGAAGTTAGAACTTCAATATTTTCATCCGAATAATTATTTCCGGTTCTACCAATAAAAAGCTGATTTGTGTCGGTTGCCCAGCCGAATTCGGCGTTGTCTAATTGCGGTAGATCAACTAGATTTCCTGCTCGTATTTGTATTTTGCTGATTTGTACTATAGACATAAGTGTAATTCTTCACGTTTACACTTATTTATCATAATTATTATCTTAACCGCTATATGAACTTCATGTAGTATTGCTCTACTCGTTTGAACCACATATCAGAATACTTGTCAAATTCACTACCTTCAATGATGAATTCTTGGTAAATATTGTCTTTAGTACACATAAAGATAACACCTTTGCGTATCTTAGTACCATGAACTTCATTGTGAGCGTTAGCATAAGCCGTCAATTGAACAAAGTAGTCATCAATCCACTCACGCTTTTTGAGTTTGTTAGATTGCTTGTGGTCCATAATTGCATCTGAACCATTATGTACCCCACATAAGTCAGTAGTACCTGCATAGATTTTTGGATAGTATAAAGGAACTTCTGTTCCCCAATATTCAGTACAATTGACTAATCCTTGTGTAATAATACTTTTAGCCATAGTATGACTTTGAATACTATAGGGATTTGATCCAGATTCAGTGATTATACCTGTCTTGACATAATCTTCTAAAAACTTGTGCATTCGTGTTCCACGACTTGCAGCCTCAGTAGTAATTTCTTGTGCTTTTTGAACTCCGACTGATCTACGCCAATTTTGTAATGCTTGTTTACTTTCTTCTGATTTTGTTGCGTCTAGTATTGTAGTAACACTTGGTAGCTTTTCACCATCTGGTGTTGCATATCTACGACCTTCAGGGGTGTCAGTGCGTTTAATTGGTTCGTATTTATATTTGTTTGGATTATACATGATTATAGTCAATTATAGTCAATTATAGTCCAAATGTCAAACTGTTTGGTTATACCCTAAAACTTTCACCGCATCCGCATTTATCACGAACGTTTGGATTAAGAAATTCAAACCCCTCATTAAGTCCATTGCGGACATAATCTATTGTCATCCCTTGAAGGTAAACACAACTTTTTGGGTCAACATATAAAGCGCACCCGTCACAATCAATTTTTACATCTCCTGTTAATGGGGTATCAACATATTCAAGCACATAGGCTAAACCAGAACAGCCTGTCGTTTTGACACCTATTCTGATTCCTAATCCTTTGCCTCTTTTTGCAAGAGTTTGTTTTACTTTGGTTGTTGCTTTATCAGTAACAGTTATCATTGTGTTGGCATTGCACTTTGTGCCATTTGTTGAACAACTTGTTGACTTTGTGTTTGATCAGGTGATATTGGTGTATCATCATATCCTTTGAAGATAACTTTATCCCCTTGAATATTTTTAATAATAGTATTCAATGGCGGGTTCTTGATCATATCATACAAGTCAGTGACATCTAAAACAATATCACCTTTATCTTGCAAATACGTTAAAAACTCTTCCGTTGTATAACTACTAGTATCAACTAAACCTCTTTCAACATCAGATTTAAGCTGATTAACAAGAACAATGAGTTTAGTACTTAACGGATCAGTGCCATCAAGTTCAAATAGAAACATATTATCTCTTTGCTCTACCTACACCACCTGATGGGGGCATATCTGGCTCTTCAGTTGGGAGAGGAATTTCAGATTCTTCGTCACCCATATCCGCGTCCATATCAGCGTCCATACCAGCGTCCATACCAACATCTGCGCCCAAGTCAGCACCAGCATCAAATGCTGCATCTACCGCCTGACCAGTAAGACCATTCAATGCATTCTTCAACGCAGTTGATGATTCTTTCAATGAAGCAGACAACGCATCTAATTGACTAGAAACTGAATCATTGTATGTTTGACTTTCGTTTACTCCAATTTCGCTTTCAATGCTTGATACTAATGCAGGCAATTCTTTAACTTGCATTTGACCCACATCTTCAAGCATTTTTTGTACTTGGTCTACCATGTCCTGTGCTGCTAAAACAACTTGTGACTTCTCAACTTCTTCATTTTCAACCATGATTCTTGCTTGGGGCTGTGAACGTAATTCGTTATAATGGTCACTGAGTGCTTGTTCCATGAATACAAGTTTCATATATGAACTTGATGATTGACTATTGTGGTGGTCAGAAGTTTGTTTTGATTCATTCATCAATCCACGAACTTTAGTAAGCATGGTTCGGGTAGATGACATGGACATCTTATCTACATTGAACGGCATTTCATATTGTTCTTTTAATACTCTAGTAGAGTATGAGCGGCGATTGTTGTTTAGTTCGGTTAGTTTCATATTTGTATTCCAGAGAAATATATAATATATTTATCTTTTCTTTCTTTATTGTATGGATTTGTTCAACCGTTTATTTTGCCAAATCTTAGAACTTGTTACATATCCTGATAATTCTTCAGTAATTTGCTTTCGTTCCATCTTTTCTTCTCCCATTTTAGCTAGATAAATTAATTTTTCTTCTAAATTTTTAGCCTTTTTTGCTAGATTTTGATGTATTTGAATTTCGCTATCTACACTAGCCAAGTTGTTATCTAGTGTAAATATACGATTAGATTCATATATGAAGTTTTGTTGATCAAATGTACACCAAGCTACGGCATTCTTTAATATATTGAAGGATTTAGTTTCAGCAACATAATCTTTTATCACTATATAGCAATCGTTGTTTTTTCTAATGGTATACTTGTTAAACAGAAAATAAGAACCATCCTGTCCTTGCATAATAGATATTTCGCTCAATCTAGTCATATCCTGTTTGGATACTGTTTTTTCTAATTTGTGTAATAGTTTATCACTAATCATTTTTTAATACTTTAAAATATATGTTTCTTAGCTCATCACTCGTGTCTAAGAATAAGGGAAGTTGTTGCCATTCAGTATGACATTTTATCATAGGAACTTGATCGCAATCACGATATAATGATCCTAATTCATTTACCCCGTCATAAAACACGCTCGGGTGTTGTACTGTAAAATCAAAGGACCAGCATGGATAAGTTTCTTTTTCTAATTGCTCAAACAAGAAACCAAACTGAGTAAACTCGTTAAATTTTATATCTATTCTTTTGGGTAAACGAACTACTTCAGGCTGGCTACGTAATGATATTGCTTGCTGTATAGTATCAAAATTGCATTGAGTATTGCGTTTATACATCCATTCTTTTACATCTTGATCCTCTACCGGACGGTGACGGTTGAGTACATTGGTCTGTGTAATATCAAATAAGGTATAGCAACTGATAGTGTAACTCATACTAGTATTTAACAGAGGTAAAAAAAACCCTAGAAAATCTAGGGTTTCTTTAGACAGATATTGATTAACCTGTGAATGTTGCTGAAGCTGAAACAACTACTGAATTTGCAGCACCGCCAGCCGTTAAGCCTGCACGAATAGCTGTTTGCAATGTTGCTGTAGTCCATGCTGCTGTTGGATACACAGCCATTGCCAATGTATCAGGGCCTGCAGTTGTGAACTCATAGATATAAACTGTAGCTAATTGCTGTGTAGCTTGGATAGCTAAAGAAACTTGAGTGCCTGTCAATGCGCTTGAACCAGATGCTGTAACTGTGAAGTAGTCTAGCTTAGGACCTTGAGGTTGAACTGTTGCCGCAGAAGTAACTGCGTTTGCACCACTGTTTGTGTATGCTGGTGAATCAAAGTTGATTACCGGTAGTAAGTCACCGTTAACTTTTGTAAAACTTGCCATTTTGAAATTCCTTAAATGTTTTGAAGCCTACTGCCTCATACATTTATTTATCATTTGTTACAAAAAAGTAGGTTTTGGGTTGTTATTTTTGACTGGCCATAGCTGCTTGAACTCTTTGATCAAACTTTGCTTGTTCTTCGGGGGTAACGCCACCTTCTCGTGCTGCTCTGACTTTACCTTTTGGCATCTTTACAATGTTGTCTGTAGCAGGAGGTGTTACTGTAGGCGCTGCTACCGGCGCTGCTGCAGGCGCTACTGCTGTGCCACTGCGAACTGCCAATGTATTATCAACAGTTTTCTTAACACTTAATAAATCACGCTTACGTAAGGTAGGTATGATTTTGTTAATCTGTCTCACACCAACCATAGACTGATGGCCTGCTGCTGGATTCGGTTGTTGGGTAGATTGAATATTTGACTGTCTGCCCAATCTAGATACATTACGTTGTTGTTTATTATTTTCAAATGTCTCCCAAGCCCATTCACCCATTTGTTGTAATGCTGCTCTGCCCTTATCGGTTGGATATGATTGTTCTACTTCTTTGGCAAATTGACTAATTTTATTTTTTGATTCATCATTACTAAAAATATTACTATTCATCAGTTTAACAAAATAATATGATACTAGGTCACTTATAGTTCCATTACTTGGTGGTTGTCCTGGTTGTGAAGTATCTTCATCAACATACAAAATACTTTCAAAAATCTTATTTAAGATATCAAATGTTGTATTTTCTCTAGCTACTGCAGGGGCAGTTGGATTTCTTCCCGACTTCCAAACTACCGGTTTTTGTACGGGAGTCATACCTGCCTGTGCTGTATTAGCTGCTATTGCTAGTTTTTGTTGACGTATTTGCGCCGGTGTTTGTTCTGCTGCTGCCGGGTTTGGTTTAGCAGTCATACCTGCCTGTGCTGTATTAGCTGCTATTGCTAGTTTTTGTTGTCTAATTTGTGCTGCTTGTTGGGCTACATTATTTGGTGGCGTAACAGAATTTTGTGCCATCTGAGTTTGTGCTGCTTGTCCTCCTGCTTTGAGTTTTTGTTGTCTAATTTGTGCTGCTTGTTGGGCTACATTATT
>Ga0114970_10003993_pt1 | contig 10761 bp, 7 predicted proteins | sample M_140205_XF_Meta_FD_87030 | JGI IMG/M metagenome (GOLD analysis project Ga0114970, IMG submission 87030) | Freshwater microbial communities from Lake Montjoie, Canada to study carbon cycling - M_140205_XF_MetaG | ecosystem: Environmental > Aquatic > Freshwater > Lake | place: Lake Montjoie... | reverse complement strand
GGCTGTTTGTCGATATCACCGGTGGGTCGCCGTCGGCAGTGCGTTCATTTGTGATGGCGGCGTTCTTGCAGGCGGCCTTCGTCGTGCGTCGGCCGGCGAATCCACTCGCGGCGCTAGTGGCCTCGGCGCTGGTGGTGCTGCTGGTTGCACCGCTCCAAATGTTCAGCGCGAGTTTTCTCATGAGTTATGCCATCGTCGCAGCACTCCTGATACTCGGTCTACCGCTCAGTGAAGCGGTCTTGGATCGCTGGAATCCATGGCGTGACCTGCCTCAGGTGACGTGGAGCTGGTGGCAACGCGCGATCAGCGGTGCTTGGCACGGCACGGCGACGGCGCTGGCGATCGGCGTGGCGACGACGCTCGTGAGTTTGCTGACGGGAGTGCAGTTTTTCCACTTGCTCACGCCGGGTGCGCTCGTGGCCAATCTCGTCCTCATCCCAGCGGCAATGCTGGCCACGCTCGGCGGTTTTGCGTCGCTGCTGTGCGGTCTCGTCGGATTCGGCTACGGAGCGGTGCTGTGCAACCACGCCTCCGCGCTTGTCCTTTGGGTGATCGAGGAACTGGTGCGGCTCAGTGTCCGGTTGCCCGGTGCGTTTTTAACGGCGCGATTTGCGGCGGCGTGGGTCGGTCCGGTTTCGCTGACGGCGCTGATGGCGGTGTTGATCGCGGGCTATGCCCACGACTGGAAACGTGCACGTGGCGGGTGGTGGCCGCCCTTCGTGGTGGTGGCGGTGGTGCTCCTCTTCGGCGTGAAGTTTGGCTGAGACAATGGCGAGGGCAGGGGGGCGCAGAAAACGGGAAGAACCCGGCGGCCGGCCCATTTGGGGTTTCCTGATTTACCGCTTTCCACGGGGCAGCGTTCCCCTCCTGCTTTCAGCTTATGAAAAGCGCCTACGAACTTGCGATGGACCGTCTCGCCAAATCCGATCCCGGAGCCAATAAACCGCTCACAGCGGAGAAAAAAGCGCTGCTGGCGGAAATTGATCGAGTCTACACCGGCAAGCTGGCCGAGCGGGAAATTTTTCTGAAAAAGCAGCTCGACGAAGCGTGGACCGCGCGGAACGCGGAGGAGGTCGAGAAGGTTAAGAAGCAACTCGTCAACGAACGGGTGCGCATTGAAGAGGAGCGCGAGGCGGAAAAAGACGGCGTGCGGAGTCGGAAATAATCCGGCGCAGGACCCGACCGCCATCCGCCAAATCGCCTGCGCGAAAAGCTGCCATTTGGCTCATCTTGAGCGCACTGTGGACCCTAGCTGATTTGAGGCGCGATGCGGATCGGCCGGATCTCAGCTTTGGCTGAACGGCTGGTTCATTTGAAGAACACTTACGGTGTTCGGCGCTCGAGCAGGCCGCGGCCTCATTTCTTTTGCACCGGGGCACCACCTGCGGCGGGCGTGACCGCCGCGCCGGAGAGTGCGTCGGCGGTCTCGGGGGCGTTCTTGCGAAACACAAACCGATTGATTTTCGCGCCGGTCGCGCGGTCGAGGGCGGGGAAGCGCGCCATGTTGGTGGCGCTGGCCGAGGTCAGGCTGTCCTGATATTTCACGACCATCTGCGGCTTCATCGTGGATTCGTTGGCCGTCGAGATCGTCGCTTCGCGGTGGTTGAGGGTGCTTAGGGTGCGGTCGATGGTCTCGGGCCGCTGGGAGTTTTTATCGCGGATGTTTTTGTCGCGCGTTTCCTTCATGTCGATGGCGGCGCGCCGATCGCCGATGGTGGCGGATGGTTTGTCGACGACCGTCTTATCCACGCGCTTGTCCTGCACCGCGGCATTCGCTTCGGGCGACTTTTTATCGGGCGTAACTGAGGGCGCAGCCGAGAAAGGCTGATTGCGCTGGGTGTAGTCGAGGGGACTGGTCGCATCGGCCGCGTGCGCACGGATCGCACCGCTCAGGGTCAGGCTCGCGAGGAAGAGAAGGCGGGACAACGTCATGACTGGAACGGGAGTCGAGGATGTGGCGCCAGGTTTTCGCGGCAACCCGATTATTCGCCTGAGGTGAGCACGGGGACGGCGCATGCGCGCTCACGCGGCCTTGCGACCGAGGCCGAGGAAAAAAACGATCAGCGCGCACACCACCATCGAGCACGAAAGAAAATAAAGTCCCCCGACATACGAGCCCGTGACGTGCTCGACCTTGCCGAGGACATAGGGGCCAAGCTGGCCGCCGAGATTGCCGACTGAGTTGATCAAGCCGATGCTTGCCGCAGCGGCGGAACTTGTGAGGAACACATACGGGAGTGTCCAAAACGCGGGTAGGTAGGCCTTGAGACCGCCCAGCGCCAGCATGAAGCAGACGATCGTCAGCGGGAGGCTTCCACGCGTCAGTGGCGCGACCGCGATGGCTGCGGCACCGATGAGGATGGGGAGAACCGTGTGCCAGCGTCGCTCCTTCGTGCGATCTGAATTCCAGCCGACAAAGAGCTGGCCGCCCAGGGCCATCACCGCCGGGAGCGTCGTGAGCCAGGCGAGCTGCGAATATTTCAGGCTATACCAACTATCGAGGATGCTGGGCAAAAAGAACACGACGCCGTAGCTCCCCGTCACGGTACAGAAATACGCAAACGACAGCGCCAGCACTTTCGGATGCTTGAGCCCGGCCCACATGGAATGGTGCTGCTTGGCCGCGGCTTTGTCGCTGGCGAGCTCGGCCGTCAGGGCATCGCGCTCCTCCGGTTTCAGCCAGCGCGCCTGATGGGGCCGGTCTGGCAGCATCGTGAGGATCACGAGCCCGATCACCACCGCGGGCAAGCCCCACACCAGATAGATCCATTGCCAGCCCGCCAGACCGAGCACGAGCGGATGGGAGAGGGCGACGCCGCTCACCATTTCTGTCGTCCCGATCTTGAGCAGCAGCGCGGAGAGGATCGGGCCGATGATTTGCGCCACGGGGGTCGCGACAAAAAACAGCGCGAGCGCCCGCCCGCGGTCCTTCGCCGGGAACCAATGTGAGAGGTAAACCACCACCCCTGGAAAGAATCCGGCCTCGGCGAGTCCGAGGAGAAAACGCACGAGGTAAAATTGAAAAATCGACAGACCGTTGGGCCCGTCGAGCTCCTTTACGAGGTCACGGGCGAGCGTGGCCAGCCACGCTAGGCCGCTGACATCGATGCCGGCGAGGGGGCGGAATCCGGCCACGATCGCATCCTTGAGGAGCTCGGCGGCATGGGTGAAACCCGGAATGCGGACGTGAACGAAGGCCGTCATCGCTGCCATGATCCCCCACGTGATCATAATGCGGGAAATCCAGAGCCGCGCGCTCCAGCGCTCCACAATCAGCGAGCCGGGAATCTCGAGAAGGAAGTAGCCAAGGAAAAAAACGCCGGCGCCAAAACCGATGACCGAGTTGTCGAATCCTGGCAGATCCTTCACCATCGTGAGCTTCGCGAAGGCGACATTGGCGCGATCCACGAACGCGATGACGTAGGCGATAAAGAGGAGCGGAATGAGTCGCCAGTAGGCTTTGCGGCGGGCCCGATCTAAAGGCGAAGCGACAGCGGAGGCGGACGGCGGCGTGGAGGGGGAGGTGCTCAAAATGGGCGAGGGGCGTCTAGCTTCGGCGTGGCATCCGGTGGCGGACAGGTGAGGGAAACGCGACTGTGCGGGCCGAGCCGGACGGTTCAAGCCCGCCGTGAGAAAATAATCGTCAGCGCCGAATCTAGGGTTCCGTTTAGCGCTCCGCTGCTCGGAGGTGCTGGACCCGAAAATCCCCGTATGAATAGACGCGCAAGAACGTAGTCATGGATTGATATCCGCCAAGCGGGCCGCGTCTGGGCAGCCAGCGCCGCCTAACACTCACTCCGGCTCTGCCGTGCCTTCGACGACATGCGCGCGGGCCTCGGGAACGTGTTTTAGGAATTCACGGAGCGCCGCGCTGAGGTGTTCCGCATATCGGAAGTGCGCGCCCATGCCCGTGCGCAGTTCGGCTTCGTAGATAAATTTGTCGCCGTGCGTGCTGTGCTCGAAGGGTGTCTGCGCGCCGAGTAACAGGGAGTAAACATAGGCCGGTGAACCGCGCTGCATCAGCTCGCGGGTCAGCTCACGTTGCTCGGCGAGAAGCGCGGCGTGCGCCGGTGTCGTGTGCGAGATTTCCGGCGGCAGATAAAAGCCGGCTTGGATCAACGGGGTGTAGCGGTGGCCGGTGCGGTGGCGGTTGAGGTCGCGGAGCTCGGCGAGCGCCATGTTATTCCACGCGAAACTGACGCGCATGCGGCGGGTCGCCGTGCCTTGATGGCCGTATCGGTTGGCGCGGTGGCGCAGTGCTTCGGCGACCGGTTGCGCCTCGCTTAGCCACGGCGGCGTGGCGCGATCGACATTGACCCAGACTTCATCGGCGAGGGGCGCGGCGGAGAGTCGTTCGAGGCCGAGGGCGCAGGACGCGGCGAGTTCCTGGGCTGCCTGTGTGACGAAGGATTTCTCCGCGACGCTGTGGCGCATGAGCCGCGGGGAAATTTTGAGAAGCTCGTCACGGATAAGTTTCGCGGCAGTGCGGGCCTCGGGGTGCGGGAGCGAATCCAGGTGCTTCACCGTCACCGCCCACATGCGGGAAGATTGGACCAGGCCGACGTTGGTGCGGGTCGCGAAGGGGATGAAATACCGTGCGCGGTCGAGTGCGTAGTTTTTCCGCAGTCGTGTAACGACCGCCGGTTTTGCGTCGGGCGGGAGGCGGACGAGACCGGGGTTGGCGGTCGCGAGTGCGTCGAGACGAGCATACTCGGCGTGGTAGGCGGCGAACGACTGGGCCATCAGCGCGGACCAACGCGGCGCGAGATCGTCCGGGATGCCGAGTTCGGCCGCGGTGGGGAGATTGGCCGCGTCCATCGTGATGTAGCGCGTACTCGACTCCTGGCCATCGGCCATCGTGGCGATTTCAAACAGTTTATAGGCGAGCCACATGGAGACATCGTCGAGGGCCACGGCGAGGCCACCGGTGAGGCCGCCGATGGAGGCGTGCCCGTAGTCAACGAAGCTAAGAATGCGGTCGATCGAGGCGTCGGGGTTGGCCAGGTCCACTTTGGAGAGGATGGCGGCGATGCCTTGATTACTGCGCGAATAGCGCGCGAGGACGGAAGCGAGTAACTCGGGTGTGACCTTCGGGAGGTCGGCGGCGGTCGGTGGCGGGACAAGGGCGAGTCCGGTGATTCTCATACGATGAAGGACATCGGCGCAAAGTGGCGCGGTCGGCGCAAGCCGGGAAAGGAGAAAACATCCGGCGCACCGGGGGAGGGGGCGAAACAACGGGGATGCGTCCGTCTGCGCGCAAATATATTTCCACTGTTTCCTCCGGCCGGCGGATGTGCTGGGATGAAGGGGCTTCACCCTCTGATGTCTCACCAAAAAAAATCCGTCATGCGTTTTTCACCTCGTGCCTTGGTTCGTCTCACCTGCTGTCTGCTGGCCTTTTCAGCCTGTAAACGCGCCGACGTTCCCGCCGCTGCCGCGCCGGGCGCGAGCGCTGCAACCGCTCCCAAGGCTGCTCCGGCGTCGGCTCCGGCTTCGGCACCCGCTCCGGCGGCGGCAGGTGCACCGGTAGCCAAGGCCAAAGGGCGGTGGTTGCGGCCTGATGGGGGCTATATTCTCGCAATCACCACCATCGAAGCGGATGGTCGCGCCGAGGCCGGTTACTTTAATCCGAATCCGATTAAGGTCGCTTGGGCGACCGTCAAGACGGAGGGCGCCGACATCAAAGTGGCGGTCGAGCTTCGCGACCAAAACTACCCGGGCTGCATCTACAAGCTGACTTACTTGGCGGACAAGGACCGGCTGGTGGGGACCTATTTTCAGGCGCAAATGCAACAAACGTATGAGGTCGAGTTTGTGCGTGAGCCGTGAGTGCGGTGAGTGGTGACTCCGGGACACGGGCTTCGCGCGGCGCGAAGCCCGGCGGGCGCGGGGGACTTACTTCTTCTTCGCGGCGGCCTGCTCTTTAGCAGCAGCAGCAGCCTGCTCTTTTTCGATTTTCGCGGCCTCTTCGTCGCTGACGAACATATACACGTGCGCCGTCTCGACGACGAGGGTGTAGGTGCGGTCGAGGGAAAATCCATAGGCTTTGGCCATCTTCTGGTTGTTCTCGTTGAGCTGGACCATGAGCGCATCGAGCTTGGTTTTGAGCTCCTTCTTCTTGGTCGCGTTGGTCTCTTTGTCGTGGGCCGCATTCAGGTCGACGGCCTGTTGGCGCTGGGCCTGCACGAACTGGACGTTAGCCTGAAATTCCCGATTGGCCTCGATCGACTTGAGCGTGGAGGCGAGGACGAGCTTCTGTTGCTTTTCGGCGACAGGGGCTGCCGCAGCGGGGGCCGGCGCGGCTTTTTTCGCTGCGGATTCAGCAAGCAAAACGCCGGCGCTGAGGAGGGATGCACTGAGACCGATAATTCCAAGGGTGGATTTCTTCATGACTGTGACGGGTATTGAGTTGGTTGCGTTGGAGGATTGGCCTGACCGGAGGTCCGATGGCACGAAACCGATTAAGAGGGCAATTTCTTCGCACCGTGGCTAGCCCATTTTGATCGTGGTGCGGTTTTTGAAATTGAGGCCAAAGCCCCACCCCAGACGCGGGAACGGACGGCCGGTCGGTCATTCGCATCAAATGGTGGGTGGCGACCGAGTGGGCGTTGGCGCGCCGCAGCATGGCTTGCATTTCCTCGGTCCTTAAATTGCGCTAGGGTGGTCAAGGCTGTCGCCTTGTTCATCACCCTCAACCCCGATTCCATGATATCCTCGTCTCCTCGTTGGACGGCACATTGTCGCCGTTTTGCCCTCGTCTTCGCCCTTACCTGTGCGGCCTCACAGCTCGGCGCCCAAACGGCCCCGGCGACCGGCGCAGCTAAACCGGCTGCCGCGACTGAAACCGTTCTGCTCAATCCGTTCGAGGTGAGCACCAGCAAGGACACGGGCTACGTCGCCGGTAGTTCGCTGGCGGGCGGCCGCGCGGAGACGCCGCTGCGCCTCACTCCGGCGTCGATTTCGGTGATGACCCGCGAGTTCATGGACGATCTGAATATTAACAACCTCGAGGCGGCCTCGAATTGGGCGATCAGCGTGATGCCCGGCAATGAGCGCCAGAACGAGTCGCCCTTCGGCACGTTTTCATTCAACTTCCGCAACACGGGCGGCAGCGGAAACTATCCCACGCGCAACTACTTTCTCTTTTACGCCAACTCGGACGGCTACAATACCGAGCGCTTTGAGTTCGCCCGCGGCCCCAACTCCCTCCTCTTCGGCGACGCGGCCCTCGGCGGCGTCTCCACGAATTTTACCAAGCAGGCCCGTTTCGGTCAGAAGCGCCACGAGGCGCGATTTCAATTCGACAACGAAGGCAGCTGGCGCAGCACGCTCGATACGCAGTGGGGCAATGACACGTTGGCCGTCCGGGCGAACGGTCTCATGCAGCGCAACAAAGGCTGGCGCGACGGCGTCTACGAAAACCGCGAGGGCGTGCATGTCGCGGCCTCCTACAAAGTAGGTCCCAATACCCAGATTCGCGCCGAGCACGAATCGCTCGAAACCCGTGCGCTGATCTACCAGACGACTTACTCAGACAATGCCTCCTTTTGGGATGGCAAGACCACCAATGACACCAACGGGACGATCGCCAGTCCGAACAACTTCGGCTTGGAGCAGTTTGGTGGGAACGCCTACCACGTGTTTTCCTTCACTTCACCCGGGGCCGGTGTGCTCGACTGGCGCACCTCGTATCGCACCCGCGGAACGGGCTTCGCCATCAAGCCCGAAGGACGCAGCGACATCGCCAATGCGCCGCGCCTGCCCTCCCGCGAATTCAACCTGGGCCCGATCGACTCAAACCAAGTCCGCCAACTCGGCACCCACGTGCTCTCGCTCGACCACCGCATCAGCGCCGATTGGTTCGCCCAGTTGGCTTATTTCCGGATGGATCATGACGCCGAGGCCAAAAATACGGAGAGCCGCGCGACGGACTACCGCGTCGACGTCAATCGCCTGTTGCCCAATGGGCAGACGAACCCGAAGTTCGGCCAGAGGTTTGCCGATATCGACCAGCAGATTCAGTATCAGGACAATCGGGTCGAGGACGTGCGTTTCCTCACGACCTACAAGTTTGAATGGGCGAAAGCCTTCGATCTTAAGCAACGTTTCAGTGCGATCGGCGGGTTCCGTCCCGAGCGTTTCGAAATGTGGCAGCGCCGCATGCGTCGGGTGGACAACCCGCTGGTTCCTCTCGTCAATGATGCCCGCAATATCGTCCGCTACCGCGTGTACTGGGATGAGCCCCTCAAGTATGCCGTCGGCAACCAGCCACCGCCCGTCCCGGGCGCGACGTTCAAATACGCCGACATCGGCTTTGGGAGCAAAGAGCACAAGGATCTGGGCTACGCGCAGGTCGTTTCCAACAGCACGTTCTTTGGCGACCGTCTTTCCATCCTCGCCGGCATGCGCCGCGACATGTTGAAGCGCCGCATCATCCAGCAATACACCAATGATCCGATCACCGGCTACTCGATCTATGGCGGCTTCGACCCATCGATCAAAGCGAACCGACCTGGTTACGAGCAGAACGAGAAGATCAGCGTCAGCAGCTCGAATCTCGGAGGCGTTCTCTACGTCCTCCCGTGGCTCGGACTGCAGGCCAACTACTCGGAAAACTTTGGTTTGCCGACGTCGGGAGTAAACAAATACGACGGCGGTGCCTTCACCCCACCGAAGGGCAAAGGCTCGGACCTTGGCGTAAAGGTGTCGCTCGCGCAGAATAAACTCTACGCCGTGTTCACCCGCTACGAGTCCTCCCAAGTCGATCGCATCATTGGCGGCGGCAACCTCACTGAAATTCGCCGGATCTGGACGAATCTGGGTGCGACCGAGGATGCGAAAATCAATTTCAACTATCGCGATACCGAGGACATCGAGGCCAAAGGTTGGGAAGCGGAAATTGTCGCGAATCCATGGCCTAATTTGCGCCTCACGGCCAACCACGCCCGTCCCGATGCCACGATCATTCAGCAGCGCCCCGGACAGCAGGCTTATGTAGCGGCGAACCTCGCGACCTGGACTGCCGCCGGCGCCTTGACCGCGCCGACCGGTGCCGTGATCAACCCGACGCAGATTCGCGCGGACATCTTGACGATCAACAATGCTCTCGAGGGTATTGCCAAGGGCGCGACCAACAATAGCACGTTCCGCGATAGCACCAATTTCTATGGGACTTACACGATCTCAGCCGGGCCGTTGAAGGGCCTTAATATCGGTGGTGGCGGCAATCACCGCGGGGCCCGCAAGATCGGAAATCGGGATGCACGGCTGAAGTTCAACACGACGACGCCGACCGCGACGCAGGTCCGCGAGGCGGCGTTCGATTACCTTTATGCTGCGAGCACCTTTGAGGCGACCATGCACGCGAGTTACGACTACCGTTTTACCAAAAACGTGCGGGCGCGCTTCCAGCTTAATGTTTCAAATCTATTCAATACGCAGGACCTCGTGATCACGAGCTTCGGCACTTACACCGTCGGCGGCGTCGGCTCCACGATCGCCCAGGCGGACAATAGTTTCTATTACATCAATCCGCGGAAGATGACGCTCAGCGCGACCTTCAACTTCTGATCGAGCGTTGGGTTCACTCAGTCAGCTGGGCCGTGCGTCGTACGCACGGCCCTTTTGCTTTTTGGGGCGCGGATGTTGTGCGGCAACGTGCATCTCGTTCTTGAACTCTCGGCGCCGCGCGATTCGCTTTCGGCCGATGGCGAATCATCCCACCACCGTCGGCGCGCAGGAGCATACCTACGACGCCATTGTCATTGGCTCCGGCATCAGCGGCGGTTGGGCGGCGAAGGAATTGTGCGAGGCGGGACTGCGCACGCTCGTCCTCGAGCGCGGGCGCGACGTCAAGCACCTCGCAGATTATCCGACGGCGTTGAAGAACCCGTGGGATTTTTCGCATCGCGGGAAACTGCCGCAGACGGTCGTCAGCGAAAATCCCATCGCCAAAAAATGCTACGCCTTCGACGCGGCGACGGAGCATTTTTTCGTAAAGGATAAAGAGCATCCTTACGTGCAGGAAAAACCGTATGATTGGATTCGCGGCTACCAAGTCGGCGGCAAGTCGCTCATCTGGGCGCGGCAGACGCAGCGGTGGAGTAAATTCGATTTCGAAGGTGCGGTGCGCGATGGCATCGCCGATTGGCCCATCGGCTACGACGATCTCGCCCCGTGGTATTCGCACGTGGAAAAATTCGCGGGCATCAGTGGTAACTACGACGGCCTCGAGACGCTGCCCGACGGCGAATTTTTACCCGCGTGGGAGATGAACGATGTGGAGAAACACGCGCAGGGGAAAATCATGACGGCGTTCGCGGGGCGCCACGTGATCCAGGGCCGTTGCGCGCATCTCACCGTGCCAAAGCCGGAGCACTACGCGGCCGGCCGTGGTCAGTGTCAGGCGCGCAACCTCTGCTATCGCGGGTGTCCGTTTGGCGCGTATTTTAGTTCAAACGCGTCGACGCTTCCGGCTGCCGCGCGCACGGGGAAACTCACGTTGCGGCCGCACTCGGTGGTCGAGTCGATTCTCCACGATGAGGCGACGGGCAAGGCACGCGGCGTGCGCGCCGTGGATGCGCAGACGAAGCAGGCGACAGAGTTTTTTGCGCGCGTGATTTTCGTCAATGCGGCGTCCCTCAATACGAATCTCATTTTGTTAAATTCGAAATCGAAACGGTTTCCGGCGGGACTCGGCAACGACAGTGGGCTGCTCGGGAAGTATGTCGCGTTTCACAATTACCGCGGGAGCATCAGTGC
>Ga0114970_10003992_pt1 | contig 10763 bp, 16 predicted proteins | sample M_140205_XF_Meta_FD_87030 | JGI IMG/M metagenome (GOLD analysis project Ga0114970, IMG submission 87030) | Freshwater microbial communities from Lake Montjoie, Canada to study carbon cycling - M_140205_XF_MetaG | ecosystem: Environmental > Aquatic > Freshwater > Lake | place: Lake Montjoie... | reverse complement strand
GCGGCAGTTAGCCGATTAAATACGTCATTTTTCATAAATTATTCCTTGATTGATCTCCCTAAAATCCACGCAAACGCAAGCACCGCAATGGCCCAGATTAGCGCAAACGCAGTAGAAGATTTTAAGCCTTCGCTGATCATACTGTGAAGCGAATCCTGCTTTTGATCAGGGAAATTTTCCGCTCCTTTTTCCACACTCCTCCTCCGTCTCTGCTTCCGTTGCCGTCAGTATTTCCCTCCACCGTAGGCACAATGCCTTTGACTGGACTGCCAATAGCGAGTCCCACATGACTGAAGGTAAAGATGACAATGTCTCCGGCGGCAATGTCTCCCGCTTGTGGGTTCAATTTGGTATCCGTTGACCCATCCTGCTTCATCGACCAGTTCTGCAAATCCCAAGCACCTGCCGTTTGTGGTCGCTCAAATGTATACTTGTTCCCGCTTTGCTCCATCGCTCGCATTACGAGCCAATCAACAAATGCCGCGCACCAAGGCCACGATTGCAAGGGGTCAAGCCACGTTGCCGACTTGTATTCGTTGACGCGAGGCCCACAATTTGTGTTGCGAACTTCTTCTGTCCCAACCTCTTTTAAGGCTAACTCAACCAATCGTTGTGCAAGTTTCATTAGAATTTGTTTTGCGCCGCATTACTAATCGCGTTGGCAATTGCATCTGTTACTTGCGCTTGCTGTTTAGAGTTCTGTGGGTTGGCATACGTATATGCCTTGTAAGCCTCTGTAGAGAGCTTTGGGAGGTGATCAGCACTCCATGCATCGGCAATGCGTTTGATCGATCCTGCGGTCACTTGTGGGTTCTGCCACAAGCCTTGTGCCATTGAATGACCGAAATCTACCTTGCTCTCAGAGGTAAATGACTGAACAGCAGCGTTGAAGACCATCGTCCCAATCTCGGACAGAACTGCTTTGGTGGTGTTGCTCTGCATCCACTCGGTGGAGCAAGAAGAAAGGAGGAAGATGGATGGCAGCAGAAGGAGAGTTTTTGAGTTCATATATACTAAAGTTAGTGCGGTTTATGGTGAGTTTGTACGCTGTTACCCCTCAGTTTTAGGGGTAGTAGGTGGGTTTGACTGCACATTGTCGCGAATCACCCGTAAAATAAGGGTAGCAATTGCCCCTGCAACGAACACCCGTTGTTTCCACTCTGGCGGGATGATTGTAGCCACCTCGCCGAGGGAGTAAGGGGCGGCGGCAAGGGCAGTGAGCAAACTCATTACAATTGAGCCGTATCCTGCAAAGTTTTTCGTGTTCATAATTCGTTGGGTTTCCTTTTTGGAAAATGACTTTCCGCCTTTGCCACCCGCATCCACTCCGCCGTTGCCGCCTCATCCCGTAATCGTTTGCGTTTCAACTCTTTTTGCGCTCCCCAAAAATTCCAAATTAAGATGATCAACCCGCTCACATAAATCGTGGTCTGAAGCCACATATTAAGCTCCGCATGAGCAAGCGGGGTAAGAATTCCGAGGGTTGTCACGCTCACATTCACAGTCACTCTCTGGTAAAATCCATCCCATTCATTGGCGAAAAACCGCCCCATTGCTGGGAGTAAATCGTTCATTGGCAAAGATTAGACAGGGGACACAATCGGTGGCGTTGGGAAGATCGTAGCGAACTCGGTGGGAGTCGTCACACTCACGCCGTCGAGCAGGTCAGTAGTCGCCTGTGCCGCCGCGATTTGCGCGTCGTAGGATGACTGCTCGCTCACCCGCTGACGCAGGTATTGAGCGATCATCGTCACCCCGTAATCCTCTGCGCTGACTGGGTTTGGCTCGCCGTCAACTGTTGCTTGCCAGCCTCCAGAGCGAGCAAAAAGGAGCGTGGCGGCGTCTCGCTGTTCGTCGGTCAGAAAAGCGACATTGATGGTGATAGTGGTACTCATAAATTAAACGATGCAAGGAATGCGGTAAACTGTCCCATTGGAGTCGGTGATGGTAATGCTTGCGTTTGTGGTCGCTGCAAGGACACCTGCCGTAAGCCCTGTGACGGCGGCGTTTCCTAGCTTAAGGGCTTTGCCAGAGGCAATAGTGACGCCGCCATTTGCGGTCAGCAAACCGGGAATGATGACATTATCAGCAGAGCGCGAACCCGGCGTTCCGTTGACATTGTATGTGCCAGCAACTTTTCCAATGACGATGGTATCGTCTGCTGTGCATGAAGAGTAAGCCCCGATTGCTCCGCGATAGTTGCCGTTAGTGATGTCAGCACCTGCCCCGACAACTAAGTTGCCACTGCCCGTGCTGATACCGAGTCCAGTATTGTATCCGCCAAAAATTGTGTTGTCCCAACCCGTTGTAATGTAATATCCAGCCTGCCACCCAAAGCACAGATTCTGCCTGCCACCAGTGAGGGAAAATAACGATCGAGTTCCAATTCCCACAGAGTAAAAACCTGTGTTAGTTGTGTTTCCCGCACCGCCTCCGAGGAACAAATTGTCTGTCCCGTAGGTGTGGAGTAAGTTTGTTCCTGCCTGCGTAATTCTTCCAGCCGTCGAGGTCGTTGCGACAATGTCCAGAAGCGAGCCAACAAATAGCTTTCGACTCACCGCCGCGCCACCTGTCACAGTCAGCGTTCCGCCTACGGTCGAGCTGGTTGCGTCAGTGTCGAGGGTCAGACTGACAGTTGAGGAAAAGGTTTGTGCCGCGTTGAATGTCTGCACCACCGAGAGTCCCGCAAGGGTGGTTGCAGTGATTGGGAGAGTAAGCGTCGGCGTGCCGAGTGCGCCCGTCGGCGGGGTGATGAGGATCGTTCCGCTCGTCGCGTTGCCGAGCGTGATAGTGCCGAGCGTGCCACTCGCGCCGAGGGTGATTGTCGAGGAGTAAGCTGGAGTTGTCGATGTGCCTGCGCTTGTCAGCACGCGCCCACTCGCAACCGCCGCTAGTGCAGTGGGTGTTGCTCCTGCGCCACCGCCCACGACCAACGCACCTGCTCCCATTACTGCGCTCGATGCCCATGCGGAAGTGCTCGAAAAATAAACAAGACCGCCGCTTTGCCCAGAAATTGTCAACGCAAGCGTTCCTGTGCTTGTAACTGGTGTGCCACTTACTTGAACAATTCCTCCAGTAAATGATTGCCCCACGCTTGTGACTCCTCCAGAAGGCTTAGCCACCCAGCTACCCACGCCTGAGCCGTTGGTTTGGAGGATATAAGTATCCGTGCCATCGTCCACGGGCATCGCGAAGCTTTTGTGGACAGTGAATGTCTGTCCAGAGTCCACGATCAGCGTCCCACTCGCCGCCGTTGGCGTTGTGCCAGTTAAATTATAATCTGGGAGAATTGTGCAAGTGATCGCTGGGAGAGTGGCGATTTTATGCTCTGCGGAAAGAATCGAAAACGCCGCGTAATTGCTCGTCGCTGTGACAGTCAGCAACCACGCCCGTAACTCCACCGAATCAAGAAGCAGGGTGAAGGTATACACTCTAGTCGCGCCTGATCCTGCCTGCGTAAAGGAAGTTGTGCTGGCAAGATAATCTCCAGACACATCGTTGATAGGCTTGATACCGCAAATTATTGAGGTGATTGGAGGGAGATTGATCCCCACTCCGCCCTGTACAAATTGCACCGCAAAATCAATCTCATCTGACTGCCCCAGCACCAGATTAGGTTGCAAGGCGATTCCCCCTGCGGCGGTGGTAAACCTAAGCAGGTCAAGGTCGTAAAAAAGCGGGATGGTGATGGATGCCATTGGTGATTAGTGTAGAAGGAGTTGCAAAATTATACAAGTGTCATCAAGGAGGACTAGTTCCAAGACTTCCAGTAATGGTAGTTTTGACTTCTTTCGAGATAAAAACAAGCGATCCTCGAGCATCAAACGAGAGTGACCTAGTGTAAATGTTGTACACATATCCATTGGTTGGACTGTTGCTTACTCCTCCAACTGATCGAAAAAGACTACCAGTCACTCCAAATGTCTGGACTCCAGCGGTGTTTGATGGTGGTCGATCCCGATGCCATTCGTCTTGAAACGCTGAATCTGTGGCTACTCCAGCAATGCCGTCGCTAACACCTCCCCAAGGCCCAAGGGTGATGGCGGGAGAACCATCCATTGATGATCCATACTTTTGACCACCAAGGATGTAGGGATTCTGGATAACGCCAACATCGTTGATTAGCTCTTCTTCGCCAATTGAAAGAAGCATTCCCCTGCAATCGTGCTGGGCAGATCTTGCGTACAACCGATTAATTGGCCCACTAGGCGAGGTGAAAACGTATGCGCTAACTCCAGGAGACCAAAGGCTGAGTCCAGACACCACTCGGACAAATGGGCCAGTAACACCAAATGACTGGGCATTACTTAATGGATCAAGTGGCGCTCGGTATCTACTCCATTGGTCAACGTATGCTCCATTGACAAACCCGGCAGTAATCGCGTCGGCAGTGCCTCCCCAAGGCCCAGTTGCTCCATTAGGGCCGCTAATGCTTGATGCGTATCGGCATGATCCAAGCTTGTATTCGTATTGAAACGCGCCATATCCAATTCCCATTTGAATCTCTGGGGAAAGTGACACCAGCACTCCGCGAAGGTCAAACAACGGAGTCCGTTGCCCAAAACCAAACACTGGGCCTCCGCCAAGATTCAATGGAATAAATGTCTTTGTTCCAGTAGCAAATCCGCCAGTGGATACGGTTGAAATTGAATAATAACCGTCGTATGCACGAACAAGTGGGCCGTAGACACCTCGGGTCAACTCTCCTTTTTCAAATCCGGTAGTTGCGTAGGGTTGATTGGGATTTCGTTCCCGATGCCACTCATCAACCTGCATCGACTCGGCAGAAAACCCTGCGGGAATGTTACCATAGGTAGCAGTTGCAGCATCACTAACGCCACCCCATCCACCATATGTGCCACCTCCTCCAGTTGCGGTGGTTACAAAGCTTGCAAAGTGGCAAGACGCAAGAATGTAGGGGTTATCATACGCTCCCACTACGTATTGCCCTGCAAGCATATCAATGACTGTGCCATCTGCTGTCTGCTTTACCATCAGTCCATTTCCAGCAATTGGCGTGATGCTTTTTACATACGCAACAAAAGCGTTCAGCTTTTCAGACGCCAACTCATTAGCAAGCGGATTGCCTGCGGCAAATACTGGGAGCTTGTTTTGTGTCATGGCGCAACGCCGCGAACAAGCAGGTTGCACGATGCCGTATTCGCCTTAGCATAAATTGTTGATCCGTTGTTTGGAGCAATCATAAAACCACCTTGCGATCCAGAAACTGCGGCTAATCTAATTGGATAAGTTGTTCCATTGAATCCAATGTCAATGTAATTGGTATAGTCAATGTTTTGAAGCATAAATACACCTACTGTGCCTACGTCACCAAACACAACAGTTGTGTTGGTTGTGGCAATTGCTTGCACGACATCTGCGTATTTAATGCCAGCAACATCCACGGTTACTGAGCATTGAGTACTTAATGCTGCGCTATTTTTTGCGTAGTTAAGTTGTGCTGAAAATGAGATTTCTGATGCCATAATTTTGTTGTGTTATCCTGCTCTAGCTTTGTCTGGATCTGTCAACGCTTGTGGAACAAATGCATTTGCTGGTTTGGTGTAAACATGGATGTTCCATCCGCACATTCCAGACATTGTGAATTCTTCTGAAATTGAAATAATTGACGCCTGCTTCTTCCAAGTCAATGACGTTTGCAAGTAAGTTCTAATGCCTATATTTGGCGCACCCTTTGGTTGCTTTACAATGTAGCCAACATTTGAGTAATCCGTTGGAATGCCTGATTGAACAAATGATCTGCGATATGTTCCTCCAAGGTTTAGGTAGCTTTCAATTCCAAATTTCTTAAGAATATACAGCAATCGACCTTGCACGGTTGATCCAATTGCCGCTCCATAATTGTCGATAAACTTGTTGTTTGGGCCGTAGTCAACATTGTTTTCCAATGCTTTCTTGATTGCCGAAAGTTCCCATGCTTTTACTGGAGGATTTTCAAATGGATACGCGAACTTTGGATGCGTCTCAATTGGCTCAGACGTTGTGGATGCGTTAAATTCCGTTTGTGCGTATAGCTCAGGGTTGTCTACACCAATGCCTTTGTAAGTCAGAGTAACTTTCATTACTTGACCACTTTCCCTTGATGCTGACATCTCAAAAAGCGTCAGACGAGGATTGTCTGGATGCGCTGAATTTAACGCTGGGAAATCATCAAGATTAAAACCAAACGATGTAATTTTGTATGTAACTGTGGACGTGACGCTACCATCAAACGACATCCGAAAATCGTATCCATCTGCTTGATAGACTTTGGTTGCAATAGATCCAATGACGGTTACAGACATATTATTGTGAAGTTAACGTATTAGGCTTGCTTAATCCAATAAATCCTGCCGTCAAAATTTCATTTGTTTTTTCAGCCGCTCTTCCGTTTTTGATCAACTGTCTAGCCTCGGCACTCATACCAGTTTGAATGTAGTTGCCGCCGCCACCAATCTTTGCCATTGACGAGGAGATAACGGCAAACGGATCTTGTTTGCCAAGTGCTTGATAGTTGATTTTTGCTTTGTCTCGATCTCCGGCAGCTTCGGTAATAACGCCCTTTCCTGTAAGCATTCCTTTATCAAGGACTTTTGCAAGTTTGTCACTAGCCTCTTTTCCATCCTTAGAAAAGCCAGCGGCAAAATTTGTTCCCGCTGACCCTCCGCTGATTGCGGTGGTGAGATTTCCCTTGGCCATAAAACCTAATCCTTCGGCGCTTGCTCTATAAAATGCTGCAACTTTAGTTAAGCCAATTGAGTCGGAAACTTTTGCTACTCCTTGTTGAATTTTTTGAAGAAACACTTCCGCTATTGCCAAAAATACATCTTTCAGCCCCCACATATAATCAATGACTTTTTGAGCAAAATCTGCCCCTCTTTCATCAAATAACCATGCCAATCCTTCAGATAATTTTTGAGCAGCAAAATCAAACGCAACTGCTAATGCTAAACCTGCTGCCTCACCCAAATCCCCTCCTTTGAATAACCCAGTCAACACCGTGACGGCATCCGATATTTTTTGACCAAATTTTGCTCCCACTCCAGCAAGATCAATGCCATTGAGGTAGTTGAGTACTGCCTCAAGTGGCTCGGTAAATTGAGCGGTCATCGACAGGAAGAACGTCTTGATCTTTGATCCAATGGACTGGATATACTCAAAGATTCGGGAAAGATGCTCGGCGCTGCTACTCAAGACTGCGGCTTGACTTCCGTAATTGGATTTAGCCTCAGTCATTGCTTTTGCAAACTGGGCGGAATTTTGATACAGGCTTTTAATAGGGCGTCCAGATTCTACTAGACCGTCAAGTTCTGACCTTGCGGCAGACGTACTTAATCCGACCGCTTCCAATGCTTTTTGAGCAATAAGGAGTGCGCCAGGATCAATATTGCCCATCGCCTTCCCGGCATGGTACATCTCGTTGCCAAAGTTGATCGCTTCCTCAATGCCATCCTTGAGGAATCCCGCCACCTTCATTGCCGCGAACGCACCTACAAGGACGGTCAACGCCTTCTTAGCAGATTCAATCGCACGATTGAATCCACTCAAATCAAGTTCAAGGTATCCTGTTGCGGTTGGCCCTGCCATTATAGATATTGCCCAGAAGTGTCAGCCTTCCAAGCTTGATTGATTTTTCGAGTAATGGCAGCAAGTTGCCGTTGAAACCTTCCGCCGATGTATTGACCTGCGGTGACGGTTCGCTGATCCCGCTGCTCAATAAGTCCTGCGTATCCAACCGTGTTTTGAATCCAAATTTGAATCCGATTTGGTTGAACCCAGATATACCAAAAGCGCCAGCCTCGAGCAAAGGTCTTCCTTGCGCGAACACGACGACGAGTTTCCTGCGCTGGGGTTCTTGAAGTACCTCGGAAAATCATCCTCCAGCCCAATCGATCTCCAATGGCAATAATTTCATCGGTGGTTGCAACGGACTCCCAGCTTTCCCGGCGAGTACGCATCACAAACTGACGCCCCGCTTGACGCATCATCAACTCGCCTTGACGCCTAGATTCCTTCTGAATCTTGTCAAATCCCTTGCTTAGTGCTGTGGCGTTAAATCTCATCTGCGAAAGCGGCGTCTAGAGGAGTGTATTCAAGTGGTTTTGTCCCGATGTTGTGCAGTCTTAGCAATGCATGACAATAGACATTACCTCGGTACAAAGGCAACTCCCAAAGTATAAAATGTTCTTCCCAATGGAAGTATCGTGCAATGGTAGCCACGTAGGCCGCGCACGATGGCGGCTCAATCAGTTTGGGTCTGCGTCGAGGCTAGTGTCTTCATTTGATACTGCTCGCCCCTCGTTGCTGTGCTTGATCAAGGCAGCTACAACCTCTCCCGCTTCATAGCAGTCTTGCATTGAGTATTTGACCTCATCAATCCACTTTGCAACGGCAACATCAAATTTTCTAGGACTCCTGCGCCATGTGATCAAGTCGTTCCAATTGCAAATGCATCCATAAATAAACGATGGCAAGTCCATGAAGGTTGGCTCAACAAGGTTAACCAATCCTAGAATGCACGCTCGGCGAGCATAGGTGAGTGGAGGAATTTGAATCCCCTTGAACTCAAAGGTCTTAAAGTAATTTTCGTTTTCGTCTGGTTGTGTCATAGTAGTGATTTCATTCTGCTTTTAAGCGTTGGGTTGGCTCGGTCGCCAATAAGCACGGTCTTCTCCCCATGCTTGATAATCCTCATTGGAGCTACCTTCTTGCGAATCCAATTCAGCAAGACCTCTCGGTTCTCAAGGACACCCTTCATGTAGTAAAGAGGATGCTCGGTTGGAAGGGTAAATGAAGACCAGTTCCTTGCATTTTCATATGCAGAAATGATCTCTTTAGCCTTGTCTCTAGTTCCGTTGCTAACATCAAACCAGAAGGTGTATGTCTCCTTCCTGATGCCATTAGAGTCTGTAACCAAACAGGTTATAGGATCGTCCTTTCGGATTTCAATCCCAAGGGCAATAAGGATTGCCGCTAATTTAATGTCACAAATATAGATGCTGTCCATGAAGATATGTCATAATAATAGGGTTAAGCGATTAGCGGGTACTGAGTGGCGTTGACAGTAATTTTCTTGAACTCAGTGTTGCCTTTTGCTACTTCAACGTCATCAGTGTAAATTCCACCAGTAGCAACGCCATTGGATGTGGCAGTGTTTACAATGCTCAATGCAAATCCAGCGGAAGCTCCAGCAATACCACTTGAACCAGTCATAACGCCAGCAATTGAGAATGTTTGCGTGGCATTGTAAAATGCGACTGCAACAAATTCTCCTGCTTCATTACGGACTTGATTTTTTTCCCGAGTGGTTTTTGCGCTGACACTTTGGCAAAGAATCCCAGATTCTGCCGAAAGTCCCCAAATTACTCCCGTTGTTCCGATGGTTGTGACTGGCATATTTTAAAATTTAAATGTTGGTAGTTTCATGTTAAATACGTCAGTTGTCTCTCGGCATACAATACAACGAATATTTGATTTCGTAAACATAAGATTTTGTCTCACTGTCAACTGTCATTGATCCTGATGCTGGAACAAAACCATGACAGTGAAATCCTGCGATAGCGGACAGCGCAGACGCCGGAGTTGTATACGCCATGTTGTTTAAAGAGTTGACCACATCCGTTCGTTGATCGGTCGATGTCTCCTTTACGTGTGATCGAAACATCACCTTGATAGACACAAGGTAAAGTCCACATCCAGGCGTCACTTGCTCCTCGGCAGACTCAGCGTGGACGATCACATATGGCATCGGTTGCTTAATCTCGTCGTTGTCACTGATGTACACTTGATCTTTGGCAACCGTAGACTTGAGGTTGGTTATCAGTAGGCTTGAGATAGCTTGCTCTGCCAGCGAGATGACGTTGTTTGTGATCATGCTCCTCGTACCCTTACAATTAGTTCGTTTTCATCTGCGGAAATTGTCGTGCTAATGACAATCTTTTTGCGATTAATCTTGTCCCCAATCTTTCCGGATTCGTTTAGATCCGGAATGTAAAGCGTATCTCCGGGCTCAAGCCCAGGCAGGTCTGACGCAAGGAAATGAATGGTCTGCCCCATGTTGATCATTGGCCCACCAAAGTCATCTTGCTCATCTTCGCTCATGTCATTCAGCAACACGGTGTAGGTTTTGCTAATTCCATTGGTAATCACAATCGCCTTCCGAGGGATGTCGTATAGGAACACCCCTGCCAAATCTTGTGCTAGGTAACTGCTGATACTCACAGTAGAACGCTATTCGGCTTTTGGCTCATTGTCAATGACCGTGTAAATATTTGGAAGCAAATCTTCAGCAACAACACTGGTCAAGAATTCTTTGGTTTCTGGAATGATGACGTTCTTGTGAATCCACGAATCCCACAAATCCTGTGGCACAATGTTGTTTGCCGCCGGGATTACTATCTTGCCCCGCGCAATGCTTGCTCCAGCAACGAGCATATCGGCGATTGTAGCGTCTTTTGGGCAGATGTGATGGCGGAATCCCTTGTACATCTCCAAAGCTTCGTTGTCGCCTTCCTTGAGCGTAAAAATCCACTCTACCTTGTTTGCGTACTCGGCGTTTGTTAGCCATGCCTCCCTAGCTTGCAATCCGATCATGTAGGCGGATTCTGATGCGTAGATGATTGAAAAGGTTGGCCCTCCTTCTCCAAAGTAGGTCTTCTCAAATACATCGATTTCACCGTCAGTCAGCCGGAGACATTGAGCAAAAAGTTCTGTGCCTCTCCATGCGTACCACAAATGATTCAGACACCAGTAGCTTTGTGCAG
>Ga0114970_10003991_pt1 | contig 10764 bp, 5 predicted proteins | sample M_140205_XF_Meta_FD_87030 | JGI IMG/M metagenome (GOLD analysis project Ga0114970, IMG submission 87030) | Freshwater microbial communities from Lake Montjoie, Canada to study carbon cycling - M_140205_XF_MetaG | ecosystem: Environmental > Aquatic > Freshwater > Lake | place: Lake Montjoie... | reverse complement strand
TCGGGAATAAATATTTCACCAGTATCAGGGACACTAAAATACGAAGCATTAGGAGGAGTAAGTGGTGGAACATCTTGGGCTGGTGGTAATCAAGGTTATAATGCTGGTGGTGCAAGTTATAGAAGTGGTTATGGTTTCAATCCTGGTAAAACAAGTTTTGGATTGTATGGTAATTCAAGCGGTGCTTCAAGTGGGTCAGGATTAAATGGAGGAGGAGGTGGAATTGGTGGTGCTGGTGCAACAAGGACAAGCACTACACCATCAACACAAGATGGTGCAGGTGGTGGTGGTATTGGATTAGCATCAACCTTTTCTGGTTCATCTGTGACCTATGGATTAGGCGGTGCTGGTGGTTGTAATACTATTGGAACTAATCCAACTGCTCCTGCTGCAAATACTGGTAGTGGTGGGGCAGGTGGTCTAACTACAAATGACGGACAACTTGGTGGTTCAGGATTAATAATGGTTCGGTTTAGAATTTAATTTTATTATAAAAAATAAAACAATCAATAATTTAATTTTATTATAAAAAATAAAACAATCAATAATTTAATTTAATTTAAACTTTTAAATTGAATTTAATTTTAAATGAATAAAAGTTGTAGTTTAATAATTATTGACAATTTTTATTCAAATCCAGATGATATTATAAAATATATTCTTACACAAAATTTTGATGTAAAGGGAAACTATCCTGGACAAAGAACACGTTCATTCGCAACAGAAGAACTAAAAAATACAATTCAAAAATATATTGAACCATTTGCAGGAAAAATAATAGATTTTCCATTATCAGAAGATTCATATAATGGAACTTTTCAATATACTACTTCAAAAGAAAGATCTTGGATACATGTAGATCCATACAATAATTGGGGAGGAGTTTTATATTTAACACCCGATGCTCCACTTAGTTCAGGAACAGGGTTTTATAAATTTAAAGAAAATAATATTATGTATCAAGAAACTGAACTAAGTGATAAAACGAGTCATTGTAGCCAAGATATTACCAAATGGGAATTAGTTGATAGAGTAGGAAATGTTTATAATAGACTTATTTTATTTAACTCTAAAAAATTTCATTCATCTATGGATTATTTTGGAACAGATAAATTTGATGGTAGATTATTTCAAGTATTTTTTTTTTCTACTGAAAAATAATTAAAGATTTAAAAGTATTAAATTTAATGGAACAAGTTAAATTTGTAATACCTTTTGAAAAAATAATTGAAAATCCAAAAATATGTTTTGCATTGGTTTGTAAAAATGAAGAAAAATGTATACTCACTGCATTAGAGAGTGTATATAAATTTATTAATTATTGGGTTATTTGTGACACAGGCTCAACAGATAAAACATGTGAATTAATTGAAAATTTTTTTAAAGAAAAAGAAATACCAGGTGAACTTTTTCATAATGGTTGGGTTAACTTTGGACATAATAAAACAATTCTTTTTGATAAATGTTACAAAAAAGCAGATTATATTTTTCATTTTGATGCAGATGATTATTTTGTTGGAGATTTAAAATTTATAGGTGGTAAAACTCAATACTATATCAATGTTAAAAAGGTTGATATTAATTATCCGTGTTTGTTATTATTTGATTGTAATTACAAGTGGAAGTTTTGTGGTGTTGCTCATACAACTATAAAATGTTTAGACAACGATCATCTAACAACTGGTTATTTAATATCTGATGATTTTTATATGTATTCAACTCCAGATACTGGAGCAAGAAGTTTTGATCCAGAAAAATATAATAAAGATGCTAAAAAACTTAAACAACAATTTTTTGATACTCTTATCCTTGATCCAGATGATTTAAATACTAGATCTATATTTTATACAGCCCAAAGTTATAAAGACTATGGAAATCTTGAAGAATCGGCAAAATGGTATAATCTTTATTTAAAAATTAAAAATACATGGATAGAAGAACAATATATATGTTATTTAAATCTTGGAAATATATACAAGTCATTAAAGTATGATTTTAAACTTATTGAAAAAATGTATCTTTCAGCAATAGAACTTATAAATGATCGTGCAGAAGCATATTATAATCTTGGAATTCTTTATAATCAAACAAATAACCAAGAATATGCATATAAATTACTCTTAAAAGCAAAAAATATAAAATTTGATGAAGTCGCAAAAAAATATATTTTATTTTTAGATAAAAAGTGTTATGAAAATTATATTTTAGATGAATTATCTGTTGCATGTTATTGGACAAATAAAACTGAAGAAGGAATTGAATATCTTTCTCAAATAATTAATGACCCAAAACTTGATCAAAATAGACTGCAAGATAATATGAAACACTTTAAATTAAATAAAATTTAATAAACTTAAATACTCACCAAAATCTTTGTAATAATCGTAATTATTTATTTCAGTTATAGAATTTATAAAATTTATATTAAACTTATTTAATATTTTAAAAACTCCAACTCCTCTATAATTTTCATTATTGTAATATTTAAATTCAAAATCGGTTGAATGATATTTTAATAAATAATATGCAACTTTCCAAACATCTCCGGTCCACGGTTCAAGATATTTTAAAATTCCATTTTCATAAACGTGTTTATTTGGTATTTTAAGTTGTTCATTATAATTTAATGGAAAAATATCATCAATAAATATTATTCCATATTTATTTAATTTTAAAATACTATTATTGAAGTCTCTAAGAACATATTCTGTTTGATGCATTCCATCTATAAAAACAATATCAAAAAAATCACAATTAGTTTCAAAAAATTCATCAGATGTCAATTTTATTATACATTCATTTATTGAACATTTTGGATCTGGGTCAACTCCCAACTTCGTTTTAAAATGAACATTATCAAAATTATAACCAGTTTCAATTCCAATTTCTAAATAACTTTGTTCAGAATTTGTATTTTCATTTATAACTAAATATCTTTGAGACAATTCAGTATTGTATTTTTTATTTTTAATAATTTCATAATTATCAGTAGATTTATACATCATTAAAAAATATTCTAATTCATTATTTGGAAGTGAATAACATTTAAAATTATTAAATTTATATTTATCAAGAACATTTTGTATTTCTTCAATTGGCACAGAGTCTAAAAGTATAAAGTCATTTCTTGGGTTAAGGTAAAGTTCTTTTATATGTTTAAAATTTTGTATAAGACTTTGAATTCCTATAATACAATATTGTTTGTTGTAATTTGGATTTACAATTTTATTTGAAAATAAATGAGTATAATTTTCACGATTCCATATTTTAGAATGTTCATGAATATATTTAGGATCTTCATAACAATTAAGTTCTTTGCATCGATCATTTATTTTTAAAAGATCATAAAAAATTGGTTGAATAAATTCAGGACCAATTCTATTAATTTCACTATTTCTGATAAGTGAAAAGTTATTATTTGATTCATTCATATATTGAATATATCCTAATTTATGAATTTTAGCCATTTTTGTTGTACAAAATGTACGAAGAAGTATTTCATAGTCATCACAAATTGGTAAAAATTCAGAATAATTGCCAGCTTCAAGAAGAACATTTCGTTTCCATATTCTTGGATGATTTGGACAACAAACTAAATGTGATAAAGTAATATTATTAATATTAGGTGTATTATAAACATAAACCCATTTATCATTGTATTTTTGAGAATAATAACTTCCATATCCTTTACAAAGAAAGTCACCGTAATGAAAATTATTTCCATTTTCATAAATATTTATGAAGTCCATATAAATAAATCCAATTTCTGGATTATTATTAAAACATTCAACTGAATCTTTAAGAACATCTGGTAATATTTCATCATCGTGATCAAGTTCAAGAATATAATTTCCACGACAAAGAGATACAGCTTCATTTTTAACATTTCCAATATTTCCACTATTACAACTTCTTTTATAAAGTCTTACTTTATTATCTAAATCAAAAAGTTCTTTTAAAAAAGAAAAATGTGAATCATCAGGAGAATCATCTAAAATTACCCATTCGTAATCTATAAAAGTTTGTTTTTTTACTGATTCGTATACTTTAAGAATTTTATTATATGAATTAAAAGTAGTTGTAAAAATTGAAAAAACTGGTCGAATATGTATTCTTGAGATAGTACAATTATGAATAAAACAATAATTTACAGCATTGTTAAATGATTCAATGTTAATTGATTTAAAATGTATCCATCGACTTCTCATTCTATTTGCAATAATTGAATTAACAGAAATTGGTTCATCTGGTCCATAAGTAATAAGTATTTGATAAGTAGGATTAAATAAATTATTTAACTTTAAGATCTCATTTATAAAAAAAATTGTACAATTTAATTTATCATTATTTTCTTTTAAAAAAGAAATTATTTCAGAATCATCAGAATAAAAAAGTACAAATGGATATTTCATTTAGGTTTAAATAATTTATTTTTTTAAATTGATATTTAAATGGAAAAACAAACCTTTATTTATTTATATTCAAGAGGTGATAGATTAGGTGGACATATATTACAATATATTAGTATATTAATATATGCAAAATATCATAATTTATATATTCATTATGATATCAATGAATTAAAATATAAATCTAGTATTTTTGTTAAAAATATACTTTCCTTTGTAAATAATTGGAATACTAGATTTAATAAACCAAATACAAATAAACCATATATTCAACCTTATATTTTAGACTTTACAAAAAAAAATGATAATTTATTTTTTTATTCAGAAGATCTTTGTTTAATATTTACACAAGTTGTTTATAGTATTAAATCGGATCTTATCAGTTATTTTAAAAAATATCTTTTTTTACAAAAAAATTTGAAAATAAATAAAATAAATAGAATAGCAATTCATTTACGTCTTGATGATGTTTCTACACAAGAAGATTATGATGGGATGGTATGTGGAAATTATTACAAAAACATTATAAATGAAAGTGAAATAATTTCAGGAATTGTTCAAAAATGGGAAACTTTATATAATACACAAAGACCACTTTCAAAAAATAAATTGGAATTAGTAATATCTCAAGCAAAAGAAAAATATCCAAATCACGAAATTGTTATAGTTACATCACCAGGAGAAAAAGTTGATTTTGATTATCCTGTTATTAGTCATTCAGATCCAGATGATGACCTTATTTATCTTTGTAATTCAGATGTTCTTATTTTATCAAGAAGTACATTTTCAATAATTGCTGCATTTATGGGAAATGCAACTGAAATATGGTGCCCATTATGGGGACATTTTGTTTGTATGGGACTTAATACAAAATATGATAAATCAAAATTTAATTATTTTAGTTAACAAATGGAGGATAATCAATATATATTTCATCATTATTTAATACATTACGATTATCAAGATTACTAGGAATAAGTTCATTATTTAGAACATAAGGAATTGGGTAATATTTTTTATGTATATATGTACATTCAAAAACATTTGGTATTTTAACACCTTTATGAATTCTAGTTCCACAACAATTATTTGCGTGAAAATGTACCAAAATATGTAAATTATTAAGTTTATTAAATACATCAACTTCTTTTTCACCAAATGGGTTATGAAACTCAATTACAATTTGATTAAACTTGTTAATTTGTTCTAATGATAAACTATTTATCCATGGAATTTCACCACCTTCTATATCCATTTTTATAAATATATCATTATTGTTATTTATCAATTCATGTAAATTTGTATATTCATTTGAATTTGTATCAGATATATATTTTTTAATAAAATTTATATTTTTATTTTTAATGTCAATTGAATCAATAAATCCATCATAAGCATAACATTTTATACCAGTATACTTATTACAAAAATCTTCTTCAAATGAAATATCATCTAAAATACCACCTGATAAAAAAATTGAATATTTAACATTAGGTATATCGCATATAATATATCCACCATCGTATTCTTTTCCTAATCTTATTTTATTATAATTCGGTTTGTAAACTGTTAAATGTTCTGGATCTAGCTTTATTTCATTTTTTATTAATCCTAATTGATAACCTTCATAAATAATGGTTACTTCATTTTTATTTTCTTCAAGCCATTCTAAAAATGTGTTTTTCCATTGATTATTATAATCATCGCACCATATTATTCCTCTTGGTTTGATACATTTAAAAGAATTTGTTAAGTCATTTTTAATTTGTTTATCTGAATGTTCTCCATCTATATATATAAAATCAAATAATTCTTGATTTTTATTAAAAAAATCATCTGAATATATTTCTTTAACATCAATTTTATCAAAATTTTTTGATTTTTTTATGTTGTTGTAAAAAGTATTTTTTAAATAACTATGGTCAACTGGATTACTTCCATCACTGATAAATGGATCAACACATACCATTTTAGAAATTTTTAAATTATCTGAGAAAAAACAACTACTGCATCCTTCAAAACAACCTATTTCAAGAATAGAATATTCTTTATCTTCAAAATTGTTAATAATATAACTTTTTAATTCAGAATTTCCAAACCACGAATGTGAAATAGGAAAATTATAATTAAAATAATTATCTAACAATTTTTCATTCTTTCCAATGATAAGGTCTTTAATATTTTTATAAAATTTTTTATTTGGGTCATTCAATGTATTAAACCAAAATGGAGAAAATATTGTTTCTTTGAAATAACTTGAATAAAGTTCTTGGTCATTGTCTACTTTTATAATAAATTTTACAAGTTCTTCAAATGATCCAAAATCATTTGCATTTATAAATGTACTAGGATTAAAATCGAAGATCACCTGACTTGTTCCCCAATAAATTGGTATACAATTAGATTTATAAATATCTAATATTTTTTCAGTTACGTAACCTGGATAATCTTCATTTTCGAATGCTATAGAAAATTTATAATTATTATTAAAATTTATTTTTCCAGAACAATCAATACCTCTTGGAGCAAGTTCAATATTATTTAAATACATTCCCCCACAATCTACTCTTTTGTATTCACTAAGTAATGTTACTATTGTTTTTCTATGGGTTGTTTTAATTTCTCCACCTGAAATAAATGAACAAAACTTATCTTTTTTTGGAACATCGATTCCACTATTAATCCTGTTATTGAGTAAATAATCATTGGTATACATAATCCAAAGTGGTATTCTTGAATTATTTAATGAATTTTGGTCAAATGTTATATTATAATTAGCATCAGATCTCGCTGGAAAAGGTTCACCTGAATAAAATACCTTTCGTTTGACATTATAATTTTGATGGGTTGATCCAAAAATACTATAAAATAATATATCAGGGGTTTCTGATGGATCAACAACAATTACATTTTCAAGTAATTTTGTAAAAAAGTTATTAAACTTATCAAAAAATCCTCCACAATATTCTGTTTCCCACCAATCACAAAATGCTATTGTAACTTTACTTGATAATTTTTTAATTTCAAATGAATTATAATTATTTTGAATATCAGTATCATTATTATCTTGATACATTAAATTTTCATTAAGACAATAATATTTTAATAAATTTCCTGTCATACAAGGAATATCACAAGCAGATTTTATAGAACATTTATTAATAAAATTTAATGATTTTATAGCAGCTGATTTACTAATAATATATCCAAATGTTATATTCCATATTTTATACGGATCTTTATCAATGGTATATAATTCATTAAAATTATTTAAATGTTTATCAAAAATTCTTCCTAATGTTAAATGTTCTAATTTTTGTTCTAAAAATAATTGAATAACGTAATTTATTTTTTCTTTAAAGTTATCACATAATATAGTATCATCTTCTAAAATAACATAATATTCATTGTTAGATTCTACAAGTTGTTTCCATAATGTTATATGACTTAAAGCACATCCTATAATTCCCTTACGGTAATTAAAATCATTGTTTTCAAAAAGAAGTCTTAATTCTTCTGTCTCAAGCAATTCATTTCCATCAACTGCTTCAAAAAACTCACAAATTATATTTTGTTTTTTTAATTGAGAACTCATATTTTCTTTTCTATCATCACGTTTTTTCAAATTAATAATTTTGATAATAGGCTCAAAATTATTTAATAACTTATTCCATTCTAACATACGATTATCCCATGAACAACTTTGTGCATAAGATTTTCCATTAGTTTGAAAATTTATTTTTTCATTTTCAGTTAATGATATTACTTTTTCAATTTCATTTCCGTGTTTAACTTGTATTCCATAATGTCCTATTGTATCTACTAATCCACCTATTGGATAATATAAACATATTACTTTAGACATTAACATTTCCATAGCAGTAATACAGCTTGTTTCATTAAAATTAACAGTATACAACCAATATTCACATTTACTCATAAGATTATATAAATCAGTTTGAATAAGTCTTCCATAATGTATTATACTATCATAAGAATCAATTATATTTTTCATATTATTTTCAGATTCATTTTTAGGAAAGTTAATATAAGTACAAATATGGAGTGATGCATCTGGTATTTTATTTAATATTTCAGGCCAAAGTTCAAGAAGTCTATCGAGACCTCTTTCTGTACATGACGAATAAATAAAACTATTTTTAATTTTATCGTTATTATAATTAAATAAAGTAGTATCAATTCCATTATTTATTATTTTTATTTTTTCAGAAATACTTGGATATAACTTTTTATATTCTTCTGCATGCCATTTTGTTAAACATATACAATGTTTTATTGAATTTTTATGATTGTTTATTAATTCTTCAGATGTTTTACTACAACCCTGTAAATTATTTAGAAAGGTAGTATCATGCGCTTGAAGAATTAAATTTTTACATTTAAATTCTGGATATAAAGTAAAAAATGAAATATATCTTGAAATAATTATTGTATGAAAGTTTAAATTTAATTTATTTAAATTAAAACGATTTATAAATTTTAAATTATCTATTTCTTCTTCTAATACATCTCCTGAAATAATTACAGAATATTTTTTTGGAATTCCTTTATATAATTCAATCGTAGCTCTTTCTGATCCACCTATAGGATTATTTAATGAATATGTTAAATTCCATTTAGTTTCATTAAAACCAGTATAAATTAATATTATATTTGATTCTTTTATTTTATAATTTAATTCCATTTTTGTTTTATAATTGTAATTTTTTTCAATAAATAAAATATATTCTTTTAATTTATTATAAAAACATTGTTCTTGTTCTGGATAAAATTGAAGATTGTATATTAAATTATCTATATACCAATTTCCTGGAAAATTCATTTTTTCAAAAATGATATTATACATTTTAATACCAGTACACCAAAGATTTAATTTTTCACATACTATAATCATATAATATGGTAAATAAAAAGAGTAATCCATAACATTTGCAAAAAGTTTTGTTGAAAGATCATCTGTAAAATATTCAAGTTCGTAGTAATTTTTTATAAGTGAATAATAATTATTTGCAATAAAATACTGACCTTCACATGTATAATGTTTAATTAATTCAAAAATTCCTTCTATTCTTCTAGGATTGTATGTATAACTTTTTACAAGGTAATAATACCTTGATTCATTTTCAGTAAGCTCATAAATTTTCAAACAAGAATTATATTTTTCTTCAGACCAACCATTACATTTTAATGTTTTATGATACCATTTTAAAGCATTCTGATTGTCTCCTGCATCTAGATAACTATTTGCACAATAATAAACATATCGATTATATAAAGGGTCGTTATTTTCAAAAGTAAGATTGTATGCTTCTTCAAGTATTTTAGCATCATCAAGATATTTATTTTTATTTTTATTTCTTGTACTTGTTCTTCCAGATATAATAAAATATTCTCCATCTATTTTACCTTGTGTAATTGGAATATTATCGATATTAGATATAACTTCATGTAAAACTCCAAGATATTTCCATCTAATATTTCCTTTTACTAAACACATTCTATTATATGAACTAGTATGATTTCCAAATTTTAACATATAAGAATCTAAATTAAGTTCTGGTAATTTAAAACTCCCTTCAATTGAATCATCAGCATCAAAAATAAAAATATAATCTGCTTTATTAAATGCATACTCCAATGCAATACTTCTATTTGTACCAAAATCTTTCCAAGTATCTTGATGAATTTCTCCAGGAATATTATTTTTTTTAAAAAATGTTTCAATAATTTCTATTGTATTATCCGATGAACCTGTATCTGAAATTACATAATAGTCAATATTTATTTTTTTAAAAAGTTTTAATAATGTATCTAATATAATATGAGATTCATCTTTAACTATCATATTTAAACATATTGTCATTTATTTGAATAAATATTTAAATAAAATATTTTAAACTTATTAATAAAATAAGTTTATTTATTAAAGATGTCACACGTTGGATGGTGTTATGACGAAGATATATGTTGTCCTCCACAAAATATTATTATAAATACAGGAGTAACAGGACCACAAGGTTCGACAGGTGCACAAGGAAGAACTGGAGCACAAGGATCAACTGGAGCACAAGGTTCAACTGGAGCACAAGGATCAACTGGATCACAAGGCGCACAAGGTTCGACTGGAGCACAAGGATCAACTGGAGCACAAGGTTCAACTGGAGCACAAGGTTCAACTGGAGCACAAGGCGCACAAGGTTCAACTGGAGCACAAGGTTCAACTGGAGCACAAGGTTCAACTGGAGCACAAGGATCAACTGGATCACAAGGCGCACAAGGTTCGACTGGAGCACAAGGATCAACTGGAGCACAAGGTTCAACTGGAGCACAAGGT
>Ga0114970_10003986_pt1 | contig 10769 bp, 10 predicted proteins | sample M_140205_XF_Meta_FD_87030 | JGI IMG/M metagenome (GOLD analysis project Ga0114970, IMG submission 87030) | Freshwater microbial communities from Lake Montjoie, Canada to study carbon cycling - M_140205_XF_MetaG | ecosystem: Environmental > Aquatic > Freshwater > Lake | place: Lake Montjoie... | reverse complement strand
GTAACAATGGAAACAGCGGTAACAATGGAAACAGCGGTAACAATGGAAACAGCGGTAACAATGGAAACAGCGGTGACAACGAAGACAGCGGTGACAACGAAGACAGCGGTGACAACGAAGACAATGAAGATTCAGAGTCTGTTGCATCCATTAGTGCCGATGGCGCTGCAACCTTTTGTGCGGGTGGTTCAGTAACCTTAAAAGGTAAATTTGAATCTGGTAAAAAAGAGGATGACAATAACAAAAACAATGTAGGTGTTACTTACCAATGGCAGTTAAATGGCGTTAATATTTCTGGCGCTACTTCTATTGACTATGTGGCAACAGCTTCCGGTTTGTATAAATTGGTTGTGAAAGATTCACATGGTGATTCTTTTAGTTCAACCACGCTAACCGTTACCGTAAAAGCTCTTCCTGCAGTAGCCATTACTTCAAGAACCTTTGTGCTTTGTAAAGGTGATCAATCAGGAACGGCACAAGCTGCTGCTTCTTTAGGAACTTCTCCTTATGCATACTCATGGAACACAAACCCTGCTCAAACAGCATCAAAAGCGCTTAATTTGGGAGTAGGTACCTATAGTGTTCAAGTAACCGATGCTTCTGGCTGTAAAGCTTCTGCATCTGCTACCATTCTTCAAAAAGATAGTATCAAGCCAGTGATTAGCTGCAAAAGTTTCACCGCAGCCTTGAGTAAATGTGGAAAGGCTACTGTTTTGGCTTCAGATGTTACGGCATCTATGAGTGATGCTTGTGGTATTAAATCAGCTAAAATAAGTCCTTCCAAATTTACTTGTGCCAATATCGGTCCAAACACCGTTACCTTAACGGTAAAAGACAGTGCTGGTAATACTTCTACGTGTTCAGCCGTGGTTACAGTGGTTGACAATATGGCTCCTGAAGCCAAAAGTAAGAAAATTACTGTATTCCTTGATTCTACTGGACATGCTTCCATAACACCTTCTAGTGTTGATAAAGGTAGTAAAGACAATTGTGGAATTGCTTCGATGAGCGTTTCTCCAAATACATTTGATTGTTCAAATGTAGGTCCCAATACAGTTGTACTTACCGTTACGGATAATTATGGTCAATCATCTACTTCTTCTTCGGTTGTTACCGTAAAAGATAAAATTGCTCCTGTTATCGGTTGTAAAAATGCTACCATAAAATTGAATGCCAACGGTAAGGCAAAAGCTTATGTGGCATCGGTATTTGATTTCGCGGACGATGCATGCGGAATCAAATCTATGAGCATTTCTCCAAAAAACTTTACTTGTGCAAATGTAGGTGATAATGCCGTTACCTTAAAAGTAAAAGATAACAATGGTAACATATCAACTTGCATAGCAACGGTAACTGTTGTTGATGAATTGGCTCCTATTGCCTTGGCAAAGGATTTAACTGTTCAATTGGATGCTTCGGGTAATGCTTCTATTCTTGCAAGTGGTCAAAACTTTAATGGTGGTGATGGTGAAGATGGTGGCGATGGTGAAGATGGTGGTGATGGTGGCGATGGTGAACATGGTGACGGCCAAAAACATGGTAGCAATAATGGCGAAAGTCAAAGTTTTGTGGACAATGGAAGTTCCGATAATTGTGGAATCGCTTCTATTACAGTAAGCCCTGATAATTTTGATTGTTCAAACTTAGGTGCCAATACGGTTACTTTAACAGTTACCGATATTCATGGAAATGTATCTACTGCTACTGCAACTGTTACGGTTCAAGATTTGATCGCACCAACTGCAGCATGTAAAAATGTTACGGTTACCTTGGCTGATGGTCAGGCTTCTATTTTAGCTGCTGATGTAGATGGTGGAAGTGCTGATAATTGTGCAATCGTTTCTAGCACTGTTTCTCCTTCTTCTTTCACTTGTTCAAATATTGGTGCCAACAATGTAACTTTAACAGTTACTGATGCCAGTGGAAATGCTTCTACCTGCAGTGCTGTTGTTACGGTAGTAGGTGCTATTCCAGCTCCAACTGCTGCGCAAAGCGTATTGCCAGAATTCTGTCAGGGAAGAGCCATTATCTTAACGGCTACTGAGCCTACAGCTGTTTCTTTCAGCTGGTCAAATGGTTCTACTGACAATCCTACCAATGTATATGGTTCAGGTACTTACACAGTAACTGCTACCAATCAATATGGTTGTACAGGAACAGCATCAACCTCAGTGGTTTATGATGCTACGTCCATGTTGTCAGCTTATACCTTAATTGGTTCAAGCAGTGTGAAATTGTCTCAGGATACTGTATTCTCTGGTTCTATAGGTGTAACCTCATCAAGCAACTCTGCTGTTGCTAGCTTTAGCAACTTCAGCAGTGTAACGGATCCAGGTTCATTTGTAATGGCGAAAAAAATAACCGTTAGTTCAGGTTCTGTTGTAAGCAACAAAATTGTAGCCCCTGCTAGTGGTATTGTTTTACCAGCCTTTGAAACCAATTCAAGCAGCTCTAATACTGACGTAAAAGTTGCTGAATACAAAAGTGTTGTGTTAACAGGTTCTGCTTATAGAGATGTTAAACTTGAAAAAGGTGCTAGCGTTCAATTTACTTCTGCCATTGTGAATATCAGAAACTTGATTGTTGAAGATAGCGGTGAAGGTAGCGAGTGTCATGGTAGTCGTTCAAACTCACATGGAAGCAAAAGTTCAAGCTCACATGGAAGTCAAGCAAATAACTCCGGCAGCAGTCATGGAAGTAACCATGGAAGCCATGGTAGCCATACCATCCACCAAGCAGATCCTACATTCTCTGTAGTTCGTTTCGGAAGCTGTGCTAAAGTTCGTGTTTCTCAAAATGTGCGCCTTGGAAGACGCACCGTAGTGAATCCTGACTTGATGAAAGTAGTTTTCTATGTTGCCGGACAAACACAAGTTGAAGAAGGTTCTTACATCAACTCTTCATTCTATAACTTGAAAGATTTGAAAGTAAAATCTGAAAAGAGCTGTAATCCAGTAAAAATGAGAGGTATGTTTATCGCCAGCTCTATTCAAGGTGATGAAAATGTGAACTGGTATTCTGATACTACAAATTGTGGAAATTGCACAACAACTGGTTCTGCAAGGTTAGCAAACAATGACAACCAAATTGATAATGCCTTGGTTGCCAATGCAAGCATCCGTGTTGAAACCGTGCCAAATCCTTTCCGTGATAAAATCAACATCAAATTCAGTTCTTTGGTTGATGACAGTCAGGTAAAAGTGGTATTGTACGATTTACAAGGAAGATTAATCAATACCGTATTCAATGGCAAAATTGTTGCCGGCGAAAACTATGATGCCTTGTTAAATGGCGATGGTTTAGGTGAAGGTACTTATATCTATAAAATATTTACCTCAACAAAAATCTTCACCGGTAAAATTGTGAAATTGAAATAAAATTGATGAAATGTTGGAAAAAGCCCCTGATCTCGTATCAGGGGCTTTTTTTTTGTAAAAAAAAATCCATAATAACCGTATTCCTTTAAATAAGGAAATACACCAGCTTCTTGAATTTTGAAATTTATTTCCGCTTATCTTTGCCTAATAAATCATCATGATGTCTATGCTTCGGTCTATTTCTTTATTGCTTTTTTTATCCATGACCACCGTCTTCTCGGGTTTGTGTCAGACCTTTGTCGGGAATGGCGGCCAAATTGTAGATGATGGCCGTGAAAATATTTTTTTGCTGCCTGCAGGACCTTTGCAAAAGGAAAATCTAGATAGTGTTTTTGGTTTGGAAGAGGTTTGCATCAATATTCACCATGAATATGATGATGATTTGGATATCTTTTTGATTTCCCCTGATGGAATTGCTGTAGAGCTAAGCACAAATAATGGCTATAGTGGGTTGAATTATACCAATACTTGTTTTACCAATGAATCACAAATGGTAATACCGGACGGCGTGGCCCCATTTACCGGTAAATATAGACCCGAAGGTTTTTTGAGTGATTTTAATAAAGGGGGGCATGGCAATGGAGATTGGAAATTGCTGATTCATGATACCTATCCCAAAGAAAAATCCGGAGAAGTTTTAAGCTGGCACATCCGTTTTGGTAATAAACCCGCTAAGCCTTTTCGCATGCAACAAAGCAATTTGCCCATTATGCGCTTGATTACCAATGGGGTAATCATTCCCGATGAACCCAAAATTGTTGCCGATATGGATATTATCGATAAAGGCTTGGGAAACCTCAATTTGGCAAATGATTCTGTCTCCCCGTTTAAAAGTAAAATAGCCATTGAAGGCAGAGGTCAAAGTTCAAGGTCGTTTCCTAAAAAACATTATGGATTCATTACCATCAATCCACAAGGTGAAAAAATCAATTCCCCTTTGCTAGGCATGCCTTCAGCTAATGAGTGGACTCTCAACCCGGCTTACAATGAAAAAACGCTTCTGCGCAATGTAATGAGTTATGGCTCGTATGTAAAAATGGGTCATTATTCGGTGAGAACACGCTATGTCGATTTAATTTTAAATGGTAACCCCATGGGGGTTTATGTGCTGACAGAAAGAATAACCAGGGGAAAAAATCGGGTTGATGTATCCAGGCTTTCGAAGACCGATACCGCTGGTGATCAATTGAGTGGTGGATATATTTTTAAGATAGATTGGAATAAAAATCGAAAAAATGAAAAGCTATGTAGCAGGTATTTGTCTGGTAAAAATCGAAAAAAGGTATATTTTCAAACCGTCTCCCCCAAGCCCGAAAACATTCTTCCTATTCAAGCAGATTATTTGAAGCTTTATTTGGATAGCTTTGAAACTGCACTGCAAGGAAAAGGTTTTAAGCTGCCTACCGGTGAACCTTATACAAACTTTATCGATATCAATTCCTTTATTGATTATTGGATTCTTACTGAGGCTTCCAAAAATATTGATGGGTATTCCAAAAGCGTATTTTTTTATAAGGACAAAAGAAGCAAGAATGGACGAATTTTTTGTGGTCCTGTCTGGGATTATGACATTGCATGGGGGAATGCCAACTTTGGAGGGGCCGCTTTGGTGAAGGGTTGGCAATGGCAATCTGAGGGAGATAAAGACCGAAACCCTCCCTTTTGGTGGCATCGTCTCATGGAAGATTCAGTATTTGTTCAGGCCTTGAAGAAACGCTATTTTGATTTGCGCAAGAATGTTTTGAATACCCAATATCTTTTTCAAACCATAGATTCAACCACTGCCTATTTGGGTGAGGCCCGCAAGAGAAATTTTCGCATTTGGCCTATTATCGGTCGCTACACCTGGCCCAATCCTGAGCCTATTCCTCAGAGCTATGCTGAAGAGATTTTGTATTTGAAATCTTGGATTGAAAAACGATTGGCATGGATGGATGCAAATCTGCGCTAGTGCCTACAGATTGTTTTTTGCCTGATTTTACAAAACAGCATTTTTATGTCAGCAGCCTCTTTCAAATCAAATAATTCCTGTATTTTTGCACAAAATTATTAGATATGAATTATCCGGAAAATTTAAAATATACCGCAGAGCATGAGTGGATCAGGTTTGAAGGTAATGAAGCGTTTATTGGTATTACCGATTTTGCCCAGTCGGAATTAGGCGATATTGTTTTTGTAGATATCGAAACCCGTGGTCAAGAGCTGAAAAAAGATGAAGTTTTTGGCACTGTTGAGGCGGTAAAAACGGTTTCAGATTTATTTATGCCCATTTCTGGTTTGGTACTGGAAATAAATCCTGAGGCAGAAAGAACGCCTGAAAAAATCAATCAAATGCCTTATGATCTTTGGATTATAAAGGTTCAAATGCAAAATCCTGATGAAGTGAATGACTTGTTATCAGCTGATGCATACAAAAAATTGATTGGGGTTTCCTAAAAGAGATGTTTTTTTATTACAATGCACCTGCTCTGATCTGGGCTGTAGTAATATTTGTGCTTTGCACAATTCCTGGCAATGAGTTGCCTGATTTAGGCTTTTGGAATATCGATAAGGTAGGCCATGCCGGTATCTTTGGCATCCTATCTTGTTTAATCTTGTATGGTCTTACAAAACAAAAAAGCTTTCAGTGGTTCAAACTGAAAGCTTTTTTTATAAGTGTATTTTTTTGTGCCTTTTATGGCGCTTTTACAGAGGTCGTTCAGGGAGTTTTTATTTACAGAAGAACTGCTGAATTTTCTGACTTTATCGCCGATTCTTTGGGTGCTTTTATTTTTACTTGGCTTTTTAAACGCCTAGGGCAAAAATGGCTAGGCAATTCTGAAGCCTAAAACTTAATAAGCGCCAGTAGCCGTTCCGCCGGTAATGACCGCTATGCTAGAACCACAGCCTAACCTGTTTGCTCCTGCATTGATGAGCGCTATAGCAGCTTTGTAATCACGAATGGCGCCACTGGCTTTTACGCCAATATTAGGGCCTACGATTCTGCGCATCAGAACAATATCTTCAACCGTAGCACCTCCACCAAGAAAACCTGTACTTGTTTTTACAAAATCAGCTTCTGCTTTTTTTGAAATTTCACAAGCAATAATCTTCTCTTCTTCTGTTAAAAGCACCGTTTCAATAATGACCTTCAAAATCACATTGGGTCTCATTGCTCTTTTGATGGCTCTAATATCTTCTTCAACCAATTTCAAGTTTCCTGATTTCAGAGCGCCTACATTGATGACCATGTCCAATTCATGCGCGCCATTTTCAATGGCATTTCTAGCTTCAAATGCTTTGGAGCGGCTATCCATTTCTCCCAGTGGGAAACCGATTACCGAACAAATTTTTATTCCTGATCCCCGAAGTCTTTTGGCTACAAAAGGCACCCAGCTTGAGTTTACACATACCGATTTAAACCTATATTTCAAGGCTTCATCGCACAATTGCGCAAATTGAGATTCTACAGCTTCTGGCTTTAGTAGCGTATGGTCAATATAAGAGGCCAATTCCGATTCTGACATTGGAGCCGCGCTGCGTGTTCCGCTATCCGCTTTTGGTGCATTTCCTGTGTTGACTTTGTCTTTTATTCTTGCAAGGACTTCTTTGGTAATCCTGTCAATGAGTTCATTTTGATCCATAGTTATTTTCCGTTTCTTTCTAGTGACATCATTTTATTTATTCTCGGCCAGTGTCTTCCACCTTCGAATCTGGTTTCAAGCCATAACTTGGCCATTGCACACAATTCAGCAGATGAATGCTGAGCAGTACCCATGGTTAGCACATTTGCTGCATTGTGTTCTCTACTGTTTATGATTGTTTTAGGGCTCCAGCATAAGGCTGCGCGTATTCCTTTTACTTTGTTACAAACCATCGAAGATCCGATACCGGCTCCATCAAGCATGATTCCTCGCTCACATTCTCCGCTAGCAACTTTTTTAGCAACCGCAATGGCAAAATCGGGATAATCTACTTTTGTAGTGCTATCATTTGTGCCGCAATCAATTACTTTATAACCAACGGTTTCTAAATAGGTTTTGATCAGTTGTTTTGCATCATAAGAACCATGATCTGCTCCTATGGCAACCCTTTTTACCTGGTCATTTTGGTTGTTTATATCCGTTTTTTCCATATATATCTTTCTTTACGATGCGGATACAGCATCCACTATTCCTGTTATCACTGCCTTGATGGTAAAGGTATCCGGCTCTTGCAAGATAACCCTTGCTGAACCACCTTCTTCAATCACCATAACCATATCTCCAACACCTGCTTGAACAGCATCTACTGCCAGGTATGATTTTCCTTTTGCACTTCCATCAGGTCCGATGGGTTGAACAATTAATATTTTTTTGGCATGATAACCTTCTACTTTTATGGTAGAAACGACATTGCCTATTACTTTTGCGAGTATCATTTTTTCTTTTCCAATGTAATTTCGTCCACAATGCCCATAATGGCTGCATCACATGGGTTTAGTTCTGTTTCAAGCACTCTGCCGCCTTCTTTACTGGTTTCATAGAATATAAGGTCTCCAACACCGGCACGTATGGTATCGAATGCAACAATGGCGTCCCCGGCTTTTTCTAGATTTTCATCAAGAGGCTGCACCAGCATCAGTTTAATCCCTTCAAAGGACGCTACCTTTTGTGTACTTACTACACTTCCTATTACTCTGCCAAGTTTCATTCGTATTTTTTTTCTTTGAATTAGATGATTCTGAAGTAATCAACAATCGTACAACGTCTTTCTCTTGTGAAAGTCCTTGCCCTTGTGATGCCTTCTCCTGTTGGACTTGCAATGGTAAATGAGGTAAATCCTGCACCACCTTCGCCAAGACCAGCATAGCTAGGTCCGTTTTTAACAAACAATGAACAATTCATTGCTTTAGCCATTTTGCTCAGTTTCGCAATGTTAAGTGAATGCATCATGGCCGTATGTCTGAAGCCGTGTTCACATTCTACAGCCAAATCAATGGCGGCATCAACATCTTTAACCCTTACAAGGGGCATAACCGGCATCAGTTGTTCTGTCCATACCAATGGATGCTCAGCACCTACCTCGCAAAGCAATAATCTTGTGCTTTCTGGTAAGTCCAATCCAATTGATTTGGCAATAAATGCTGCGCTTTTACCCACATGTTTTTTGCTCGACATGCCTTCGTTTCCTCTGCAGCCGGGCTCTGTAAGCACGATTTCAGTTATTTTTTTAATCTGCTCCTCGTTTAATTCGTAGGCGCCATTTTTGATCATCTCTTCTTTTAGTCTGTCAGCAACTGAAGCAACCACAATCACTTCTTTCTCGCAGATACAAATTACATTGTTATCGAAACTTGCTCCGGCAACAATGTCTTTTCCTGCTTTGGCTATATCCGCTGTTTCATCAACCACTACAGGTGGATTTCCTGGGCCGGCACCGATTACTTTTTTTCCGCTTAGCATGGCGGTCTTCACCACCGCAGGGCCTCCGGTAACCACCATGATGGCTACTTTTTTATGGCTCATCAATGCTTTGGCTGATTCAATAGTGGGTTCTGCCATGCAACATAAAACATTGGCAGGTCCACCAGCCTCAATAATGGCTTTGTTTAATAAGCTGATCAGGAAAGCTGAAACTTTTTTTGCGGCAGGGTGGGGGTTGAATACCACTGTATTTCCACCTGCAATCATTCCAATACTATTGCTGATAATGGTAGCTGTTGGATTGGTGCTAGGGGTAATGGAGCCAATGACGCCATAAGGAGCCCTTTCAACTACCGTAAGGCCATCGTCACCTGAATAGGCAACAGATTCAATATCTTCTGTTCCCGGTGTTTTGTTGATGGCCAGTTTGTTTTTTATAATTTTATCTGAAATGCGTCCGAAGCCAGTTTCTTCATGGGCCATTTTGGAATACACCTCTACATTTGCCAAGGCGGTTTTGCGCATGTTTTCAATGATATCCTTGCGCACCTCAATGCCCAGTTTGCCAAGTTCCTTGAAAGCAATATCTGCTGCTGCTACGGCGCTGTCTAGGCTTGAGAAAACACCTATTCCGTTTTCTCCCGCTGCCGCAGTGGTAGGGGCTAGGTTCATGCCTTTTATCACTTCCTGAACCAATAGGCGAATGTCTTGTTCTAAATTATCCACTGAATCCTCCTTTTTCTAGATGATTTTTAATATGATGATTTGTTTTTCTCGTAGGTATATACTTGGTCTTTCTGAATATAATCAACGATTGCAATGATTGCTGAATCTGTAGGCATGCCTTCCGTAGCCTTTGTAAAACGAGCACTACTGCCATTTACAAAGAATACAATTTCATGAACGCCGGCACCTACCGTGTCCATGGAAACAACGAAGTCATTTTTGCCTTTCATTGTGGCAGGGTCAATTTTTTCGAGGAGCAATAATTTCATGCCCTCGGTTTTTTCTGCCTTTTGGCTAGAAACCACTGTTCCTACCACCCTTGCTAATATCATGGAATGATGAATTAATTAGATAAGTCCTTGTACAAGCGAGCCTGTAATCAGCTCCATTTTTGGGGAAATTATTTTTTGCTAGAAGTGCGACCCAATGGAAGTGCAGTATCCACATTTCCGTGTGGTCTTGGGATTACGTGAGTAGAAACTACTTCACCAACTTTTTCTGCTGCTCTAATTCCGGCATCAACAGCTGCTCTTACCGCTGCTACATCACCACGAACAATTGCCGTTACATATCCGCCACCAATTTTTTCGTAACCGATCAATTCAACTTTTGCTGCTTTTACCATTGCATCTGAAGCTTCAACCATTGCTGTAAAACCTCTGGTTTCAATCATTCCCAATGCTTCTGTGTTATTTTCTGCCATTTTACTAAGTATTTATAATGATTAATATTTTTATTTATAGTCTTCTTTAGCTGACCTTCCAGAGATTTCGGAGAGTCTTTTTTCTACATTTGTCTTGCATTCAAGCACTTCGGCTTCTTCACCGCTGATGTAAAGCCTTCCAAACTTACCAAATCCAAGCACTTCAATGATATTGATTCTTGCTGATTTTTCAGCTTCATTGGCGGCATAATAGGCATAACCGGCAGGCTCTACCTCAAGAACAAAGAGGGTATCTCCTCTAAGGATCATATTGCCATGTCGCGTTCTGTTGATCAGCTGTGCGTGGTGATCTTCAATATTTTTAATCAATTGACTGGTCAGGATTCTAGGTTTTAGCCTTTCATCTTCCGTTCTGTCAATGGCATCCAAAACCGCTTGGCCGGCCATTCTGGTGTCTCCTTGGCTGTCAGAATGTACTTCAAGCATCCCGAAAGCTCTTTCCACGATTTGCATACCGGGTGTAACATTGGTTGCTTTAAGCGCCACATCGGTAAGGGTATTGATTTCGATACCGGGTGCAATTTCAATGATGCAGCAAGTTTGTCCCCCAACAGGCAG
>Ga0114970_10003985_pt1 | contig 10769 bp, 9 predicted proteins | sample M_140205_XF_Meta_FD_87030 | JGI IMG/M metagenome (GOLD analysis project Ga0114970, IMG submission 87030) | Freshwater microbial communities from Lake Montjoie, Canada to study carbon cycling - M_140205_XF_MetaG | ecosystem: Environmental > Aquatic > Freshwater > Lake | place: Lake Montjoie... | reverse complement strand
TGGCTCAGCTACGGCGATCACGCTGGCAGCGCAGGTCCGCTGCGCGAAGGCAAAGGCACCTGCTGGGAAGGTGGCACTCGTGTCGCAGGCATCATGAAATGGCCCGCAAAGATTCCCGCTGGAACTACCACCGACACGATGATGATGACCATCGATGTGCTACCCACCATTGCCCACGTTATCGACGCGAAACTGCCCGAGCACAAAATCGACGGACTCAACTGCTGGCCCATCGTCGCCGGTGAAACCGACGCAAAGAACCCTCACGATTTCTACGCCTTCTACTACGAGAGCAATCAACTCCAAGCCATCACGAGCGGCGATGGCCGTTGGAAACTACAACTCCCACACACTTATCGCAGCCTACCGACGGATATTCCCAAGGCAACCGGTGGCACCCCGGTGAACTACAAAGCCACAAAGATCGAACAGGCCGAACTCTACGATCTTTATACCGACATCAGCGAATCCAAGAACCTCGCCGCCCAGAATTCCGATGAAGTCGCCAAACTCCAAAAGCACGCCGAAGCCATCCGTGCTGAACTTGGCGATAGCTTGATGAAGTTGGAAAAGGGCACTGGCACCCGTGAAGCCGGGAGGTGAGTTCACCACCCTTGTTCGCAAAAAAACACGCGACGCTGGTGAGGCGTCGCGTGTTGATGATTGCAGACTGTTCCCTTTCGCTTAGGCGAAGAGATTGGTGATTGGCTGGCCTTTGTCGGCGATGGTGAATGGACGCTTGCTGGGGCTGTAAATAACCTGATCGAGCGGCAGACCAAGGGCGTAGGCGATGGAGGCATTGAAGTCCATGATCTTGACCTTGTCCTCGACGACTTCGCGACCTTCCTTATCGGTTTTGCCATAGGTGAAGCCACCTTTGACGCCACCACCGAACATGACGGCAGAGAAGGCTTTCGGATAATGGTCACGACCGACATTTTGATTGATGTCCGGTGTGCGTCCGAATTCAGAGGTCAGCACGATGAGCGTGTCTTGTAGCAGGCCGCGATTGTGAAGGTCAGCAACGAGTGTGGCGAGGCCTTTGTCGAGGGTTTCGCAACGCTCAGGGACGGCAACGAAGTTTGCATTGTGGGTGTCCCAGCCACCGAGGGAGACTTCAACGAAGCGGACGCCACGTTCGACGAGGCGACGAGCGAGAAGGCAGCCCTGGCCGAAGGCTTCTTTGCCGTAGGCGGCACGGAGTTCTCCGGGTTCTTCGCTGAGGTCGAAAGCCTTGAGGTCTTCGGACTTCATCATGGCCATGGCATCATCATACATGTCGGCGTAGGCCTTGACGTTGCGATGCGGGAAGGTTTTGCGGAAATCCTTGTCAAGTTCGTCGGCGAGTTTCATGCGGGCCTGGAACTTATCCTCTGGAACACTATTTTTGACGTTCTTGAGGCCGTTTTCAGGATTGCTGACAAAGAGCGGGGCCTGTGCGGCAGGGAAGAAGCCTGCGCCAGGATGGCGGCTGTCATTGCCGATAAACACAAAGTTCGGAAGGGTGCTGTTGCCACCACCTTGGAACACATTGAGCCAAGCACCCATGGCGGGGTGACGGATGGTGCCGCGCAATTCATAGCTGGTGTGCATCATGTAGTTACCCTGCTCGTGTGCTCCCTGGGTGGAGGAAAGCGAGTTGATGACCGTGCCGTGGTGCATCTGCTGGGCTGTGAGTGGCAGGTATTCAGAGATACGGACACCATCAGCGCTGGTCTTGATGGGCTTGGTTGGTCCTGCCGTCTCGACTCCTACTTTTGGATCCCAAGTGTCCATGTGAGACTGACCACCACCCATGTACAAGTAGATGACATTCTTGGCTGTGGCAGCCTGCTTGAGCTTTGAGGAGCCCTCAAAGGCAGCGAAGGACTTGCTGGTGAGTGAATTGCCAAGGAGACCGACGCCGAGGAGCGAGGAGGCGGTCTTGGCAGCGAAGTCGCGTCGGGTGATTTCACCGGAGCGGACGAGTTTGGAGGCGAGTTCTTGCTTCATGGGATGCGTGTTGTTGGTGGTTTTGTGTTTGTCTTACTGAATGAAAATAAACTGCTGAGTGTTCAGCAGGGAGAACACAAGGTCTTCCATGCTGCTGAGTCCGCCATCCTGAGCCTTAAGCCAGATTTGTTTTTCAGCGGTGGTCGGTCTGCGAGAGAGGATGGTTTTGTAAGCTGCTTCTACCTTGTCATCGGGGTATTGGGCCTTGTTCACAGTCAGCATCAACTGGCTATAAGGATTGCTGATCTGGGGCAGAAGGCTGCCATTCATCATGGCGAGCGCTTGAGGCACGCTGGCGTCATTATTGGCGTTCTCGATGGTTTCACGGTCACTTTGACCGAATTCACGCAGATAATGGCCGCGTGGCGCAGGGCTTTCAACTTCGGCTGCGCGCAGGGTTTCGCGGCTGATTCGTTCACGCGAATTGATGTAAGCCTTGCGCTCTTTTTCACCAGTGATTCCAAAAAACTCTGCCTCTTCTGCGTAAGCCACACGAAGCTTGTCAGAAACGGACTGCTTCTCTTCTTTGGATAGTTCTTTGCGGTCGTAGCCAGGGATATTTATTTTCTCAGTGCGAGTGCCACTGGACATCATCATCATGTCGCCGCCATTCATCGCTGGTGCCGTGTTGGAGCCGCCTTTGGTGTTGAGCGCCACTGTCTGAAAAGGTTTACCGGTAACCTTCTCAAAAAGCTTCTTCTGCCCGGTGGTGATGACTTCAGCGTAAGTGACGCGGCGCCCCTCGTTTTGAAGGCGGTTGACTTCACTGCGGATATCCTCGTTTTTCTTCTTCAATTCCTTCACATGGGCGAGAGCTTTCTCTTTTTCTGGGCCTTCGGGCATCATGTCTGCCTTGTCAGCAGCCTCCTTATAAGCGGTGCGTGATGCGAGGTAGAGCTTTTGCTGCGCGTCGGTTTTCTCCCGGTTCTTGCTGTAAACATCTGCGGCTTTTTTGAGCCCCGTGAGAGCTTCTTCAGGCGATAATGTTTCCACACTGTCGGCAATTTTCTTCGCCTGAAGAATGCGTTGCTCCATGGCATCGCGATTGGCCTGATTGATCATGTCTGGGCTAGGATTAATGAGAGTGACAAACGAATCCCACATCTGCTCAGCACTCATGCGGCGGAGGAGCGGGCCGGTGAAGTGATAGACATTGCCTGGGGAATACTCTTCACGCGTTGCTTGTGCTTGATAGGCCTTGGTGTTGTAAAGGACTCGAAGAACAGCCTTCATGTCGTAGTTAAGGTCCACGACGAGTTTCTCTATATGCTTTTCCATCTCAGGAATCATTGGCACGGTGGTGTCCATGAGTTCATCGAGCGGTTCGATCAGGGCGAGGCCAAAGACACGCTTCCAGAGGCGATTGGCGATCACTGTGGTGAAACGAGGATTTTCGGCGCTGGTCATCCAGCGTGCGTAAGCCTGCAGAGGAGTCTCTCCAGGTTGGGTGATGCACTCATGTCCCATCATGGAGCCGGGCCCGACAGCTGATTTGGGCTTGGCATCGGTGTATTGATAGTCGTGGGGCAGTGTAGGCTTGCGTTCACGACTACTCACGGAGGTGTAGCGCATGGTGTCTCGCACATCTTGCATCGCATCCTGATAGCCACGTTGCTCGCGGCGAAGTTTTTCACGAGCGTCATTGCGCTGCTTGGTCACCGTTAGCATCTTTTGTTTATATTCGTTTTCCTGACGCGCGTATTCCTTTTCAGCTGCCAGCACTTGCTCCTTGGTCATTTTGCCATTGTTTTTCACCCGCTGTGGGCGCTGAGGCTCCTTAAATGAGGCTTTGATGGTCTCTTCCTGCTCTTTGAGCAAATCGTTCACGCCTGACATCGTTTCGCCTTTGTAATCTTGTGTTTCGACGCCGTAGGTGAAGGCGGCCATCTTGAAGAACTGCATCTGGGACCACTTATCAAACGGATGATTGTGACACTGTGCACATTCGATGCGGGTGCCAAGGAAGACACGGACGGTGTTCGCCATGTTGTCGAGTGGCATGCCCCGGTCACGCATGTAATAACCGATGGCACCATTGTCCCAAGCCTTGCCTTGTGCAGCGACCATATCGCGCACGAACTGATCATAGGGCTTATTCGAGCGCAGGCTGGCTTTAATAAACTCAGCATAAGCGGCACCCGTGATCGCACCGGTTTGATTGCCATTTGAGGTGACCCGCAGCACATCGGCCCAGTAATTGAAAAAATGCTGCACGTAGGCCTCAGAAGCGAGAAGCTTGTCGATGAGCTTCGCGCGCTTGTCAGAGTCTTTGGCGGCGAGAAACTCATCTGCCTCACGCGTCGTGGGGATACGGCCTATGACGTCAAGATAGATACGGCGCACAAAGGTGTTATCATCTGTAGCTGGATTACCCTGCAGTTTGTTGGTAGCCCAGTCTTTAATGAGAATGGTATCGATCTGCTTCGAAGCAGAAGACGTGTCTAATTTGCCTGCCGCATGGGCGGAAGAGAGCAAACCAAATGCTATGAGCGGATAAACGAAGGGGTTCTTCATGAACGGACAAACGCCGGGGAAAACAGACTTTTTCATAATCAGAAGAAATTTGTTAAGAATTCTGAGTTTGTCTCAAGCGCAAAGTTTCCCTTTCCGCATACTCTGAACAAAAAAGCCGCAGTTTTCGCTGCGGCATCTTCATCGGAATTGCAGGCTCTTTAAAAGCATCAGACGCGCATCCTACGGCGCAGCAGCAAAGCCAGGCCAGCTGCCGCGATCAGGATGGCGCTGCCTGGTTCTGGAATCGGAGCGCACATTCCCTTCAGAGCCACATTGTCGAGCAACAGAGCATCTCCATTGTTGCCCCATGCATAGAATTCTATGTGGAACTGTTTGCCGGAAGTATCAATTCCCGTTGGAAGAGGGGTGACATCAATGGGGAAATCGAGCACACGTGAATTCCAGCAACCAGTGCCATTCAAAGCGATGGGACCTGACGAGCAGTATTCAATCGAGCCCGCCGGCCCTTCCCAGAAGATGGTGGCTTGAATGGCATCAACGGAGGAATCTCCAGGCCGCTGCCAATCAAACGAAACCCCTGAAATGTTGGCTATGGCATCAGCCCTGACATAAACGTCGTATGACAATGTGCCAGAAACCGAAGAGAAATCTGTTCGTGCAAAGGAATAGTCATAGGAAGAGTCCCAGCCACCAAAGCTACGGAACTTGCTCCCATCAGGGCCACCATCCTGCAAACTCTGGCAGAGTCGATCCAGCGATAGGTCCGTTGCCCAAACACAAGGGGCGCAAAAGGCAGGAGGATTGGTCTCCCAATCACATTTCAGCGTATTGAAATCATAGAGTATCAATACGTCCTCTAGAGGATCAGCCACCTGCCCCCAAGAGAACACTGGACACACCAGCATGAGGACTGCGGCTAGGGCGCGACATTGGGTTTTCATAACGGAAAAAGGATTCATGTATGCAAAAATGAATTTAGTTATTGCAGAAATTCTTCAGTTTAAATTAATAGGATGATTGTCCGCAACAATGGAGGCACCACAATCATGCACATGTAAGATTATCCTCATTATTTGGAGGTGTTTTTGATAACTAGCAGATGCTAAATACCAAGATAGGGGTGAAGCGGGTTAGTCAGGTCAATTCATCCATTAAGCTTCACGCCTTGGGATGGTCCCGTGGCTTGATTGTAACCTGATGAATACCTTTGCGCAGCTTGGGGACATTGAAATTCACCAACAAGCCTGTGCGAATTAGGCAGAGCTTGAGCATTGACTCCATTTGCTGTTCTTCTTGCTTTGTGATGGCTTCTTGTGAGTGGACTTGCAGCAAAAGTGAGTCACCTATGACAAAATCGAGTTGCGTGGCGGTCTTGACGCGTTTGCCGAGGTAATCAAATTCCAACGGCGCATTCCGTTTGAAATCGAATTCCATTTCCCGTAGCTCGATCGCAAGACATTCGACATAGGCATCCTTTGTGAGGCCTGACCCCTACGCACGATGAACGTTCATGCACGCACCAATGACGAGATGCGGAAGATCGACGTAATTCACGGTGCAGTGACGGGTTGCAGTGCTTCTTCACCAAGGATGCCAAAAATTTCCTGCGTGGTACTTTGTGCGTGAGTGGTGAGCCACTTGTCGAGCGCAGCACCGAGACGTGCTTTCACCTCGGGATAAAGTTTCTTCACATCACGCTCGCAATGCGGATCCTCATGCAGATCAAACAAGCGCTCGATCGAGCTCTGCACACCGGGGGTGCGAATGTATTTGAAGCGTTCCGTACGCACGCAGTGTTCTTTGGTCTTCAGCACGGCGTCTTGGAATTTATCCTTCAGCACAAAATGAAAATCGAAATCAGGGTCGATAAAGGTGGTTTCATCCATGGGCGGGATGAAGAGAGGTTCCTCTCCCGGAATAGTGCGGCGAAAGAACAAATAGCTACTTTCGCCAAAGTAGGCCAGGCCCAGGCTCTTCTTCTCTCCGCGCACTAAGGGTGCGAGGCTCGTGCCTTCAAAGCGCGACTGCGATGGAGCACCAACGAGGTCGAGCAGCGTGGGGGCGAAGTCGAGCGTGCGCGTGATGTGTGCATGCCGTTGCGGTTTGGCGAGTCCGGGGATGTGGAAAATTGCGGGCACATGATTCGCCTGATCCCCACCATTGAAGGTAGTCCCATGGCCAAAGGTACAGTTTGGTTCAAAGAGATCGTCACCATGATCACCAGTGACAAGGATGATCGTGTCGTCCATCAGACCCTGCTTCTCGAGTTCCGCGACCACTCGTCCCACGGAATCATCAAACATGCGCACGCAGCCATCATACAAAGCGGTTATCTGCTCTACTTCTTTGCGTGGTAGTTTGCTCCACTTCTCATTGATGTCGGTGCCACCGATGAACTGGTCTACATTCAACGCTAGCTCATGCTTATGCGGGCCGTCATACTTCGGATCGGTCCACAGCTTCGCGTAATGCGTCGGCGTCTTGTAAGGCAGGTGTGTGCAGGAATAATAACCCATGAGGAGAAACGGCTTCCCATCAGCCTTCCGCTGCTTGAGGCGATCGATCACCTGATCCGTAACAACCTCCGGCGTCATGTAGTTAGCGAATGACTTCAGCTTCGGAAACAGCATGTGGCCCACATGATTGTCGAAGAATAGCGGCAAAATTTGGTGATGCAAAAACACCACCTCGCTCATGTACACACGAAAGTTGTCAAAGTCAGAAACGATGATGTCCTTGAAACCCATCGGCAGTTCGTTAAACCCGCAAGCACACCAATCGCCGATCACAGCTGTGTCGTATCCCTGTCGCTGTAATTCGGCTCCCAGCGACGACGACTCACGGTTCGCCGTGTCCACCATGGCACGATTCGGAAACATGTGCCGCACTCCATGCGTGTGCGGATATTGTGAGGAAAACATGCTTGTTAGCGACTCCAGCGTCGATGCGATCGGGGTCAGGCAGCGCTCAAAATTCACCCCATGTGCAGCGATGCGATCAATATTCGGCGATGTAAGCCGATGGTAACCGTTGCACGAGAGATGATCTGCTCTCAGCGAGTCCGACCCCAGAATGACAATGTTCTTGGGTCGTTTGTGTCCAATCGCCATTTCTGCGACATCCGGTGTACGACTCACGCCATAACCACTCACCACTAGCAGCGCTAGGATGCCCATGACGGCCGCAAAACTGAAAAGCAGAGGTCGCGCTGAACGGGTGAACCAAGCTCTTAGCTCAAAGAGATAGAATCCTGACGCAGCAACAAGCGCTATCGTTGGAAAAACCTGCACAATCAACGCATGCACCGCGTCCTGCACACCCGTGCCACACACACGACCCAGTGCATCATACCAGCCCAGCAGATAGCTGTAGTCGCCGAAGTACGGCTTCTCCAGCATGAGCTTGAAAATGAAAAACCCGTACAGCAGTCCTGCAAAGAGCAGTGTGCGCCACACCACACCCCAGCGTGCCAGCGGTTGCACCTTCCCCCAGAACCGCACCAGTGGGTAAATCAGCGCCACATACCCTGCCGCCACAAGCAAATACCCCTTCAGCACCACCAGATTACTCCACACCAGAAACCACCAGTGATGCTGCACCGCTACCTCCGAGAAACGATTGTTAAAACCGTATGAGCTGCCTGCAAAACTCAAGATCGCGCTCGCATACCACACCACCAGCGTGCCAAACACCGTCTGTGCGACGAGTTTTAGAATGTGCCGACGTTGCAGAGAGGAATAAGGCATGAGGATTGGAAAAGAGACGAATCACCACTACATACGGTACTCCAGCCATATCTCAATCCCTGAGCAAGCTGAACTCCCCTCCACCAATCACATCTCAAGGCGGCAATGTATTGGGCGCTGGCAGCTTTCCTGGCACGATGTCCACCCGCGCACCCACCTTGATCCATCGGCATAGGTTAATGATGTCTGTAGAACTCATCCGCACACAGCCAAAGGACGCCGGCGTCTTCAGCTTTGATTCCTCCGGCGTGCCGTGGATGTAGATCGCACGTGCCATCGTCCACGCATTGCGCCGCTCCATGCCTTGCAGCCGCAGAATGCGTGTCACGATTGGATCTCGCCCTGGCGCATCCACCGGTACGATCTCCCCTGTCGGTTGTCTTGCTTTCAGCTTTGCTCCGGCTGGCAACCCCTGCCCCACGATTTGCACGACCTGCAGTTGCCCCAGCGGCGTCTTGTAAGAGCGAGGTTTGTCTCCCGTCCCAAATTTCGAGGTGCTCACCGCATACATTCGTTTCGGCTGGTCTCGGTCAAAAGTCACCATCGTCTGCTCTGCCACACTCACCACCAACCTTTGACCCACAGGCGCCACAGCTTTCCGCACGAGCTCGATTTTCGGCTTTTCCACGTGTCGGCACGACACCAGCGCCAGCAGTGGCAGCACTAGTCGGAAAAAATTGGCCGTCATTCTCATACTGCCATCATACCGCATTCACGCCATCGGCAAGTATCTCCCTCATCTCCCTGGCCAAAAGCCTCGACCTGATGCCTCAGAGGCAAGAAATTCATGAACAAACTAAATGATCTGCTCAAACTGCTGCGGTGGTAGATCTCATTTCGAGTTGCCTTCGCGCCTGCACCGTTGCTTGATGCGCATCCCAAACCGACTCTTGTAATGAAAAGCCTCTCCGCCCTGCTGCTGTTGCTCTCCGCCCTATTCCTGACGAACTGTGCCAACACCGCCTCCATGAAGGTCACACCGGTCAAAGGCGGTGAGATGGTGACAATTCCCGCGCATCGATTGGCCGTCGCGCTGCCGGATGGCTGGAGAATCGCCAAGACCGCGCCGGCAAACACCCTGCTCTTTGCCGCCGCCGACAATGGGAACCAGCGCTTTGTCCTCGCGGGTCCGCTCGGCGCGAATGATCCAGGCTCCAAGGACGCGCTGGTGGCAAACGCGGTTTATCAGAAAGGCATCCAGCGCACGCTAGCCGATGGTGGCTTCGCCAAGATCGAGCGCTCCGGCATGTTCACTCTAGCTGGAGCAAACGCCTTCCGCTGTGAGGCCTCCAGCCGCGATAAGTCACAGTCGATCGTGCAGGTGCATCTGCCCCACAACAACCGTGTCTGGGTGCTCTCCTTCTACTCCACCGGGCAGCACATCTCAAAGGTCTCCGCTGTGCCGAAGATCCTGGGATCGTTGCAGTTTGCGCCGTGATTAAGCAAAGTACGACGGACACTCTTGTCCGTCGATGCATGAGATGACCGACCCGACGGACAAGAATGTCCGTCGTACTACAGCCTCCGCTCCTTCACCTCCGCAGCGATCTCCGTGAGGAAATCGGCGACAGGTTTGACGCCAAGATCGCCTTTCTTGCTGTGGCGGACGGCGACGGACTGCTCGGCGGCAGAGAGAGTGTGTGTGCACACTAATTCACACGCGATACACCAAAGTAAGCGCGGCTCGGCTGGCCGAAGATGAAGCGGTAGCAGAGGTAAAAAAACAACAAGATAAAAAAACCTTCAATACTCTTCCCAAACGGATCGAAGCGAAAAAGTCCGGGCCAGCCGCGCAGGAACATTTGCACTCCACTGATCACCGCACCAGCCAGCGGAACAAGAGCGGCCCAATACACCCACGGCCTTCGCCCGCCGAATAACAATGCGAAGCAGCCGATGAACTTGGATGCATCTAGCACCGTTCCCAAGGGATAGTCGGTCCACAACCGCCATCCTTGCTCGGGAAAGAGCTGAGCATGCAGAATGGAGGTGGTGATCACCGCGAGGATCATCATCGCCAGCACCCACTTCACCGAGGCCGGACGCCTTATGCGCTCTTCCGCAGGACGACCTACCGACGTCTCCGATTGCGGAGCAGCGTAGGGGTTGATCTCTTCCTGCTCATTCATACAGAATGAATTTTACAACCTCCGCTCCTTCACCTCCGCCGTGATCTCCGCGAGAAAATCGGCGACGGGCTTCACGCCGAGATCGCCTTTCTTGCTGTGGCGGACGGCGACGGATTGCTCGGCGGCTTCTTTTTCGCCGAGGACGAGCATGTAGGGGATCTTGTCAAGCTGAGCGTTGCGGATCTTGGCACCGATTTTGTCGGCGTCGTTGTTCAGCGAGACGCGCAAACCGGCGGTCTTAAGCTGGGCAAAGATTTCATCGGCGAAGGCATCGACCTTCTCGCTGATGGTGAGGATGCGCACCTGCTCAGGGGCAAGCCAAGTCGGGAAATGACCGGCAAAGTGCTCGATGAGTACGCCGCAGAAGCGTTCCATGCTGCCGAAGGGCGCACGATGAATCATGACGGGGCGGTGCGCCTTGTTGTCG
>Ga0114970_10003983_pt1 | contig 10773 bp, 7 predicted proteins | sample M_140205_XF_Meta_FD_87030 | JGI IMG/M metagenome (GOLD analysis project Ga0114970, IMG submission 87030) | Freshwater microbial communities from Lake Montjoie, Canada to study carbon cycling - M_140205_XF_MetaG | ecosystem: Environmental > Aquatic > Freshwater > Lake | place: Lake Montjoie... | reverse complement strand
AACTACGGCTACGTCAAATACAACATCATTTTAGACCAGTGGGACTATGGGTTCAACTCGACTGCTAATCCTTATGTGGCGCGGTCTGCTTGGATCAATCAGTCAGTTCTAGGTGCACCAATTGGTGCAGGATTGAACCAGTACCTTTATCAGCATGAGACATCGCCCGATGCTGATGGCGTAGCAATGAACAGTTACTTCCAAACTGGCTACTTTGTGCTGAACGAAGCAGATGTAAAGATGTTCATTGATCAAGTTTGGCCGGATATGAAGTGGGGCTACTTTGGTGGAACGCAGGGCGCAAATATCCTGCTGACCTTCTATGTGACTGACTACGCTGGACAGACGCCGATTGCCTATGGTCCCTACACATTGACGCAGGCGACAACCTATATCACCCCGCGATTCCGTGGCCGTTTGGTCTCGATCAAAATTGAGAGCAACGACATTGGATCATGGTGGAGGCTTGGCAACATCCGCTATCGCATTCAACCTGATGGACGGTTCTGATGCCTGCATCGCTTGATGATATTCTTACCGCCCAAAAAAACGGCGTCGTTGCCATAAACAACGTCGCCCGAACCACTCAACGCGGCCAAGGGACACAGACATCCGCGACCGCAACAGCCGCAACCCTCGTAATTACTGGCTCTGGCTATTTAGTTAACTTTGCAGTTCTTGTGGCCGGATCCGCTGCGGGCACGATCAATAACGCAAATGCCACTGGATCTGCGGCAGCGGCTAATGCTTTATGCTCAACACCAGCGACCGTTGGCATATACCCAGCGGGGCAAGTTTTTACGAATGGCTTGGTCATTGTCCCAGGAACAGGCCAGTCCATCAATGTCACCTATTCGGCGGGGTAAGCCATGCCACTAGCAAAAGGTTCATCCCAGAAAGTTGTAAGCTCCAACATCAAGGAATTGATGGGTACGGGTCGCCCGCAAAAGCAGGCTATTGCCATAGCTCTTAGCGAGTCTCGCAAGAAGCGGGCGGCTGGTGGGACCATGACAAAATCTGTCACCGCGCCAAAGACGGGTGGCATCAAGCCCCACGTTGGCCCAATCCATAGCGCCGTTGCTGGCCGCACAGATCATTTGCCCATGCATGTGCCGTCAGGATCCTACGTAATTCCAGCAGACATAATCTCGGCTATGGGCGAAGGGAACACCATGGCTGGCTTCAAGATTATGAACGACATTACGAAGATGTACGGCGGTCTGCCCAAGGCATTTGCTGATGGCGGCATGGCTGGTGATCATGTCCCGATTGTTGCCGCTGGCGGGGAATATGTTATTCCTCCTGATGTGGTCACCAATGTTGGCGGGGGCAATATGGATGTCGGCCACAAGGAACTTGATGACTTCGTCCTTAAAATGCGGGCCAAGACTGTAAAGACACTCAAGGGCCTTGCGCCGCCAAAGAAGAACTAGGGGGTTAGTTCATGTCTGAAGACTTTGGGGTAAGAATTGGAACGCCGGAAGATGTTCATCCCATGATGGACTTGGCGCTCCAGGCTTGTGAAGAAAATGGATTTGTGGATCCAAATCCTCAAAAACTTCTAGCCGAGATCTGGCCAGCTCTTAATCTTGACCATGGTCTTGTTGGAATTATTCAAGACGGCGGCGGGGAACTTGAAGGTGCTATCCTTCTCAGGGTGGGTCCGATGTGGTATTCTGACGCCAATGTTCTGGAAGAACGCGCTATTTTCATTCATCCAGACTACCGTAGTGCAAAAGGGGGTAGAGCCCGTCGCCTGTGTGAATTTTCCAAAAAAACTGCTGACACTTTGGGAATTCCGTTGATGATTGGGGTCTTATCGAACCACCGGACGGAAGCTAAAGTCCGTCTGTATGAGCGTCAGTTTGGGAAGCCAAGTGGCGCGTTTTTCCTATATAATGCGCGCACTGGCGTATTTAAGGCGGCTGCGGAGTAGACGGTATGGGTGGAGGCGGAAAAGGTGGTACCACCACACAGTCAGTATCTATCCCGCCGGAAGTTTTGGCGCGGTACAATGCTGTCAATGCTAGGGCTGAATCAGTTGCCCAGCAGCCTTTTCAAGCCTATGGCGGTGAATTTGTTGCCCCCTTAACGCCCACGCAATACGCTGGCATTAACGCTACAAACGCCGCCGCTGGGCAAGCGCAGCCCTATTACAATGCAGCTACGAACCAGTTGAATCAAGCCCAACAGCAGGGGGCAGATTATCTTAATGCCTCTATTCAAAATTTAGCAGGGGCGCAACAAACTGGGAGTGGGTATGCTGGTACGGCTGGCCAGTATTATGGGCAAGCTCAGGGGGCTGCTGCGCCCTACTATCAAGCTGCTACGCAAGGTACTCAGCAAGCTGTAGCTGGTGCAGAGCCATACTTGCAAGCGGCTACACAAGGAACTCAACAAGCTGTTGCTGGTGCAGAGCCATACTTGCAAGCTGCCACACAAGGTACTCAGCAAGCTGTAGCTGGTGCAGAGCCATACTTGCAAGCGGCTACACAAGGAACTCAACAAGCTGTTGCTGGCGCACAACCCTATCAACAAGCTGCTACACGAGGCGTCCAGCAAGCTGTTTCTGGCGCACAGCCGTATCAAGAGGCCGCAACTATGGCTGCGCTTGCTGGGGCGCAGGGCATTGACCCCGGTAGATTGCAAACTGGCCGGTATATGAATCCGTATATTGGGGGTGTTGTCGGGGCTACGCAGGCAGCATTGGGCCAGCAATTTGGTCAACAGCAGGCGCAGCAGCAGGCTGAAGCTATTCGCGCTGGTGCTTTTGGTGGTGACCGCTCTGGATTGCAACGTCAAACATTGCGCGGCCAGCAAGCGCTTACCGCCGGTCAAGTTATAGCCCCGCTTTATCAGCAGGGTTATCAACAAGCACTTCAAACCGCCCAGCAACAGCAAGGCATTGGGCTTGGTGCTGCTCAAGCAAATCGGGCTGCAATTCAGCAGGCTGGTCAGCAATTGGCTGCGCTCGGTCAGCAAGGTTATGGGCAGCAACTTGGCGCGGCGCAACAATTAGCTAGTTTAGGTCAACAGGGTTACGGCCAGCAACTTGGGGCCGCGCAGCAATTGGCTGGACTTGGCCAACAAGGTTATGGCCAGAAGCTTGGGGCTGCACAGCAATTGGCTGGACTTGGCCAACAAGGTTATGGCCAGAAGCTTGGGGCTGCACAGCAATTGGCTGGACTTGGCCAACAAGGTTATGCTCAACGTCTCGGTGCTGCCCAACAGATGCAGGGTCTCGGTCAAGGTCTCTACGGGCAAGCCCTTGGTGTTGGTCAGGCTGTTCAGGGTCTCGGCCAACAACAGTATGCTCAAGGCGCTCAGACAGCCCAGCAGCTTGCCGCGCTTGGTCAACAGGGCTACACGATGGGCGCTGGCACGGCGCAGCAACTTGCGGGTCTTGGCACTGGCGCGCAGCAGGCGGCGTTGCAAGGTTCACAAGCTCAGATGGCTGCTGGCCAGATCCAGCAACAGACACAGCAGGCGCAGGATACGGCTCAGTATCAGCAGTTTCTTCAGGAGCGTGGCTATCCGTTCCAAGTTGCTCAGTTCTTGGCAAACATTGCCATGGGCACCGGAGCGCTGTCTGGCTCGACGACGACGACGCAGCAGCCTGGTGGGTTCTTCTCCGACAAACGCCTTAAGAAGGACGTTAAAGAGATCGGCGAGACTCATGATGGCCAGCCCATCTACAGCTACAAGTACAAGGGCGATGACCGCACCCAGATCGGCCTGATGGCGCAGGATGTCGAGAAAAGTCATCCCGAAGCCGTTGGCGTCATGGGCGGCTACAAAACCGTTGACTATAAGAAGGCCACCGAAGACGCAGAGCGCTCCCATAAGGATATGGGCGGCGGCTTGATACCTGATGGGTATGATGACAGCTCCATGGGCGGCGCGGTCACCTCAGACATGGCTGGCGAAGGCTTTGAGCGTGGCGGCTACGTTGGCGGTGGTCTTGTTGGCAATGATGATTGGTCGCAGATCGTAGCGGCCAATAAACAGGCTCTTGGCGTCTATGGCGGTGCGCAGCCCATGGGCAGCGGCAATCCGGGCGCAATGGGCGGGCTAAACATCCCCACATCTATGGCAACTCCCAAGCTTATTACCGCTGGCGCAGCACCTAGGCAGCAGCCTTCTGGTATGTCTAGCGCTATGCAGACTGGCAAGGACATTGCCGGTATCTATAGAGGCGGAAAAGAAGCACTTCTTGGATCTGCCGCTGACAAATCCGCCGGTCTCATTGGCGGGGGTGGTAGCACTTCCGGCAAGAGCATTTTTGGTGAAGCAAGCGACTTTTTGAAGGATAAGTTTGCGTATGGCGGTCTTGTCCCGCGCCATGCATATGCTGATGGCGGAGGTGAGGACAGCCAAGGCGAAGAGTCGATCCCGCATGATCCCAGCGATGTGATGGGCGGCAAGGATCCTATGGAGGGCGTACTCAAGGCTGGATCTCAAAAGCATGAGATGTTGAAACCTGCTAGTGCTCCTGGCGGGGGCGGTGGGAAATCAGGGCTTGGCCTTGGAAAGACTGCGGGGTCCATGCTTGGAACCGCTATTGGTGGCCCGATTGGTGGGGTGGCTGGAAGCTTCCTTGGCAGTTTTCTCCCGTTCAATGAGGGCGGTCTTGTCCCGCGCCGTGGATATCAAACCGCTGGTTCGGTTTCTGGGCAAGCAACTGAAACCCCCATTGAGCAGCCTGCTGATGATCGGATTGATAGAACTCTTTCGGCTCTTGAGAGAATTGAGTCTGGTGGCAGATCTGACATTGTTGGCCCGGCATCTCGTAAGGGTGACCGCCCTTATGGTCTTTATCAAATTATGGGGGCAAATATCCCATCTTGGACAGAGGAGGCCCTTGGCCGTCGCATGACGCCAGAGGAATTTAGGCTTGATGCTAAGGCTCAAAAAGACACCGCTCGTCATCGCGTCGGTCTTTATATGAATCAATATGATGACCCGCGCCAAGCGGCTTCAATGTGGTTTACTGGCAAACCAATTGAAAAAGCTGGAAATGTTGCGGACGTTCTTGGAACGACAAATCCAAAATATCTCTCGATGTTTGATCGCTACTATAGCGGGCAAGATCTTGCGCCCAGCGGAAAACAGCCCGGCTTGAAGCCCCCTGCGGATGTTGGCGCTACGCCCTCTGGCGCGGGCGAGAAGAAGGGCTTTGGTGACATTGTCACTTCTGAGGGGTTTGTCGTCCCCGCTCTGGGCTTCTTGGGCTCCATGCTGGCTTCTAACAAGCCCAATCTTGGCCAGGCTCTTGGCGAAGGCATCATGGGCGGCGTCGGCGCTTACCAGGCTCAGCAAAAGCAAGCGTCTGAGCTTGCCAAACGAGCCGCTGAAACGAAGCTTACCGAGTCTGAAGTCCCGCGCACTGAGATGCAGACGCAAGCAATCAAGGCTGGCATCTACGAGCGTCGTTGGATCCCCAATCGTGGGTGGATGGTCTTCGACAAGGCCAACAACAACTACTTCTTTGTTACGGATAAAGATCTCAATCCTATTAAGGGAACGGGATTTGAGAAAAATTACCAGCAGATTCCAACGCAAGCTGCTCCTGCAACAACTGAAGGCGCGCCTCCACAACCTTCGATTGCTGGTAAAACTGAATCTGACATTACAAAGCTTGCACCGCCTCCTAAAAATGCCGTTGACTGGACGCCTGTGACTTCTGTGCCTGCTGGGTTTGAGCCTAAGACCCATATGGACATCCAAATGGATCCAGATAGCGCAAAGAAGTTTTTGGAGGATGGCGCGAAGGTTCTAGAGTCTCAAGCCGCCAAGGCGGAGGCTGCTGGCAAGCAGCGCATAGAACTTGAGCAAATGATGAACAGCTTTGATAAGCTTTCACAAAAAACCCTGTTTGACACTAGCGGGCCAGGCGCTGAAGCCCGGTTGAGGCTTGGCCTTGCGTTTAACACGGCGTCTTCTATTCTCGGGGGTAAGCCAATATTTGACCCCAACAGCGCTGCGGCTCAAGAGCAGATCAAGAAGGGTAGCTTCCGTCTTGGCGCGGCTCTCGCCAACTCAATTGGTTCGAGAGAGCCGGGCTTTATCGTTGCTCAATCTGTGTCGGCTAACCCGACAATTGAGAACAGCAAAGAGGGCTTTAAGCTTCTTGCAGCAGGCATTCGCGAGTCTGCTAAATATGATGAAGATAAGGCTAAATTCTATGATTCTTACATGGCTCAGTTCAAGCATCTTAGCGGTGCTAAAGAGGCTTTTGAAAAGCTTAACCCGCCTGAGCTTTATGCGCAAAAGGCCGTCATTTCTGCTGTTGACCCAACTGTCATCGAAGATCTGCGCAGATATGGGCCAACACAAATGCGCAAACAAATTGACGCAAAATATGGGACTGGCATTACTAACATCCTGATGGGGAAGAAGTGATATGCCGGAATTTGAAAAGCTCCCCGAAGGATACAGCATAGATCGCCGTATTAAGGAATCTCGTGTCTCCCAGGAGCAACAAGAGGGTGCTGGGTATGAGGCTTTGCCTCAAGGATACCGTCTTCCCGGCACAGAACCCACAGCGTATGAAAAAGACTATGCTGCGATGCCTTGGTCAGAGGTTGCTTCTAGCGCCGCCAAGGAAGCGATCCCCAGCTTCGGGCGAGCCCTTAAAGCTATCCCGGAAGCTGTGATCAATTATGAGGAAACTGGACAGGCTTTGAAGCAGGCTGGCCAAGGCATTGCCTCTAAGGTGCGTGGCGCATTTGGGGAAAAGCAGGATCCGACCCAAAAGGCAGAAACTGAAGGCATCATCAATGCGATGATGGAGCCGTTTACCTCTGTAGCTGGTTTCAAAAAAGCGTTGGCGACAGACCCGTTCAGTGTGCTATCCACTGCCGCTATCCCCGTCACTGGCGGGGCTGCTGGATTAGCTAAAGGCGCACAGTTGGCTGGAACAGCCACCACTGCTGGTAAAGCGTTGTCCGGTCTCAGCAAAGCCGCTGGCACAACTGCGACCCTTATGGATCCGCTTTCCACAACCATGGCAGCGGGCAAAATTGCTGGAGAAAAAATTGTCTCGCCGCTTGTCAAAAAGACAGCGTCTGAGGCTTCTGGCGTGTCCCCAGTTGCACTAGAAAATGCATATCGGGCGGGGAAAACATCGGACCCCGCAATCAAAGATTCATTCAATATGTACGCGACTGGCCAAGGCGATCCCGTCAGGCTTTCTCAGGATATGTCAAAGGCCGTGACCAAGTTGCGGGACTTTGAAACCAAGGAATGGGCGAAGAGCAAAGAGGGCATTCTTGCCATGAAGCAAGATGTGCCTTTTGATGAGGTGCATGCTGCTATTGCCAAGGCTAGAGATACAATTGGCCCAAGGGAAACGGCATTTGGCCCCAGCGCCAAGGCTCACAATATGGTCGATAGCATCGAGCAGATGGTGCTTAAGCGCGAGCAGGCCCCTCCGGGTTCCCCGCTAAAGAGCTTAAAGTCTTTTGATCAGTTAAAGCGCACCTTGTATGAAAAGGCTGAGCAAACGCCAGGAATGGCTGGCTCTGCAATCCACAACATCAATGCTGGTGTTAAATCTGCAATTAACAGTGCTGCGCCCGGCAAATATGCTGAGTTGATGGAGCAGTACCAAACTTTCTTAGATCGGTTGAATTCAATCAAGAAGACTCTTGGCACCAAAGAGGGCGTCAATGCCAATGCTGAGATGATCAAGCTGATCAAAAGCCAGAATGACATGACTAAGAATAAGTTCATTCTCCAGCTTGCTGAGCATGACAAGACAATACCCTACAAGATTGCTGGCGCGGCTATCCATGAAGCAGCCGGTAAGCCGTACAATTGGGTCAACTCACTTACCCCGGTGCAGCTTGCCAATTTTGGATCCTCTTTCTTTACTGGGGTTCCTGGGCACACAGCCATTGCTGCGCTAGGAATTGCCGGTCAGCGCCTTTTGACTCCAGAGGTGGTTGGCAAAGGCGCAAAGGTTGCTGGTGAGATAGCTGGATCCGCGCCAGTTCAAGCCCTTGAGGCGGCTGCTCCGACAGCGGATATCATCCGCCGTGTTGCTCAAGGCCCATTGCAGCGCACTCAAAATGAGGAGCTGATGGAGCAATTTCGCCCACAGCGCGCCTCTGGCGGTCGCGTCTCAGACAAGCTGGTGACCATGGTTGACCGCGCCAGGAAGAACATCAACAATCAGACCGAGAGCCTTCTCAGCACCCACGATAATCACGTGGCGCGGGCGCTAGAGATCGCCAACCAGAATCTTGAGGGCTGAACATGACCAGCACTTTCAGCACGAATAAGAACCTTGAGCTGCCTGCTAACGGCGATTACGTCAACACATGGAACATCCCCGTCAACGGGGACATGACCATTATTGACGCTGCTTTTGGCGGCACAACCAGCCTGAACGCGACTTCTGGTAGTGTCACGCTTACGACTGCGCAGTACCAGAAGCTGATCCTTAATGTGACTGGCTCGATTGCGGCGGATGTGACCTACACGATTCCGGCTGGGGTTGGCGGTCAATGGGCGGTCAAAAACCTGACAACTGGTGGGTATAGCGTCATCATAGCCTCTGGCGGGGGTGGTTCCAGCGCCACGGTGGTTAACGGAAACGTCTCGACTGTGGTTTCAGATGGGACGAACTGTTATCTTCCGGCAAATTCCACGGTTCCCACAGGTGGCGGCGTCAATCAGGCGTTCTATCTTAATGACATAACCATCACGGCGAACTATACTATCCCCGTTGGGAAAAACGCCGGGACGTTCGGCCCGGTGACGGTCAACTCTGGAATCTCAGTAACTGTGCCCACGGGCTCAACTTGGACGGTGGTTTAAGATGCCTGTATCAATCAGAGGAACTGCTGGCGGTTCTGTCACTCTCTCGTCTGGCGCTGCGGCGTCTGACACCACACTGACGCTGCCCAATACGACTGGCACGGTGGCTCTGACTGCGAGCCCCACGTTCAGCGGGACGGTCACAGCTACGACTGTCACCAGCCCGGCATCTACGGCTCTCACCATCCAGTCGGCTGGCACGACTGCGGTGACGGTGGACACAAGCCAGAATGTGTATGTGGGGAACACAGCATCTCTTAGTTCAGAAAGGCTATTAGTAAAAGGAGTTGCGTTAGGCGGCACCGCTGGGAATACTTCGTATAATTCTGTTTTCTATACCCCAGACACAACCAACACAACCAGATTAAGTGTATTGGATTACCGTGTCTCTAATGGGACAGACCACACAACTTCGAGAAACAAGCTTCAACGCAGAGTTGATGGTACAGATATGGGCTACGTTGGTTTCGACTCAACCGGAACTAGCATTGGTTGGCAAAACACAGAAGCCATGCGCATCGACTCCAGCGGCAATTTGCTGGTGGGGACGACAAGTGTAAATTCTGCAGGCAACGGTTTTACGTTGTCAAAAGACAGCGGTACAACAAAGTGGTTAGTCGGCCCGGTTGCCGCTGCACCTACAAATTTTTATGTGACCGCAGCTAGTAGTCTTGGCGTTTATCTTGCTGGGACAAGCGCAACTTCTTGGTCATCTGCGTCTGATGAGCGGCTAAAAGACATCATTGAGCCAATAGCGGACGGGTTGCAAAAAGTTAATACTCTCCGCGCCGTTATTGGATCGTATAAGGCGGATGAAGCAAAAACTCGTCGCCCATTTCTTATAGCGCAAGACCTTCAACAGGTTCTGCCTGAGGCAGTTGATGCGTCAAATCCAAATACACTTGGCGTTCAATACACGGAAGTCGTCCCGCTGCTTGTCAAAGCCATCCAAGAACTTTCCGCCAAGAACGACGCGCTTGAGGCTCGTCTCGCTGCGCTGGAGGCTAAGTAATGTCTACGCTCCGCACGATCAACGTCATCCACCCCTCGGGCTCAACGACTAACATCGTCAACGACGCCAGTGGCAATGTGACTGTTGGAAACGATCTGACGGTCACTGGCGCTCTGGTGCCTGCTTCCAGCTTCAAGCGCAACCGCATCATCAATGGGAACATGCTCATTGATCAGCGGAATGCTGGGGCGAGTGTGACAATTGGTGCGTCGGCATCCACATACACGCTGGACCGTTGGTGCGCTCAGTCAGGTATCGCTAGTAAATTTTCTGTTCAACAAAATGCTGGTTCAGTAACTCCACCAACCGGATTTACAAAGTATCTTGGCGTAACATCTCTTGCTGCCACTTCTTCTGGAAGCACGGATTATTACGCACTTTTTCAAGCCATCGAAGGGTTTAATACGGCAGATTTGGCTTGGGGGACTGCAAGTGCGGCATCCGTTACAATTTCTTTTTGGGTAAGATCAAGTCTTACTGGTTCTTTTGGCGCAGCTCTTGCTAACAACGGCGGCAGTCGTTCCTATCCGTTTAGCTATACCGTTAACGCTGCTAATACTTGGGAACAAAAAACCGTAACTGTTGCGGGTGATACCAGTGGAACTTGGCTGACAGACAATAGCACTGGAATTTATCTTCGGTTTGATCTTGGGTGCGGTTCAAGTTTTAGAGGCACAGCCGGAACTTGGGCTGCGGGAAATTATTATGGGGTGACGGGAGCAGTCTCCGTTGTCGGCACCAACGGCGCAACCTTTTACATCACAGGCGTCCAGCTAGAAGTCGGCACCAAGGCGACTCCCTACGAGATGCAGATATACAGCGATCAGTTGGCGCAGTGTCAGAGGTATTTGCCTGCTTTTCCAATCGGCGCAAATTCCCGTTTGCCTGCGTATGGTGTTTCTGCCACTACAACTACTTTTTATGTGACTGTTTTCTTT
>Ga0114970_10003982_pt1 | contig 10775 bp, 6 predicted proteins | sample M_140205_XF_Meta_FD_87030 | JGI IMG/M metagenome (GOLD analysis project Ga0114970, IMG submission 87030) | Freshwater microbial communities from Lake Montjoie, Canada to study carbon cycling - M_140205_XF_MetaG | ecosystem: Environmental > Aquatic > Freshwater > Lake | place: Lake Montjoie... | reverse complement strand
TTGAGGAGCAGCTTATCGTCCATGAATTTGCCGCGATACTCGGCGGCGATCTGGTTCAGAAGCGCGATGGAGAAGCGGTTGCGGCGCTCAAGGATGGTGCCGTCCGGAAGCCGGATCGGGCTGGCGCCGTAGACCGACTTGCCGCCGAAGACGCTTTCCGGCTCGAAGCTGCCGTCGGTCTTGATGTAGCCGACGTCGCCGGTCTGGCGGTGGCGCGCGCGGTCGTAGGTGTAAGCAATGCGGAAGCTTTGCGTGTCGGCGAACTTGTAGATCAGCGACGACGACAGCCCCATGCGGTGGGTATTGGTGATATTCGGGCGATAAAGGCTTACCGTGTCGAGTATGTCGCCATCGTGGTTCAGGTCTAAGCCCGCCGCCCCGGAGTTGCCGCGGAGTTGCAGATCGGTTTCAGACCAATTCTGTACACCGCCGCCGTTGGCTATGACGAACTGGAACGATGGATCGACGGTGAGGGTGAGCTTGTCAGTGAGATCCCAGCTCGACAAGCCGCGGATATTGCCGTTGTCAGAGGGGTTGATACTCGCCGCCGATGCCGTGGCTTGGCTATTCACCGGTGCGATATGGGCGTTGAAGTTGGCGAGGCTGAGGCGGTTGATGAAAGAATTGCGGTTCGAGTTCCAGTTGCCGATGAAACTGAACCAGCCGAAATCCTTCACATCTTGATCGAGGCGGGCATTGTACTGGGTCTTTTCGATCTTGCCGCCCGGCTTGGTCGTCGCGTCATGGGGCGTGAAGATGTCGTTTTTGGTGTAGAGCACCGACATCCAGGCTTTGGTGCCGAACGGGGTGAATTTGCCGAGTTCGAGCGTGCCATAGTAACGTTTGAAACTATCGCTGCCGAAGCCGACTTCGCCGCGGACACCAAAGTCCGACGAGGCTTTGCGGGTGATGTAGTTGATGGTGCCGCCGGCCGCCGCGGCGGTTGGGCTGTCCACGTCAGTCGTGCCGAGATTCACCACCACGCGCTCGATCAGATCCGACTCCATCTGCTGGTTCGGATAAATGGCGTAGTTGCCGCTGTCGTTCAGCGGCAAGCCGTCCTGCAGCAAAGCTACGCGCTGGCTGTCGAAGCCGCGCAGCGTGATATCGCCGCCGGCGGAGCCGAACGGGTCGTTGTTGGTGAAGTTGACTGCGGGCAGCAAGTTGATGCTGTCGAGGACTGTTTGACCGGGCGACTGGTGGGAGAGGAACTCGGCGCCGATTTCGACGCGGGACTTGGGCTCACGTTCGGCGACCATCATGCCGGCGAGATCAATCCTTCTTGCCGAGACAACGAGTTCTTCCAGTTCCAGCGTAGCGGTGGACTGGGCCTGTGCCGTTCCCGTGAAAGCGACAGCGAGAAAGGTGGCCACGGCCGCCGCACTTGTCGTCGTTGCAAGTTGTGTTTTGATGCGCATCTGTCCTCATCCTCTTGTGTGTGGTGGGTGCAAAAGACTAGGACGCTGCCGACAAGGCGCCGCCAGCTCTCTTACAAACCCTCGGATTTACAGCCTGATTTCCCCGGTACGCGCGTAAAGTCTAATCATGCGGCATTGCAGCACAATGTCGGCATCATAAAAGAAAGGTGAAAGATTTGTGAAGGCAGGATGATGAAAATTACGTGAATTAGTTGTGCTGTCCTGTTCGCACACGTCCCCGAATTCCCGATTTACCCTTTAAAATCCGCCTTGTTCTCCGCGGCGGTGGCGGGGGGCCGGGGTAACTTCAAGGCTGCCCGGATGGCCTCCCAAGGCACCAATTTGAAGTTCTGATGGGCTGTTTTGTGACCAGGTCCTTCGACATTGAAGCCATCCTGGGCGACGAATACGCCGCCCGGAAATGCCGGGCCCAAATTCGCCGCGGTGACGTCGAGGCCATCGGTCTCGGCCACGCCGTCAATCGTCGCTCCATCGCCGATGACGAAGGCCCCTCTAAATGCATACGGTGGGGCACGATCATAGACGTTGTAGGAGTTGGAGCCTTGGCTCGAGGCAATGACGTAGCCAGCGCCGTTGCCTTCATCGACGAGCGAGATCCCCTCGGAGTCTGCAGTGAGATGGCCGCCCGCGACGGCATCGACGCCGACGCGCGTATCGCCGTCCTTCGGCTCGGCGCCGTAGGCCCAAATCCCGACATCTTCCTCCGACACAAAGAGCGTGCCGTTCTGATCGTCGGCCGAACACCCTTCCGCCTGTGAGCCCGGCGAAAACGTGCGCAGCTTTTCCGCCTGAATGGCTGTGCCGTCGGGCGAGAACAGCCGCCATTGGCCGTACGTGCCGCTATCGGAGTCGTTGGCGAAGACATACAGCTCGCCGGTCTTGCTGTGGTAGAGGCAGATGCCGTAAGGGTCGCCGAAGGTGCTGGGAACTGAAAGCAGCGGGCGCAAGGCGCGCGCGGCGCGCTCGAAGGCATAGACCGCAAGGGTCTGATCGGTCCGGTTGGTGGCAACGACGACGTCCAGCATCATGGCGCCGATGGTCACATTCTGACACACATCCACATTGTTCATGCGCCCGTCGGCACGAAACGACAACTCCTGGCCGTCGAGACCGTAGACTCCGAGGCCGCGCTTCTTGTTGGTGCCGATAATCACGCTGCGCGAAGGATCCTCGGCGTCGATCCAGATTGCCGGATCGTCAGCGGCGTCATCCGCGTCCTGCATCGCAACGGTCTCAACGGTGGCGGTGACGCTCACCGTAGGGTCCTTGGGCGGCGATGACGGTGGCGCCTTGTCGCAGGACGCGAGCGCAAAGCCCAACATCATCACAACACCGCCGACAGCTACATGATCTTTCAACATGCTCTTCATCAGGGTCCTCGAACTTCCAGGTCATATTCATATCAAGATGCGGTGCGAATCTATGCTCGCGGTTTCGCCTATGTCGTGACGGATTTGTGATGCTTGCGTGAAAGATCATGCAAACCGATGTGCGGTTCCCGCTAACTCGCTGCGACACAGGCTATTTCGTTCGCGTCAGCACGCCGTCAGAAAGTTGTCACATCACTGAAAGATGAGTTTCACAGTCACCTGATATGGGGATGTTGCGCCGCTGACGTGAATATGTGCGGCAAAACATTCTGGGGCTCGATCGGGTGAACACTATGAACAAGTTTAATTTGCTGACGTGCGTCTCGCTGCTGTCCTTGGCAAGCGGTCTGCAGGCCGCCGCTCAGGATCAGACCGCCGACGCCAGCAACGCGCTGGAAGAACTCACGGTATTGGCGCGGCCGCTCGCCGAAAGCGCCGCCGCCGCACTGCAGGTCCAACGCAATTCAGATTCCTTGGTCAGCGTCCTGTCGGCCGATGCCGTCGGCAACCTGCCCGACCAGAATATTGCCTACGCCGTTGGCCGCCTGCCTGGCGTCGCCGTTGAGCGCGATCAGGGTCAGGCCCGCTACATCAACCTGCGCGGTGCGCCGGTATACTGGACGACGCTATCTTTCGACGGCCTCAGCGTCGTCAGCCCTCAAGGCCGCGATTCGCGCTTTGACAACATTCCATCGGCCATTGCCAGTCAGATTACGGTTCAGAAAGCCGTGGTCCCGTCCATGGCCGGCGCCTCGGTCGCCGGTAACGTCGACATCCGTACCCGCCGCGCTTTTGACTACGATAGCCAGACGATTACCGGCAAAGCCGGCATGGGTTACGTAACGCTCGGCGGCGGCAAGGAGATCGACACGTCGCTGGTCTACTCCAATATTTTCATGGACGGCCGCCTCGGCATCGTTGCGCAAGGTTCTTACTACAGTCGCGAAATGGCCACGGATAACTGGGAAACCGACCCTTACCTCAGCAACACCATTGATCCCAGCAAGCATTTCGCCCGCGAGCATGAGAACAAGCACTACCGCCTGACGCGCTACAACATTTCGGGCTCAACACGCGTCGACTATAAGCTGGACGATAATAGCAGCATCTTTGCGAGCACCATCTATACGCTCTATCACGACGACGAACTGCGGGACAATTTCATCTGGCGCCTCGACCAAGGCACCGACGCGGCCGGCAACAGCTACACCTCGGCCGCCTATATCAATGCCAATAGCCCAACCCAGGGCACGGTCTACGGCGCGCGCATCAACGCCCGCATCGACTATCGTGATACGCGCGAAAAAATGTCCACCAGCACGTTGGGCGGCGAGCACGATTTTGGCGATTGGGATTTATCTTGGCGTCTCAACGAGACCTTCACCTCTGACGGCCGCGACACGCCGGTAACGGCGGCCCTGCAAAGCCCGTCAGCCTTCAATCTTCGCCCGACCGTTGACTACGACTTCCGCAACGGCGATGTGAACACCGTGCGCCTCTATGCCACGGGCGGCTCGACCGGGGCGCGTACCAAGGGCGCGCAAGTCCTCAATATTGAAGACTTCCAATTCCCGCTTCAAACCATCGGCCAAGTCCGAGGCGGCGACATCACGCAAGCCGGCACTGCCAAGGCGGACATTAGCTACACGACCGAGATCGGCGGTTTGACCACGAAGTTCTCCTTCGGCGGCCTCTACACCGATCGAAAGAAGAAATCGCGTGAGAAGACCTACTCGCGTTCATTCACGACCGGCACGATCCCGACGTGGGCGACCCTCGTCAATGGCAATACCATCGGCTATCTCGGTACCCAGAATCTCAACTACACCTTCCGCTATACCGATGAGAACTTCACCACCGACTTCATGAACGGCCTGATCAGCTCAGGTCAGGCGACGCTGCTCGACACCAGCGCCAACTTCTGGGTCGTAAACGAAGTCCTTACCGCCGGCTACGCCATGGGCACGACCGAATTCGCCTGGGGCAACCTCGTCTACGGCGCGCGTGTCGAGCATATCAAGAATACCGGCGAGGCGATCGTCGCGTTCCCCGCTGTTGGCACGACGCCCGCAGAATCGCGCCTCGTTCAATCGGGCAGCTCCGATACGCTCATTTATCCAAGCGCGCACTTGAACTGGAACGTCACGCGCGAGGTCAAGGCGCGCTTCGGCGTCACCACATCCGCCTCGCGTCCCGACTTCGACGACCTGCGTCCGAACTTCACCATCAACGATGCGACGCAAACCATCTCCGGCGGCAATCCGGGCGCCAAGCCGGAAAAACAGATCGGCCTCGATGCCTATCTTGAATGGTATATGACGCCGTCCGGCTATTTATCCGCCGGCGTCTTCTACAAGGACATCTCGGATGTTCTTGTTCAGACCTCGAATCAGTTCACGCTTGATACTCTCGACCGCCCGGGTCTCGACCGCTCCAGCTACACCTACACCGCCATCGCCAACGGCGGCGGCGGATATCTCGAGGGCCTAGAAGTCGCCTATGCCGACACCGCCGAAGCGCTGGTGCAGCGCATGGGCGGCCCGGCTTGGATGGAAGGTTTCGGTGTGAACGCCTCAGCCACCTTCACCAGCTCGTCGGTGACGCTGCCGGCCGTCAACGGCGTACCGGCGCGCAAGATAAATGTCCTCGGCACGTCGGACGTCGTCTACAACCTTCAGGCCACTTACGAAAAATACGGTCTCTCGGTGCGTCTCGCCTACCAATGGCGCTCGCCCTGGGGCCAGTCGGTCGGCGCTTACCGCGTCATCAACGGCGTGACCTACCCCGTCGATAACGGCGACATCTTTTGGGACTCCGACGAGGAAATGGATCTGTCGGCCCGCTATCAGGTAACGCGGCAGATCGAAATTTTCTTCGACGGGGTCAATCTACTGAACCAGGGCGCGCGCCGTTACGGCGATAAGAAAATCTACCCGATCGAATACGAGAAGTTCGGACCGCGTTATATCGGCGGTGTTCGCTTCCATTTCTAGACCTGTCGCCGGCACTTCCCGTCGCACAGGGTTCAAGACCCTCGCCGCCCCCCGGCGAGGGTCTTTTATTGAGAACGTTCTTACTTCAGCGCGAGCGGCAGGCCGGCGACGAGCATGACCACGTGTTCCGCCTGTGCCGCGATCTGGCGGTGCAACCGGCCGCAGACATCGCGGAACCTACGCGCCAGCGCGTTATCCGGCACCACGCCCAGGCCCACTTCGTTCGAGACCATCCAGAGCGGGCAGCGACAATGGGCGAGCGTCTCCAGCAAGGCGGCGCCAGCGGCTTCGATGTCCTGGTCCTTCATCATGAGATTGCTGACCCAGAGCGTCAGGCAGTCGACAACGGCAACAGTGTCCGGCTGAAGTCTCCCGACGGCTCCGCCCAGATCAAGCGGGACCTCAATGGTTTCCCAGTCCGGCCCGCGCTCGGCCTTATGCCTGGCGATACGGTCTTTCATGTCGTCGTCCAGGGCCTCTGCCGTGGCCAGCATCACCAGCTTGGCGCCGCGTGCGCGCGCGTTTATCTGCGCAGCCTCAAGGGCGTAGGTGCTTTTGCCGGAGCGAGCGCCGCCCAATACCAGTGTCAAAGCCATGAGTCCTCCACGTTGACCCCCTACAACCCAGCATATAGTATCCACGCCGCGACAGGTTCCTCAGAGTGAGGATCAAAAGGGAACTCAGGTGTAACACCTGGGCTGCCCCCGCAACTGTAAGCGGTTAGTCCGCGCATCACAGTGCCACTGGATGAAAGTCCGGGAAGGCGATGCGCAACGGATGAAAACCCGCGAGCCAGGAGACCTGCCTGTCGTCGTCGTCCTTCGTTCGGCCGGGGTGTGCCGCGCGAACGGGTAAATCCCCGAGAGACGGCAGTTTGTTTAACCGCGCGTGCGCGGGAACTGTGGACGTCCGGGTTTTCCTTTCGGTCATAGCTCCCTCGCGTTCGCGCCTGCCGTCTTAGGGGACGCTATGAAACGCTTGCTGATTTCCTCCACCAGTCTTGCTGCCGCGCTATTTTCGCACCACGTGCTCGCCGCCGATATTGCCGACGCCAGCGCGCCGGCGCCGGATGTGGCGGGCCGCGAAGTCTTCGCCTTTGACCAGATCGTCGTCACGGCGACGCGCACGCCGCAGCCGCTTTATAAAGTCGGCTCGTCGATCGCCATTCTGTCGCGTGACGCCATCGAATCCAGCCAGACGGTGGCGGTCTCCGATTTACTCGCCCAGACGCCGGGCGTCAGCTTTTCCCGCAATGGCGGCATCGGTGGCACGACGTCTCTGCGGATCCGCGGTGCCGAGACCGACCAGACCATCGTCATCATCGACGGCGTCAAGCTGAACGACCCCTCATCCACCGGCGGCGGCTACAATTTCGCCAATCTTCTTGTGGGCGATATCGATCACATCGAAGTCCTGCGCGGCGCGCAATCGACGCTGTGGGGTAGCCAAGCCATCGGCGGCCTGGTCAACATCGTCACCGCCGAGCCCACCAAGACCTTCGAAGGCTCCGCCGAAGCGGAAGGCGGATCGCGCGCCACGGGCTATGGCCGCGTGGCGGCCGGCGGCGCCATGGAGCGCGTCGTCTGGCGTCTGGCGGGCAGCTATTTTGTCACGGACGGCCAGTCCTCCTATGCGCTGGGCCGCGAGAAGGACGGCTACCAGAACGCAGGCCTCAGCGGGCGCCTGCGCTACAGCATCACCGATGATGTGTCGCTGGATCTGCGCGGCTTCTACTCCCGCGGCCACAACCAGTTCGACGGGTTTCCCGCGCCCGCCTTTGCTTTCGCGGACACCGCCGAATTCGGCAAGACCATTGAATTCATCGGCTATGCCGGCCTGAATTTCGGCCTGCTTGAAGGCCGGTTCAAGAATCGCATCGGCTACGGCTACACCGACACCAACCGCGACAACTTCAATCCCGATCAGGCCGTCACCAAGGTCACCTTCGACGCCACCGGGCGCAACAAGCGCTGGGAATACCAAGGCTCCTTCGCCATCCTCGAAGGCTGGGACACCGTGTTCGGCGCCGAGCACGAGAAGTCGACGTTCCGCACCGCGTCACCGTCGGCCTTCACGCCTAACCCGGTGCCCGCCGTCGCCGGTGTCGGTGTCACCAGCGCCTATGCCCAATTGCAGGCGGAAGTGATCAAAGGCGTAACGTTGACGGGTGGCTTACGTTTTGACGATCACGACACCTTCGGCAGCCGGGCCCTTGGCCAGGCGGCGGCCGCCTGGGCAATCAATGATGGCAACACCATCGTACGCGCGAGCTTCGGCCAGGGTTTCAAGGCACCGACGCTCTATCAGCTGTACAGCATCTACGGCAACACGGCGCTCGACCCTGAAGAGGCCAACAGCTTTGACGCCGGGGTCGAGCAGCATTTTATGGACAACATGTTCACGGTCTCGGCAACCGGCTTCTATCGCAAGACCCTCAATCAGATCGATTTCGTGTCCTGCCCCAACACCAATCCGCTGTGCACGCCCGCCAAACCAGGTGTCTATGACAACACCGCGCGGACCAAGGCCCAGGGTGTGGAACTGGCCGGTGCGGCAAAACTGGGCGACTTCAGCCTGAAGGCCAACTACACCCTGACCGACACGGAAAACACCTCGCCCGGAAACGTCAACCGCGGCAAGACATTGGTCCGCCGGCCGAAAAATGCCGCCAACCTATCGGCTGATTATAACTGGCCCTTGGACATTTCAACCGGCGTCAGCGTGCGTTACGTTGGCGATACCTTCGACAACCCCGCCAATACCTTCATCCTACATGACTACACGCTCGTCGATCTGCGTGCGTCCTGGAAGATCAACGCTACATTCGAGGTCTACGGACGCATTGAAAACCTCCTTGACGAAGTTTACGCCACCACCCGCAACTACGGCACCGCGCGCCGTGGTGCTGTCGCCGGTGTTCGCGCTAAATTCTAAACCTGCGAGCGATGAGGGAAGCGCGCGCGCTTCCCTCATGCGCCACGGTGGCCGGCTTGTGGCAGCGCGCGCCGCGTTTCCGCAAGCTCAACAGCCGTGGATTGATCTCTCGACCGGCGTCAATCCGGCGCCGTGGAAGAGCACAGCGCTGCGCACCGCCGACGCCAGCCGTCTGCCCGATCCTGCGGACACCGCCGCGCTGGAAGCTGCAGCGGCTTTAGCCTTCGGTGCGCCGGCGGGTTGCGTGGCGGCCGTTCCCGGATCTGATGCCGCGCTGCGGCTTCTGCCATACATGATCGACGTCAAACGCGTCGGCGTGATCTCGCCGACCTACGACGGACATGCCGAAGCTTGGGCTGCGGCGGGGAAAAGCGTGACCGCCGTTGGTGCGGGCGGTGACGCCGAGACACATGAGGCTGTGGTGCTGGCCAACCCCAACAACCCTGATGGCCTTCAGCGCGACGCCGACGAAATCATGTCGCTTGCCGCGCGCATGGCCGCGCGCAACGGCTGGCTGCTCGTCGATGAAGCTTTCGTCGATGTGGCGCCAGATCTCAGCGTTGCCCCCCACGCAGGCGGTCGGCTCATCGTCCTCAGATCCTTCGGAAAATTTTACGGCTTGCCCGGGCTGCGTCTCGGTTTTGTCGTTGCCGATCCGGTGATCGCCGCCAAGGTCCGCACGACCTTTGGTGACTGGCCAGTCTCGGCCGCCGCCGTCGCCGCGGGACGCCTCGCCTATGCCGATACGGCGTGGCAGGACCAATCAAGACAGCGCTTGCGGCAACGTGCGGCGCGGCTGGATAAGTTTTTGTTGCGTGCCGGCTTCGATATTATCGACGGCACGTCGCTCTTTCGGCTAGCGGCCCATGCCGACGCCGCGCGGTGTTTTCAGATTTTGGCCGAAGCCGGCATCCTGGTGCGCGCTTTTGCCGCAGAGCCGACCTGGCTTCGCTTCGGTCTACCGCGGTCAGCTGATTGGAAGCGCCTCGAGGCCGCCCTCGAGCGCTGCCGGCCATGACCGACGATGAAGCCAACAAAAATCGCCTGCACAACGAGGCGATGAAGGCGCTCAAGGCCGAGCGTGACGAGCTGATGCGCACCAAGACGGAACGGCGCGGCCTGCTGATCGTGCACACCGGCGACGGCAAAGGTAAATCCACCGCCGCTTTTGGCATGGTGGTGCGCGCCTTGGGTTGGGGCCAGCGCATCGGTATCGTCCAATTCATCAAGGGCAAGTGGGAAACCGGCGAGCGAAATTTCTTCACCAAATTTCCCGACCTCGTGCGTTACGAAGTGATGGGCGAGGGCTTCACCTGGGAAACCCAGGACCGGGCCCGCGACATCGCCGCGGCCGCGGCCGCCTGGGCCACCGCCAAGGAGATGATCGCCGACCCGGAGCTTGAATTTGTGCTGCTGGACGAGCTGAACATCGCGCTGCGCTATGAATACATCGACATCGCGGATGTTGTTGCGGCGCTGAAAGCACGCCCGCTTGATAAACACATCTGCATCACCGGGCGCAACGCGCGCCCGGCGTTGATCGAAATTGCCGATCTGGTGACCGAAATGACGCTGGTCAAACATCCCTTCCAGCAAGGTATGAAAGTGCAGCGGGGCGTCGACTTTTGAAAAAGCCCATTGCACATGTTGCTGGACTGGCCCTGGCGTTCTTCATCGGCGCTGCGCAGGCTGAAGTGCACCGCGTAGTGTCGCTCAATCCCTGCCTCGATGTCATTCTGGTAAATGTAGCCGACCGCGACCAGATCGCCGCCCTCAGTCATTTCTCGCGAGACAAGAACACGTCCACCATCGCCGACCTCGCTGCGACCTTTCCCATGAGCCGTGAATCGGCCGAAGAAGTGATCTCGTTTTCACCTGATCTGGTGCTTACAAGCCGGCACTCGTCTTTGGCCACGCGCAACGCCCTGCGGCGTGTCGACATTAAGACCGAGCTGTTCACCGAGCCCCAGGCCGTGGCCGAGAGCATTGCCCAAGTGCGCACGATTGCCGCCCTGGTGAATCGCGTGGATCGCGGCGAA
>Ga0114970_10003980_pt1 | contig 10777 bp, 6 predicted proteins | sample M_140205_XF_Meta_FD_87030 | JGI IMG/M metagenome (GOLD analysis project Ga0114970, IMG submission 87030) | Freshwater microbial communities from Lake Montjoie, Canada to study carbon cycling - M_140205_XF_MetaG | ecosystem: Environmental > Aquatic > Freshwater > Lake | place: Lake Montjoie... | reverse complement strand
TGCTCCGTGCCCGGGCGGGCCGACCACTTGGTGCCGTTGAGCGGGCGGGCGGCAACGCCGCTGGGTCGAATGCTCACCGTCTTGCGGAGATCGCCTGCGGTGTACGCCGCGTCGAGCCCGGCGCTGGGCGCCACTTCAGCGCGCCCCACCGAGAGGTAGTAGTTGCTGAGCCCATTGGTCTCTGTGGCATTGAAGGCGACGCGGAAGATATCCTCGGTGGTGTTGCTGCCCAGCGCTGAGAACAGATCGGCGTACGCCACCACGAGTGTGTCACGCCCCGTCAGCACGGAATTAGCGGCATCCAGCGCGGCCTGGTAATCGGCTTGGCTGTTGGAGTTCCCCGTGAGCCCCGCACGGTAGAAGAGCACGCGAGCGCGGAGCGCGCGGGCGGCCATCGGCGTGGCGTAGCGGGTATTGGTGGTATTGCGGGTGAGCGCCTGCGCGCTGTCGAGGTCCTTGAGAATCTGCGTGTACACGTCGTTCACGGGCGTCCGCACGTAGGCCTTCGACTCGTCGGGACCGGTGGTGACCTTGGTGGGAATGGGGACCGGCCCCCAGTACTTGACCAAGTTGTGGAAGCCGAGCGCGCGAATGAAGTACGCCTGTCCCATGACGTCGGCGCGGGTCGCCTCAGCAATGGTGGTGACCGTAGGGATCACGCCAATAAGCAGGTTGGCCCGGTTGACGCTGGAGTAAATCGCGGTCCAGAAGCCGGAGACCTCCGAGTTATCGGCCTGCATCCGGTTGGACTGCATCTCCCCGAGGTACTGGTAGGTGCCCGACCACACGGCGTTGTCGGCGGCGAGATCGCCCACCAGCAGCGCCGAGAGACCGTAGTAGCTGCCGCTCTGCAACGCGTCGTAGGCGCCGTTGAGGGAGGCGGTCGCCGTGGCGGCGTCCTGAATCATCTGGTCCTGCGGGAGCGACGTGACGGGCTCTGTCTGCAGGATCCCGTCGCAGGCAGCCGTGGAAGCCAAGGCGGCCAGCGCGACGAGGCGCGTGAGCGATCGGGTGCGGCTCTTGAAAAAAGTCATGATCACCATCCGGCGTTGATGCCCATGGTCCAGGTGCGGGCCAGGGGGTACGCGTAGAAGTCGACGCCCAACGAGAGATTCGCGTTGGTGCCGGCCGAGTTGACGTCGGGGTTGTAGCCCGTGTAGTTGGTCCACGTGGCGAGGTTGCGTCCGCTCACGTACAGGCGGGCATTATCGGCCCGCATCTGCTTCGCGATCGACGCCGGGAGGCGCCACCCGAGGGAGACCTCCTGCAGACGCACGAAGGAGCCGTCCTCGATGAAGCGGTCGGACATGAAGCGGGCGCCACCGGTGCTGCCCATGCGGGGCTGGTTGGTGATGTCGCCCGGCTTCTGCCAGCGATTGCGCACGTTGCCGAACTTGTTGTCGGAGGAGTTTCCGCCGTCATCGGCGAAGAGACGATTCATGTTGAGGAGTTCGTTCCCCTGCGTGAATTGCAGGAACGTCCGGACGTCGAGACCTTTCCAGCGCATGGCGTTGGTCAATCCACCGAAGTAGTCGGGCTGTGCGCTTCCCACGGCGGTGGAGAGGTCCGCGGTGACTGGGGCCGTCGTTTCCCCGCCGTCGGCGCGGCGATAGACGGCATTCCCGGTGGCTGGGTCCACCTTGAGAAAGTCATAGACGAAGAACGTGCCAATGGGCTTGCCCACCATGGCCACGCTCGTGAGGCGTCCCGAGGTGGTGGAGTTCACCGGCTGTCCGTCGGAGAGCGCGGTGATGAGGTTGCGGTTCCAGGTGATGTTGAGGTCACTGGTCCACTCGAACCCGTTGGTGCCGGGACGACGAATATTCACCGTCTGCAGCTGCAGGTCGACACCGCGGTTACGCAGCGAGCCGACGTTGTCGGCCACGCTGGTGTAGCCGCTGGTGGCGGCCACCGGCCGATTGACCAGCAGGTCGGTGGTGGCGCGGTTGTACCAATCCACCACGAGGTTGATGCGCCCGTTGAAGACGCCCAGATCGGCGCCGAGGTCGGTCTCGGTGGTACGTTCCCACCGGAGGTTGGGGTTGCCCAGTTGCGAGGGCGCGAGCCCGGCCACGCCGGCGTACGGGTTCGCGGTGGCCAGCGTGCGGCTGCCGAAGTCGGCAATCTGCTGGTTGCCGGTACCGCCGCGGCTGGCGCGCAGCTTGAGCGTCATGAGGCGGGAGAGCGCACTGGCCCAGCTTTCGTCGCTCACCGTCCAGGCACCGGAGAGGGCCGCGAAGTTGCCGTAGCGGCTGTTGTCGCCGAAGCGCGACGAGCCGTCGCGCCGCAGGCTGGCGGTGAGGGCATAACGCTCACGCCACGTCCAGTTGGCGCGGGTGAAGTACGACACGAGCGCGCTCTCGGTCTCGCCGCCGTCGAACACAGAGACCTGCGCCGCGTTGCGCACATAGCGCTCGAAGCCGGTGGCGAAGCCCGTGCCGGCGACGTAGTTGAAGTTCGTGGTGTTGCGCTCCTGACTGGCGCCGGCGGTCACGCGCAGCGTCTGGTTATCGGAGTTGATGACATCCCAGTTGCCGAACGTTTCGGCGAGGAAGCGAGAGGCACGCGTGCGTCCGTCGGCGCCTTCGCCGCCGACGCTGGCGCTCACGGCGCGATCCACCTTGGGCGAGCGCCAGCGCAACTCGTCGAGTGCGTAGAGGTCGGTGCCGAGCCGCGCGGAGAGGTTGATCTTGGGGGAGATCGCGTAGCGCGCCTCCACGTTCCCGAGCGCGCGCAGCGTGTTCACGTTGAGCGAGCTGTACGCTGCCGTCGCCACCGGGTTGGAGTAAATGAGGCCGTTGGCGATACCCGAAAAGCCGAAGACGTTTCCGCGAACCGGCGAGAACGGTTGCATGGCCATCGCGTTGGTGACGAGGCCGTCGATGTTCTGGTCGCCGGGGACGCGATCGTTGGACTCGCGCGTGAGGCCGATGTTGGAGATGATCGAGAGCTTGCTGGTGGCCTGGGCGTCCGTATTGAGGCGCACGGCCTGGCGCTGGTACTCGGAGCCGATGACGATGCCCGTTTGCCGCGTGTCGCTGCCGCTGAGGAACATGCGGAGGCGGTCGGTGCCGCCGCTCACGCTCATGTTGACCTCGCTCATGGGCGCCTTGCGGAAGATTTCGGACTGCCAATCGGTGTTGATGCTGTCGGTGCCAGGCGCGAAGCGAGGGGCCAGCCCCTGATTGGTGCGCGCCTCGTTCATCACGGCCACGTAGTCGGCGGCGTTGAGCAGGTCGACTTTGCGCTCCACCTCCTGTGACGCGGTGAAGGCGCTCATGTTGAAGCGGAAGCGGTTGCCGCCCGCACCACGCTTGGTGGTAATGACGATCACGCCGTTGGAGCCGCGGGATCCATAGATGGCGGCGGCGGCGGCATCCTTGAGGACGTCAATGGAGGCGATGTCGTCGGGGTTGATGCCCGAGATGGGGGACATGCGCTGGCCGCTGGTGCCGGTGATCTGCTCGAAGGTTCCCTGGAGCATGGGGACGCCGTCGATCACATAGAGCGGCTGGCTGCCGGCATTGAGGGAGGCGGGGCCGCGGATGCGGACCGAGACGCCACCACCGGGCTCACCGCTATTCTGCATCACCTGCACGCCGGGAACCCGCCCCTGCAGGGCGTTGTCGATGCTCACGACCGGGACGGACTCGAAGGCGCTGCTGTCCACGCTGGCGATGGCGTTGCTGACGGTGGCGCGGCGGCTGCTGCCGTAGCCGGTGGCCACGACGGTGCTGAGGACCGCGGCCACTGGGCGCAGCCGGATGTCCATCGTGGCGGAACCCCCGGCCGTCACGTCCACGGTGCGCTGGACGGCGCCGTACCCGAGGCGCTGGGCGCGCACGGTGACCCGCCCGGAGGGGACGCCAGTGAGCTGGTAGGCGCCCGTCTCCGAGGTGGCGGCGCGCGCGGCGGCGCCGACGACGGTCATCTGCACCCCCGCCACGGGGCGTCCGTTGGAGGAGTCAGTGACGACACCGCGCACGGTGCCGGTGGCCCCCTGCGCTTTCAGGGCGTGTGTGGCCGGCATCGCCACCAGGAGCCCGGCCAGCACGATCAGGGAAGCCACCCGCGGCAGGGCGGGCGCCCACCCGGCCACGACAGGCCAAAACCATCGACAAGCACGCATGACGTTCCTCCAAGAGCTGGATTGCGAATTGTTACATCAAACTGTCTTCTTTTGATACGCGACGAGTGTAACACCTCCTTTCCTGCTTGGTGAGGGTACGAAGAGGGGCAATGCGTTCGGGAGACCACTCCGGAGGGCGCCAGCGTTCCGACGTGTGCCGCCGACGCGGACGGCACCCCCCGCCCCGCCAGCGCCGTATACGCACAACACCCCGTGCTCGTGTGAGCACGGGGTGTTTGCCGCTACGGATGGAGTGAGATTCGAACTCTCGGTACGCTTTCACGCACACACGCTGTTCAGGCGATCGGTTCGCCTCGTGCGGATCGTCTGGAGTCCGACAATACTCCCACTCTCGCTCACAGACGACCGGCCGATGCCGACATCCGTCACGCCGTCTTTGCTTGAAAAACCAGCCCACTCCACAACCAATCCACAACCCGTGTTGGGCGACTCGCGCCCGACGTCCAGTGCGCGGGTCCGTTGTGCACTCGGCACCCTATCTGGTGCCATTTTCGTCACGGGCGGACCGCCCATCCCCCTGTTTTGATGCGTCACAGTCGAGACACTCGATGGCCGCGGTGAGCCGCGCGACGAAACAGCGAGATGGCCAGCGCGCCGCGTGGCGCGGTCGAAAGCTCGAGGCCGTGGCGCACCCGGACCTGGTGATCGATGCGCATCACGCGCGCATTCGGCGTGAGGGCGAGGTACGGTCGCCCACGGTCCTGTGGGTCTTGGGCGTGGCCGGACACGCTCAGTATGTCCGTGCTCAAACAGGCCGAGGCGCGTCGTCGCCTGCGCAACACGAACGCGCTCGACCGCGAGTACGAAGAGAGCCATCGCCGCACCCGCGTCATCCGCATCTTCCCCAGCGAAGCCAGCTACATGCGCCTCGCCACCCCCTCGCCGCCGACCGGGGTGATCAGTCGGCGAAGCGGCGGCACATCACGCTTTTCGTCACTTGACCGCCGAACGCCAGATCGGAGTGGCACCATCAGGAATCGTTGCGCGACCGCTCGCCGTTCGTCTAGCCGACATGTCTATGAATCCCTCCGTCTCCGGTCACGAGGGTGTCCGGCCCCGCGTCTTCGTCGCTGGCCACGCCGGCCTTGTGGGCTCCGCACTGCTCCGACGCCTTTCGCGCGAGCATGTCACGGTCATCACCAGACCGCGCTCAACGCTCGATCTCGAGGACGCGAACGCCGTGCACCGGTTCTTCGAGGACGAGCGGCCAGACGAGGTCTATCTGGCCGCGGCGAAGGTTGGGGGGATTCTCGCCAATCAGCGATCGCCCGTCGACTTCCTGCGGAGCAATCTCTTGGTGACGCTCAACGTGCTCGAGGCCTCGCGGCTGGTGGGTGTCCGCAAGCTGCTCTTCCTCGGCTCGAGCTGCATCTATCCGCGCCTTGCTCCGCAGCCCATCCGCGAGGAGAGCCTGCTGAGTGGTCCGTTGGAGCCCACGAACCAGCCGTATGCCGTGGCGAAAATCGCCGGCATCGAACTGTGCCGGGCCTACAATCGGCAGTCCGGGACCAACTTCATCGCCGTGATGCCGACGAACCTCTACGGGCCGGGGGACAACTTCGACTTGGAGGAGAGTCATGTCCTGCCGGCACTGATCCGCCGTCTGCACGAGGCCAGGGAAGCGGGCGCGCTCGAGGTGACGCTGTGGGGGACCGGGACGCCGCGGCGGGAGTTCCTCCATGTGGATGACCTGGCGGATGCCTGCGTGCACCTCATGCGAGTGCATCGCGGCGACGAACTCGTGAACATCGGCACCGGCGAGGATCTCACGATCGCCGATCTGGCTCGACTGGTGGCGGAGGTCGTCGGCTATCGCGGCATGATACACTTCGACGCGACGAAGCCGGACGGAACGCCTCGCAAGCAGCTCGACGTGTCCCGCCTGCACGCTCTGGGGTGGCGATGGTCGATCCCGTTGCGAGACGGCATCGCCAGCACGTATGCCTGGTACTTGGCGCAGCGGAAGGACGGTCGCGTGCGCGGGACGGATGGCGCGGTGACCGGATGACCCCGCCCCGCCCCCGTCGGATTCTGGTGGGGTTTGCCGACAGCCGGCTCTGGTCGAGCGCGCGTCGGCTGGCCCGGCAGGGCGCGACGATGGATGCGTACGACCGGATCAACATCTTGAACGAGTACGACCTCGACCGCACGTTCCGCCACCGGTATCGGGATCGCTTGCGGCTCGGCTCCCGGGGCTTCGGGTACTGGGTTTGGAAGCCCGAGGTGCTGCGACAGGTGATGGCCTCTTGCGAGGAGGGGGACCTGATCCACTATGTGGACGTGGGGTGCCACCTGAATCCGGGCGGACGCGACCGGCTCGAGTCGTACTTTGCCCTTGTCGAGCGCGCCCCAAGCGGCGTTCTCGCCTTTGAACTGCGATTGCCGCTGGGCCACGACGCCAGTCGCTGGCATGGACAGTTGCCCGAGGATCTGTGCGAGCGCTGCTGGACCAAGGGAGATCTGCTCGACCACTTCGGTGTGCGCGATCGCCCCGACATCGTGGAGAGCCCCCAAGTCACGGCGACACACGTCCTGCTCCGCTGCAGCGCGCCAGCCCGTGCGCTCCTCGACGCATGGGCGGCCGTCTGGGCCACCGACTTTGCCCTCGCAGACGATTCGCCGTCCCGCAGCGCCAACCTGCGGGGCTTCATTGACCACCGGCACGACCAGTCGGCGTTCTCCATTGTGGCCAAGCTCGCTCAGGTTTGCCTGCTGTCCGCCGTCGAGCAGGAATATCCCTCCGGCGATGGTCAATGGGACTGGGCGGCGCTGGCGGCATTTCCGGTCCATGCCAGACGTGATCTCCAGCCGTCGCGCATGGGGTTGCGCCGGGCCCGCTGGCGTGCAGCCGGATACGCGGCGATGGAAAAGCTCGGCGGCCTGATTCGCCCCTTCCAGTCGCCAAACACATGACTCGTCCGCCTCTGACGCGACAGCTCTCATTATCGGTTATCACACCGGTCTTCAACGGCATCGACACGATCCAGCGTTGCCTGGACAACGTGCGTGAGCACGCCGGGGCCTCGTACGAGCACATTCTGGTGGACGGGGGATCGACCGACGGTACGCTCGAGGTCATTCGCGCGGCGATGGACCACGATCCGCGGATTCGCCTGCTCACCGGTCCCGATCGGGGGCAGTCGCATGCGATGAACAAGGGGCTGGCCGAGGCGGCAGGCGCCGTGCTGGGAGTGCTCAACGTGGACGATGAGTACCTCGCGGCCGGGCCGTGCCAGGCGGTGGCCGCCCTAAGCGGGGCGCCCGAGCCCAGCTTCTACTGGGGCGCGTGCGAGATCGATGACGCGAGGCACGGCAGGTCTATTCAGCAGCCGTGGCAGCTTGAGGCATGGCGACTGCTTGCTGGGTGGTCGGTCGGGCAGCATCCGGTGAATCCGAGCAGCTACTTCTATCATCGGTCGCTGCACGCGGCGGCCGGTGGGTTTCGTGAAGACGATCATTTTGCGATGGATCTGGAGTTCATCGTGCGGGCCACGCCGTACCTCCAGTCGGTTATCTGCTCATCGCAGGTGATCGGGAGGTTCCACCTCACGCCGAGCACCAAGACGTACTCGTTCATGCAGCGGCCGGACAAGGCGGCCTACGAGCATCGACTGCTCGATGCCCTGCGCCGTCGGCTCTCCCCGTGGCAGCGGCTCAAGAGCGCTGCGGCGCGCCGCTACCCACGACTTGGGCGGCGACTGCCCTGAGGCGGCGCGCGGTTACCGGTGGGTCTGTCCCAGGTCTTCAAACGCTGCCGATCACCGTCCCGCGGGTGCGCGACCTACGAACGAATACCGGAGTGCCACGGTCTAGATCAAATCGAGTGTGAGAACAGGCATGGGGGGGCTCCTGGGCAAGATCCAGCGACGGCGGGGACCAGTAAGTGTGCGCGCGCGGCGCGTCGGCCACACGAAAAAGCGCCCCGCGGCTGACCAGCCGTGGGGCGCTTCGTACATACGGATGGAGTGAGATTCGAACTCACGGTACGCTTTTGACGTACACACGCTTTCCAGGCGTGCGCCTTAAACCACTCGGCCATCCATCCCAGGACTGCACCAGCCACTGCTTCCTGATAGACGAACGCGCCGGCGCGGGGTTCCACGACGGCGCGTCCACTCCCAGATCCTACTAGCTGACTTGTCACACGTGCAGAGCACCTGCTGCAGCGGACAGGGTGAGATTCGAACTCACGATACCGTTGCCGGTACGCCGGTTTTCGAGACCGGTGCCTTCAACCACTCAGCCACCTGTCCCACGGGCAGAATGTCACAAAGCTGCTGCCAGTTTTGTGGCCTCTGAGCCGTATAGCCGACGTCGCGCCATCCGGATCCCGCAGAGTCTGGATAAGTAATTGGCCAGCCGACCCGATTCAAGGGTTCAGCGCGACGTCACGACGCTGGAGACGCCTTGATCCGCGCCAGCTCCGCTTCGGCCGCCACCGTGCCAAACGCACCCCACTGGCCGCCCTCCACGATGCGTCGCCACAAGGCCTCACCCTCGGCCTTCCGCCCGTTGTACCAGTGCCAGTTGGCCACACCATACGCCGCCGATGCGTCCTTCACCGACAGCTCGCCGCTCGGGGCGGCCGTGAGCACGGAGTCGGCCGGCAGCTCTCCCTTGTACAGCAGCATCAAGCGGTGATACGCCTGATTCTCGATGATCGTCATGTCCTTCGTGATGGGCACCAGCACCTGCGCAGCCTCGGCGTCCCGACCCGACCGACGCAGCGACATGTAGAGCCAATGCGCCATCGACACGCGACGGTCGTCGTTGGTCGCGGAATCCACCTCGAACTGGGCGACGCGTGCGGCGGCGGTGAAGTCACCCAAGAGATAGTGCGCGAGCGCGAGATGATATCCGATGTTCGAGTGCAGTGTGCCAATGGGTGAGTTCTGCGCATTGGGCTGTCCGTCGGGTTCGATCTCATCTGGCTTGCCCTTCACGAGCTCCGTGGCGCGTTCGAGATCCGTCACAGCGGCCGCAAAGTCACGCACCGAGATGTAGCGGTGTCCGCGATGCCGATACAACCACGGATTCTCGGGATAGAGCGCGATACCGCGCGTGTAGATCTCGATGGACTCACGCAGCTGGCCCAGATAGCCCAAGCGACGGGCGTACCAGATGATCGAGTCGACATTGGTGGGCGTGTGCTCGTACGCGCGTTGCGCGTCGGCGAGCTGGGCCGCGTATTTCTCGCGCACATTCGCCGCGAGTGGGAGCGCGCGCAGCGTGTCGCCAAGCAGCGAGACTGTTTGAAACGCCGGCGCCACCGGCGGCGCCAATGTCGACCGCGTGTCGGCGGGTGACGCGCAGGCCAGTGCCATCGCACAGACACCGGCCACGACCAGCGTGATCGCATACGGTGCGCGCTGAGCGGCGAGACGAAGCTCTGTCATGATGTGGGGGAGCGAGAGGAGCGCGGAGACTACCCGCGTCGGGCGGAGAAGAATGCTTTTAATATCGCGCCAGATTCCGCCTCCTGCACGCCGCCCCGTACCTGCGGGCGGTGATTGAGCTTCGGGTGTCGCACCACGTCGCCGATGGACCCGCACATACCCGCCTTGTCATCCCACGCGCCGAACACCAGCGTGCCCACCCGCGACAGAACGATGGCCCCCGCGCACATGGCGCAGGGTTCGAGCGTGACGACGAGCGTGCACTCCAGAAGGCGTGCTTCGCCGAGGACACGCGCGGCCTCGCGCACGGCGAGGAGCTCGGCGTGCGAGGTGGCATCGCCGTCGCGCATCATCCGGTTCTGCGCGCGCGCCACGATGTCGACCCCGCAGAGCACGACCGCTCCGACCGGGACTTCCCCGGCCAGCGCGGCCTCCCGCGCTTCGTGCAGCGCGAGCGTCATCGCGGCATCCACTTCGGGCGCCAAGGGCGACCCGACGATGCCTTGCGGCGCCGGACTCAACCTGGCGTGCCAGTGAACGGCGGCCCCGCGAACGCCGCCTGCGCCGCGGCATCGGCGGCGTCGCCGTGCCGGAACGACAAGGCATCGGTGCCGTCCTGCACATCGGCCACGATGACGTCGCCGTCTTTGAACGTGCCGTCGAGCACCGCGAGCGCCAACGGATTCTGCAGCATGCGCTGCACCGCGCGCTTGAGCGGACGGGCGCCGAACACCGGATCGTATCCCTCGTCGGCGAGGAGCGTGCGCGCCGCGTCGGTGAGACGGATGGTGAGCTTGCGGTCGGCGAGCAGCTTCCGCAGGTGGGCGAGCTGCAAGTCGACGATGTGATCGATCTCGCCGCGCCCTAGTGGATGGAAGACCACGATGTCATCGATGCGATTGAGGAACTCCGGCTTGAACACGCCGCGCAACGCCATCAGGACCTCCTGCTCCACCGTGGCCCACGCAGTGTCTCCGGCCCGTCCGCGTTCCAAAATCATCTGACTCCCCACGTTCGACGTCATGATGATGACGGCGTTGCGGAAGTCGACGGTGCGTCCCTGCGAATCGGTAAGCCGGCCGTCATCGAGCAACTGCAGCAGGATGTTGAACACATCGGGATGTGCCTTCTCGATTTCGTCGAACAGAATTACTGAGTACGGACGGCGACGCACGGCCTCGGTGAGCTGCCCGCCCTCTTCGTAGCCGACATAGCCCGGCGGCGCACCGAT
>Ga0114970_10003977_pt1 | contig 10778 bp, 8 predicted proteins | sample M_140205_XF_Meta_FD_87030 | JGI IMG/M metagenome (GOLD analysis project Ga0114970, IMG submission 87030) | Freshwater microbial communities from Lake Montjoie, Canada to study carbon cycling - M_140205_XF_MetaG | ecosystem: Environmental > Aquatic > Freshwater > Lake | place: Lake Montjoie... | reverse complement strand
ATCGACACCTCGCATATCAAAACGCCGTGCAACGCCGCGAAAGCTGCTCAATGCTTGAGCGGCAACCTCGAATTCAACGCCAAGCTCCATCGCCATTGTTAAAGCCCCAGTGGCATTGAGCACATTGTGCTCGCCCCGCAATGGAAGTTCGACAGATCCGACCAGTACATGTTTATCTGTCGAATGAGATTGCCTCAACTCGACATCAAAACGGCTCCGTCCATCTGCAAGAACCACATTGACAGCGCGTACATCGGCATTGATGCTCCTGCCATATGTACGACATGCTTGCGACGTGGCGATTTTTGCAGTCACAGCATCATCGGCGCACATCACCATCGGTCCATCGATCTTCTTCACATACTGCTCGAAACTTTCAACGATGTTGTCGAAGGTTGCAAAATGATCAAGATGATCGACGTCAACATTGGTCAAAATTGATCCAAAGAGTGGTAACGCCAAGTGTGTTGAATCACTTTCATCTGCTTCGACGACAAGATGCTTTCCGTTCCTCCATCCAGCACCCAAATTCAGGCCATGTACGTCACCGCCAATCACAAAACTCGGCTGCAGCCCTGCAGTGTTCAAGATGTGCATCAACATTGCAGATGTTGTTGTCTTGCCATGAGTGCCAGCCACCGCAACAGATTGCTTGAGTGCGCAAATTGCGCTCAACATCTGGGCTCGGCTGAGAACCGGAATTAATTGTTCCGCGGCAGCAACGAGTTCGATGTTGGTTACAGGAATCGCAGTTGAGTAAGTAACTACATCACAATTCTGCACAACTGTCGCATCATGTCCGACGATGATGCTCACGCCGAGCGCGCGCAGACGGTCCAACACTTCAGATTCGTGAATGTCACTGCCAGATACTTGATGTCCCATCTCGCACAACACTTGGGCGATGGCGTTCATACCAGGGCCACCAATTCCAATGACATGAATTCGTCGAGGTGTGCTCAAATCAAAATATGTGATTCCGCTCATCGCACTACCATCTCGGCTGCTTTTTCAACAACCGCTGCTATCGAGCAGTTGCGATGCACTTCGCCAAGTTTTCGTGCTTCACGCGCAATGCCTAGCCGCATTGCTTCATCGCCCAAGAGGTCGCCAATGAGTTGCACAAAAACGTCATCCGTGAGTTTTGACTCTTCTAACAGCACTGCCCCGCCTAGATCACTCAACGACTTTGCATTTGTGAGTTGATGATTCTCGGCTGCATCTTTCCATGGAACCAACACGGAGGCAATGCCAACAGTCGCAATCTCTGCCACCGTTGAAGCTCCCGCTCTCGCAACCACCAAATCGGCAGCTGCGTATATGTCATTCATATTGCTGCTGTAGGCAATTCGTTGATACATGAGCGAACCATCGGGGCGTCTGATCTCACTCGCCAATTGCTGGCCTTCCATGTATCTCGACCCAGCAATGTGCAAAATAGCGACGTTCGCCAACGATGTGCTCTTCATCTGTGCAACAAGACTCTCCGTTGCACTATTCAACACAGCCGAGCCAAGGGATCCGCCCATCACCACAACAAGTTTTGAGTCTGCACTAAACCCCAGGCGAATTCGTGATGCATCACGAGAAGCGCCGCGGTCGAGATGTCGTAACTCTGCACGTACAGGTGCACCCGTGAGTTGTGCACGACGCAACGTGCTTGGTGTGTGTGCCACCGCAACAGTTGCGGCATACCTAGCCTGCATTTTTGTCGCCATTCCTGGCTTGCTGTCATACGAGCAAGTGACCACCGGAATCTTGAGATGACGGGCCGCCCGACAAATCGGTGCGCTCACATACCCACCGACCGAGACCACCACACGTGGTCGGTGCTGCACCAATACTTGAGTCGCTAACTGCGTAGCGCGCATCATGGTCGGCAACATTCGCAAATTGCGCTTGATCTTGGCGAGGCTCATGCCTCGCTGAAGTCCATCAACGCCCAAAAACACGCATGCAATACCTGTTTGTGGCACGAGCGTTGTTTCAACGCCTCGATCCGAACCTACATACACCAAGGTTTCGCGAGGGTGTCCGGCTTCTACCAACAATTCAATAATTGAAAGCGCAGGAACCACGTGCCCACTTGTTGCGCCCCCCGTAATCACGGCATAAGTCGTAGGGGCAGGGGCAACCATGGCTCTACTTCATATTACGTGCAACATTGAGCAAAAGCCCCGAGGCTGCCATCACCATAAACAACGAGCTTCCTCCATACGAGATAAATGGCAAAGTCAAACCCGTCACAGGGAGTGCACCAATTACTCCTCCGATGTTGATCGTGGCTTGAAGGCATAGCCACGTTGTGATGCCACCTGCAAGCACTGCACCAAATGGATCTCGTGCACGAAGTGCAACTTGAATACCTAGCAATGCAAGCGCGAGAAACAAACCGATCACCAATGTTGATCCGATCAAACCAAACTCTTCAGCAACAATTGCAAAAATAAAATCACTGTGCGCTAAAGGCACATATCCCCATTTGCCCGTACCACGACCAGCACCAACGCCGGTGACGCCTCCGTTGGAGATGCTCAAAATTGATTGCCACACTTGATACGCCGAATGACCTTTATTTTCCTGAAGATGAATAAATGACAAGAAGCGCTGCTGCATACGTGAACTCGCAGAAATAGCAATCACGGAAACCAACAATGTGCTCGCTCCAATGGTGCCAATCAACCGCATTGGGGTGCCAGCAATAAACATTGTTGACAAAATTACGCACGTAAACACAATTGCCGCACCGAAGTCTTTTTGAATCATGCACAATGCAGCTGACAAAAACCACACTGTCACGATTGGAATAAATGTTCGCTGAATATTTTCGATTTCTTTGCGACGACGACCGAGAACACTCGCGCAATAGAGCAACACGGCTACCTTCAAAATTTCTGATGGTTGAAAACGAACAGGACCAATCTCGGCCCATGCGCGCGCTCCGTTGATCGTCACACCAATCGGAGAAAACGGCAGCACCATCAAAACAAATCCGGCACCAAGCACGTACTTCACCCATTTGTGCCAAATGTGATAAGGCATTCGGTAGGTAACGAGTAGCGCAAAGAATCCGCACACCGACCATGCCAATTGCTTGCGAAACATATACCAGGCAGATCCACCGTTGTTGATCGACACGATCGAAGACGATGACAACACCATGATCAGGCCGAACACAACAAGCACCGTAATAACTGCCACAATCCCGTAATAGACCCGACTAGGAACGTCAGTTGCAAGCCTGCTTGTCTGTGCCTTGCCAGTTTTGTTCAAAACAGCACGGCGTCTCTCGGCTGGGGTGAGTTGATTATCTGCAGAGATCGTTGCCATAAATACCTCGTCTTTTTGTTCTGTCTAGTTGCCTTGTTGTCGATTTAGTTTGGCTATTTCTCGCACACAATGCATGAAGTCGTTGCCACGTTCCATGTAATTGTTATACCAGTCGTAGCTAGTGCACGCAGGTGATAGCAACACGACATCCCCACTCGTTGCAAGCTTGTGGGCATGCTCCACCGCATCCTTCATTGACGTTGCATGCACTACACGACACACATCGGTAAATGCTTTCTCGATTTCGTTCGCGTCATCCCCTATCGCCACAACTGCCTTGATGCGTTGTGGCTGACTGGCCAGGAGTGAGAGATCGAGTTCTTTGTTACGACCACCCGCGATCAACACAATGTTGTCAAATGATCTGATCGCAACGGAGGCCGCATGAGGGCTTGTCGCCTTTGAGTCGTTAAACCACCTCACCCCGTCAATCGTCTCCACAAACTCAATTCGGTGTGGAGCGTTATCGAACTCTGCAAGCGCCCTTGCCACATGGCTCGGCTCGACTAAACCACTCTCTATCGAAATTGCTGCAGCCGCAAGCGCATTGGTGATGTCGTGCGGCATCGCACGCTTCATGTCGGCAATGTTCATAATTGAACCGTGCGGCGAGTTGAGGCGTCCATCTTGCGCGTGATAGTCGCCATGAGTTGCCCCGAAAGTAACCGTACGCGCCGTGCTCTCATGCGCAACATGCAAAATCTGTGCATCGTCAACTGGAGCAACTGCAACATCGCCAGCCCTCGTATACGCCCAAAGTTGTGCCTTCGCCGATGCATAACTGTGCATGTCGGTATGCCAGTCGAGATGATCTGGTGCAAGATTCAGCCACACCGATGCGCGGGTACGAAAATTTTCGATATTTGCCAGTCGAAAACTGGAACACTCAACTGCAAACACCTGAGCATCGGTGCCGAGTGCAGCAATCAATGGTGTTTCGGTGTTGCCGACCGCCATGCTCTTGTGTCCGGCTGACTGCAACATTGCCGCCGTCATCAGCGTGGTTGTTGTCTTACCGTCGGTACCAGTGATGCCGAGCATCGGACGTGGTCCGCCATTGCGCTGCTCCTCAAAGTTGTATGCCAACTCCAGTTCTGACGAAATTGTCAGCCCCATTTGCCTGGCCTTGTAGACCACGTGATGATTTTCCGCGATACCTGGCGCTGGAGCAAGACGATTTATACGCTTCAAAATATTTGCCACTGCTGTCTCGTTCGATGTATCGACAAGTTCGCAGCGCAATGAACGCGCAAAGGCTTGATGCTCTTCTGTGGCGTTATCGTCGGCAAGTATCACATTCAGTCCTCGTTCGTGCAGGGCTTGCGCAACGGCCATTCCTGCAACACCAAGACCAAACACCAAAGTTGTTTGCTCAGCACTCAACGCAAACCAGCCTGACGCGTAAAATCTGCAATAAAAATTGCAACTGCAGTTGCCACACAAATTCCTGAAATAATCCAGAAACGGATGATCACCGTTGTTTCAGGCCAACCACTCAATTCAAAGTGATGATGGATTGGTGACATTTTCAGTAGACGTCGCTTGCGACCAGACGCCTTGAAGACACCCATCTGCACTGCGACCGAACCAGCTTCAAAAACATTGATTCCACACACGATCGGCAGGAGCAAGTGTGTATTCGTTGTGACCGCGAGCATTCCTAGTGCGGCACCAAGACCGAGTGCACCTACGTCTCCCATGAAGATTCGTGCCGGGGCGGCGTTCCACCACAAAAAACCTGCGCATGCTCCGGCCAGAGCAGCCGACAACACGGCCAGGTCGAGTGGGTTGACAATGTCGTAAATGCGCGGATTACGAAAAGCCCAATAAGCAATCACGGTAAATGCCAAGAATCCAAACAACGCAGAACCTGCGGCCAATCCATCTAAACCATCAGTCACGTTGACGGCGTTGGTTGTGCTCCACACCATGATGGCTGTCCAGACGATAAAGATCGGTCCAGAAATATCCCAACCAGGACTTGTTGCTCGCGTAAACGAAATCGTCTCGACAACACCTGTCGAGCTCGACAACAGCCACAGCAGCAACAACGTGATGCCAAACGTGATCCAACCCTTTTTCTTCCAAAAAATTCCTCGGTTGTGTTGGCGACGCACCTTCAGATAGTCATCAAGAAAACCGATGGTGCCAAGCACGAACACTGTGAGCCAAATAATTGCGGCTTGATCAGAAAACGGTAGACCAGCACGCAAGTGTGCAACAGTCCACCCAATCGCTCCAGAAAACAAAATGGCAATACCACCCATGGTTGGGGTCCCCTGCTTGCCCATTTGATGCACTGGCCCATGGTCTTCTGCACCAAGAATTGGCTGACCTTTGCCGAGCCGCGCAAAGACAACCATCAACGCACGAGTGCCAATGAGCGACAGAACCATGCCTATTGAGCCTGCGATAAAAATTGGAATCATGAGAGTTGACCTATCAATTCATTGGCAACTTGAGCATCATTGAATGGCAGAACCTGATTGCCAATGGTTTGGGTAATTTCATGACCCTTGCCAGCGATGATCACGACATCACCTTTTCTGGCTGTCATTACAGCCAATTCTATTGCAGATCGACGATCCAACTCGACACTCACATGCGATCTGCCCACTGCGTCATCTATGCCAGAAGTAATTTGCTGCGCAATATCCATCGGCTCTTCTGAGCGCGGATTATCCGAAGTGACAATGACGCGGTCAGCGCCAAGTGCTGCGACCAACCCCATCATCGGGCGCTTTGCTTTGTCCCGATCGCCACCGCAACCAAACACCAAGATAATTTTCCCTCCCGGTGTAATGATTTCTCGAGTTGTGTCGAGTACAAGTCGAAGCGCGTCCGGCGTATGCGCGTAGTCGATAATTACATCAAACGGCGCACCGTTCGAGATCGACTGAAATCTGCCAGCGACCGTTCCTGCAGCAGCCAATCCTGAAACAATGTCGACGATGTCGACTCCAAGACCGGCTGCCACAGTGGCGGCAGCAAGCGAATTTGATACGTTAAATTTTCCTCCGACTGGAATTTGCAAGGTTTTTTTCTGCCACACATACGAGTGACTGCTTGCAGTCACTTCAAGATTCTCAACATCGTCAAGCCCGAAGCTCACCGTATTTATTTCGGCCGCGTCCAACAACAATCGCCCGTGCACATCATCACGATTAATAAATCCAAGACTTGTAAACCGTCTGTCGAACAAGATTGCTTTTGCAGCAAAATATTGCTCTAGCGTTTTATGAAAATCTAAGTGCTCAGGTGAAAGATTGAGAAAGACCACCGCTTCAAATTGCGTACCCACAATGCGTTGCAACACAAGTGCATGAGAAGTCACCTCCATCACCACCGCTTGAACACCAACTTTGGCTGCATGCCATAAACTTCGCTGTAGATCACACGACTCAGGTGTGGTTCTCGCACCAGAAAGTGTTCCGAACACTTCGGTGTTTAATCCCTGTTGACGAAAAATTGCGCCCAATAAATGTGCTGTTGTCGTCTTGCCATTTGTTCCCGTAACACCGATGACTCGCATTCTCCTGCTCGGATGCTCGTAGAAAGCACTTGCGATCTCGCCCATCGCGCGGCGAGTATCTGTCACGACAATTTGGGCACAGTCATAAGGAAGTTTGCGTTCAACCAAAAGTACAGATGCACCTGCATTCAACGCATCTCGAGCATATTCATGACCGTCGGTATGGTCACCCACCACGCAACAAAATAACGAATCACGACTCACCTGCGTCGAATCGTGAGTGATGTCTCTGACTATCACATCGAGCGAGCCAACCGAGTCGTACATCACACCAGGTAGATGACCGGCGTACGTTGTTTCGAGCAGTTTGCCAAGCGCAACAGGCGCGACCGTGTCCGTCGTCGCCTTCATGGCTAGTGCGCAGCCCCAAGTTCGGCTGGGCGTTCCTTTGGGCATCCCATGTCTGTTGCTGCTGGTCGAATGTCAAGTTCATTGATCAGTACCTGCGCAATATTTGCAAACACTGGTGCGGCAGCGGTGCCACCGAAACGGTCGCGAGATGCTGGATCTGGTTCGTCGATTGACACCAACACGGTGAAGCGTGGATTTTCTGCAGGCAAAAATCCAACAAACGAAGCAAAATAGGCGCGCGAACCATCATCCTTGACGTAGGTGCCGTTGTCTTGGCGTTTGTAGCCCGTACCCGTCTTTCCAGCAACTGTCATTCCAGGAATCTTTGCAAGCGATGCAGTTCCAAAACACACGACGTCGCTCATCAGTGAGCGCATTGTTGCTGCCACTTCTGGTTTGATCACTGTGTGAGTAGCTGATGGTGCGCTTGGTTGATTGATGCCATTTAAGTCGATCACCGAATTGACAAGTCGTGGCGCAACGTAGACACCGTTATTGGCAACCACATTGACACCCGCGATTAGCTGCAACGCACTTGCCGAATAGCCATAGCCATAGGCAGTCGTAATTTTTTCAGTACCGCGCAACTCATTAAACGACTTCAGCAGACCCTTGCTCTCACCCGGGTAATCCACATCAGTCTTTGCACCAAACCCATAATTTTGGAGATACTTATGCAGCGTCTCTGCCGGCATTGTCTGCGCGATTTGCACTGTTCCAAGGTTTGATGAGTCGACAATAATCTTGCGCACCGTCATCTCTTCGAGTCCGTGCGGGTAAGCATCGGTGATCGAGTGCACCCATTTGGTTCCTTCGTTGAATACCTGCTTGCCTGGAACCTGAAACACCGAGTTCGTTTCTACGGTTCCTTCGTTCAGCGCAGCCGAAATGCTGAATACTTTTGCTACCGATCCAGGTTCATACGCGTCGACAGCAGCAAAGTTGCCCGAGTCTGCTGTGTATGTGCCATCAGTGTTTTTGCGAATCGTCGACATCGCATAAATTTCGCCAGTTGTTGAATCCATAACAATCGCTGCGCCACCGCGAGCGTTGAGCCGCGTGATTTGTTGAGTAACAATTGCATCCACCTGAAACTGAATGTTGCGATCAATCGTCGTGACCAAGTCTTGACCTGGCACTGCTGCCTGGCTGGAGTCATCGCCAGTAGGTATCGACTGACCCTTGCTGTTTACCTCTTTCACTGTTCGACCGTCAGTGCCGGCAAGCATCACGTTGAACTGCTCCTCAAGACCAGAGATACCAATGCCATCAATGTCAGTTCTGCCTACAAGTGCACGCAAACCATCCGAGGTGAGCGTTCTGCTTTGTTCTTGGTACGAAGAGATTCCGGCAAGATTGAGTGCGGTGAGCGCATCAGCAACCTCGGTTGTGGCCTGACGAGCAATATAGAGAAAACTCGAAGCCGTATTTTGCAGCTTGCTTGCAAGCATCAACTCATCTTCTGGCGACATGCCAAGAACACCAGCGATCGCATGAGCAGTTGCAACTGGATCAACAATGATTCGAGGATCAGCAAACACGGTCCGCGTTGGCACTGGCAACGCTAGCTCCAGCCCGTTGCGGTCAAGAATTGAGCCTCGCTCTGCACGTGCCGTGGAAATTCGGGTCCGTTGACTCACGCTTGCGTCGCGATAGCCACCTGCGCCGATTGTTTGCAAATACGAGACCCGAACCAGCATGGTTACCAACAACAATGAGACCAGCACATACATCGCAACGAGTCGAAATTGAATCTTGCCACCCTGCAAGTTTGTGTAGAAAGTTGAAACCGAAGTACGAGCACGATCTCGCACCACATCTGCCGCATTTGGACGACGACGATCTTGTTTTCGCGGCTGTATGCGTGTCGTTGATACTCGCCCACCACGGCCTCCGGCTACAACACTCACGGTGCAACCGGTCCTTGTTGCAATGTTGCGAGTGGTGCGAGCGGATTCAAACTCGATATTACAGATGGTTCGGCGATCTTTGGGTCCATCAGTCCAGTTGCAATCACAACCTGTGCGACAACATCTTGAGGCACTTCAACAAATCGCGAGCCGAGACCTTGCGACATGCCCTGCAAGCCAGCCTGTGTGCGCAAATATTCGGGTGCAAGTAAACCCGCTCGCTGCTGGCGAAGTTGATCCTGATACAACTTTGCTAAGCGCAATTCGCTTGACACATGGTCTAGCTTCAATTGCTGTTCCGCAATCACCGCCTGAAAACCGATTGCGATACTCATCAGAAGAAACAGACCAACAGCACCTGCGGCAAACAAACGAATTGTCCGGCGTGTTGTCTGAGGAACGAGAGCGAGATGGCGCTCAGGGGGTGTCGACTGAACTCGACGTCGGCCAGGCTGTGGCCCACGTTCAATTGCAATCGCTAGCGCCATCTCAACTACTCACTTTCTCGATGACCCTCAAACGTGCTGAAGCAGCTCGTGGGTTTTGTTCGATCTCTTGTGCACTTGGGCGCTCACTCACTCGCACTTTGCGAACCAGTTTGTGCAAAGGCGAGGCGTGGTGGTGATACGGCGAAGCGACTAGTCGTACTTTCGGATCTGCCTCGGCATCTTTAAATGCTTGTTTGACTATGCGATCTTCTCCAGAGTGATACGACAACACTGCGATGCGCCCGCCAGGACTGGTTGCACGAATTGCTTCGTTCAGAGCATGAGGCAAAATGTCGAGCTCCTTATTGACTTCGATCCGAATTGCTTGGAAGCTGCGCTTTGCAGGGTGACCACCGGTGCGCCGTGCTGGAGCAGGAATAGCCCCCGCAATGACCTCGGCCAATTGCACCGTGTCGGTTATTGGTCGCGCAGCAATGATTGCCTTGCTGATGCGAAACGCAAATCGCTCGTCGGCGTTGTTGCGCAGAACATGTGTCAGTTGTTCTAGGTCATACGAGTTCACAACGTCTGAAGCCTTAAGTTGCTGCGTTGTATCCATGCGCATATCAAGTGGTCCTGCATTGCGATACGAAAAACCACGATCCGCCATATCCAGTTGAGGCGATGAAACTCCTAAATCAAAAAGCGCACCAGATATTTCGGTAATGCTGTTGCGCTCGAGCATCGAAGTCATCTCATCAAAGCGCCCTTGCTCAATCATCAGACGATCACCAATTTCTGGATTTTCGCTAACCAGTTTGCGACCGTGCACAATTGCAACGGGATCTTGATCGATTCCAAGCACACGCATCCACGGATACGCAGTCAACAACCGAACCGTATGACCTGCACCGCCCATCGTTGCGTCGACAATGACACCGTGTGGTACTGGCGCAAACACTTCGACAATCTCTGCTGCCATGACTGGCTGGTGACCAAATGAATTCGATTCATTTGACGTCGCTGTTTTATCTACTTGGCTATTTACTTGGCTATTTACTTGGCTATTTACTTGGCTATTAATAGGGCTTGACATAATTGCGTGTTCACGAGTGCAATGTGTTTGCGTAACTTCAGGACACCTGTGCTTCGCTCTTCAGCAGTCCCCCGGCTCGCGGTGCCGCCGGGATGTCTCCCCGCGCGTACGAGATAGAAGCGGGCGGAGTT
>Ga0114970_10003976_pt1 | contig 10779 bp, 9 predicted proteins | sample M_140205_XF_Meta_FD_87030 | JGI IMG/M metagenome (GOLD analysis project Ga0114970, IMG submission 87030) | Freshwater microbial communities from Lake Montjoie, Canada to study carbon cycling - M_140205_XF_MetaG | ecosystem: Environmental > Aquatic > Freshwater > Lake | place: Lake Montjoie... | reverse complement strand
TTGCATTTTCGGCAATATAATTTGTAGCAATTGCTGTAGCAGGATTTGCAACAGCATATATTCGAGCAGCAGGCATTCCAGTAATATCTTTGATAACAGGATCTAGTGTGATGCGACTTCGTGCATCTGGAATTTCTTGGACAATAGACATGATTCCATTGACGGTACGACGCGTGCGCATCAATTCTTTATGTCCATGACCAAATTCGACGAGCAATCGATTACGTTGTGCTAAAACAAGTGGATTTGGTAGTGGCAGATCAAACATGACACCACCGCCATATGCCTCACCATTTCGATGCATGTAGTCAATTGTTGCCACAGAATGGCCAGGCCCTGCGTGTTCACGTTGTGGCTCATTGTTCATGGGAATCGAGACAGTGACTCCGTGGGTGTGATGGTTGCGTCCAACCCATTCATTTCCTAACTGTGATGCAAGAAGTAATCGAGGAGTTTCAATTGCACCCGCTGAGACGACAATTTTATCTGCAGTCACAAAAATTCGTTCAGTTTCGTTATTAGTGAGGTAAATATGAACGCCACTCGCATTGCCATTCTGGTCATGCTCAATCGAAGTGGCTTGGGCAGATTGAATTAGATGACAATTACCTGATGCAATCGCTCTGGGAATAAAAGTATTGTGAGTTCCATTTTTGGCATCTACAGGACATGAATGTCCTACACATTGATTACATCGTACACATGCCGCTCGTCCATCACGTGGAATCGTATTCAATGCCAATGGAATTGCAGATACTTGCCCACCTAGTTTTTCAATTGCTAGTCTCAATGTGATTCTTGATTTATCGTCAGGAAAGGCTGGCATTGGATATGGCTTTCTACCAGGGTGCACTTTTGCAACAACACTATTCGAATCACCTGCCACGCCTAGTTCCCATTCGATGCGATCGTAGTACGGTGCTAATTCTTCATATTTGAAAGGCCAATCAGCTAACGTACTATTTTCAGGAACTCCGTAAGTAGTGGCCATTGTGAAATCTTCTGGTGAGAAACGCCATGCCATTCCCTGCCAGACACGTGTACCACCACCAAGTGTTACTGCAACCGTTCCATAATCAACTGCACTAACTTCTGGATTGAGCAATACAGTCGAACCATCTTCGTTTTCAAGTACGCGAGGATGTCCAACTCCAACATTGGCAGTGACGTTATAAATCTGTTCACGTTTACCCTGTAAATGATTTCCACGGAGTTCAGATGCATAGTGAGGTCTTGACTGTTCGAGAAGTAGGACTTTTTTGCCAGCCATTGCAAGTTCGGCAGCAACAACTCCACCACCTGCGCCTGCGCCGATAATGATTGCGTAGTAGTGAGGTAATAAATCTTTGATTTTGGTACTTGGAATCAAATCTGGTTCAACTATGTCAACTCCTGCAGGCAATGGACTAAATCCTGCTACTTTCCACCCGGCAGGTTCACTTGTGCCACCGTAGTAACCCTCATATGCAATTCGAATAATGCTGTTAATTGGCGCAATAGATACTTCTGCAACTGATGTGGGTGAAATCTCAGGAATTTCTTGGGAGTATGCCTCCGTAAGTATTTCTACTTGCAGCCGTGATTCTAATTCACAAAATGTTACCTTGAAATTTTTAGTTGATTTATCATTGAGAATAACCGAGGCTCGTTTGAGGGAATTGACGCACCATTTCATAAAATCTTGAATGTGCTCGCTCAGCAATCGAGAAACTCCACCATCCCAACCATTGGGATCCTCATCTTCAGGAATAACAGTGTTGATTGCGGCGATAAGAGTTTTCAACTCTACTTCAGAGAAGATTTGATCCAACACTTCTGCCATTCACAAAACCATCCCATTCATCGCAATATTCCAAGAATTCTATAGGTGGCGCGTAAATAGCGATATAGAAGGAAGAAAAATACTTGAGCCTTTCTAAGATTCAACCTTTGCTTTACTATGAGTGCTGAAACTTGAGATCAGGAGTCATAGATGTTAAAAGGAATCAACTCAAAAGTAAGCGCTGATTTATTAGGAATCTTGGCTTCAATGGGACATGGAGATGAACTCGTAATTTGTGACCGTAATTTTCCAGGGATATCAAATGCGACTCGTATTGTGAATTATCGAGCTACAGATGTTGCTACAGTTCTAACATTAGTTCTGGAGCTCTACCCTGTAGATACTTTTGTTGAAGAACCACTAGTGAGAATGCAAGTAGTTGGAGATCCTCATCAAGTCACAGAGGGACAGAAGAAGATTCATGCATTGGCTCAGAAATTAGAAGGCCGCGAGTTTTCAATGGGTTCAATACCTCGCGAAGCTTTCTATGAAAGAGCACGTAAGGCATTTGCCACGATAATTACCAGCGATGATCAGCCTTATCAATGTTTCGTGCTCGTAAAAGGTGTTCTCTAAACTCTTGGAAGAATTCAGTTTTTTGAAAGGCTCTCATGCAAACTGTTCTAGTCACGGGCGCGAGTGGCTATATCGGAACAAAATTAGTAGAGCGATTGGCACTTGATGGTCACCACGTTATAGCACTTTCTCGCAAGCGCATTGATGTAACTGGCATCACGATGGTCGAAGGCAGTTTCACTGATGTAAAGACAGTTAGTGCTTTGTCACCTCTCAAAATTGACTCCGTGATTCATTTGGGAGGCGTCACGGGAGAAGCAATTGAAAATGATGCGATGCAAGTCAATGTTGTTGGTAGCTCAATCTTATTTCGTGCTCTAATTGATCAAGGCATCAAGAAGTTTATAGTGGCAAGTTCAATTGCTGTCGTTGGTTGCCTTACCCCAGATTTCGTCCCAAGAAATCTGCCCATTCCAGATGAACATCCTTGCGATTCGGGCAATATCTACGGAGTATCTAAATATTTTATTGAAGAATTATGTGCATATTATTCTCGACTAGATTCACAACTAGATTTCACATTGTTTCGCATCGGAGCAGTGTTAGATGATGACATACAACCTTCGACAGCGCTACAAATAGGGGAGATGACAATCCCTTTTTGTACTCTAGGTACAGTTTCAGTAAGTGAGGTTGTTGACGCACTCACCTTGTCCATATCTAAGCCATTAGGCTCTGGAAGTCTGATCATGAACCTGGTCTCTGAAAGAATTCATTCAGAAATTCCTACGATCGAAGCGCTTCAACTTTGTTTAGGGGATAGGTACAAAGAATTAGATACAGCTCATTATCAAATTCCCGGTAACGAATTTGATGCTCTTTACGATACAAGTTTATTCAAGAGCTTTATAAGCAAAATATCGAATAACGCGTAAGTGTTGAAAAGAGGCTCTTAGAGCTCTAAGAGCGCAATCGTGAACTCATTCTGGAATTTTCCAGTTGGATCGCACGTGCGAACATAGTCTCTAAAATCATCAAACTTAGGATAAACAGTTCTCAAGTGAGCGCCGTCGATGTTGAAGACTTTACCCAAGTGAGCTCTGAAGCCAAACGGTAGCAGCACATCTTCAATAAGTGAGACCAAGTAGGGGACTTCGTAGTCGTTCTTCCATGTGAAGTGAATACACACTGTCTCTCGACCATTTGCCGGGCTCATCCAATGATCATCAGCTGCGATAGAGCGAATCTCAGTAACTAATAATTTCTCACCAAAGTTATGAGAGATTTTCTCAACAGCAGCAAATGCTTCAGCTGCTCGCTCGGATGGAACAAAGAACTCGCTCTGTAATTCATTTCCAGCACTTGGGTTTGCATCGATTCTAAAATGAGGTAGTCGCAAATGCCAAGGACCAGGAACCCCGAATTGTTCAGTTGAGGCAGTTGGATCTACTCCAAAAATCGGATGTGCTTTTTCACTTCGTGCAGGTGTTTCAAAATAAGAGTCAGGAGTTGGAGTCTTTGACTTGAACCAAACATCTCCAACTTTGTCGCCAGCCCATGTTGTGAAATAACTGACGTTATACGCACCAGATAGAACTTCAACAATATTTTCACCGAAAGTCTTTACTGGCATATTGCCATAAACAGTTTGGAAGATTTCAAATGTAGGTTGGATATCAACTTCAAATGATGTTGCAATTCCTGGTAGGCCTAAGGCAACGACAGATGCATAAAATTCGGAATCAACGCCTCGAGTCAACGTACGAATAGTTCCATCAGGACCCATGAGATTTACAGATTTGATGGCAGTATGAAGTGCGCCATTTTTGATTCCAGAACCATGAGACCCAGTTGCTACAGCGCCACCGATTGAAATATGTGGAAGTGAAGCCAAGTTATGTAGCGCCCATCCACGTGCATGCAAAAATTCAGAAACAACTGCGTAGTTCATTCCCGCATTGATGGTTGCTGTCTTTGTCTCTGGGTGAATTTCAAGTTCGCTTGGCATAGCATCGAGAACGACAGCAGTATGGCGAGTATCAGCAGCTGTATTAAAACAGTGAGCTGATCCTCGTGCTCGAATCCTCTCGGAGCTAGAAACTACTTCTGCAAGCTCTGTAATAGATTTTGGATGCAGAGTTTGCGCATCATGAAAATTGATATTTGTTGCCCAGTTCTGCTTTGCCATGTTCCTAAATCCATTCCAAATCTTTAGTCACTACTTGAACCAGCCCTTAGTTTAGTGGCATGCGATAAGGCTGAAAGGACAGGATTTCAATTTGCCTTCTTCTAAATTTCGATTTCGCTCCCAGATTGATATTTCCCGGCATTTCTTCCGTTGAGAAGATGAACATACCCACCTCCATAGATGTTCCAGATTTTGAGATTATTTGTCACAATCGCTGTACTTTCATCGATTCCCACAATGCGCACACCCTCAGGTGCCTTGAGAAATAATTGAGCAGCGCTATCTGGTATCCATTTGAAGAATTTGTTGTAATGAGGAATAACTCGAATATGTGGAAGTAAGCCAAAACCAATTTCTCCACTCTCTTTCATTTTGCGAAAGTGAGGGATGTCAGGACCAAATGCCATCGCCCCTGCGCTACACCCCGCAAGGGATGATCCAGATTTCCAACTTGCAATAATTGCATCCCAGACTGGAGTACCAGCGAGTGTTTGAGCCAAATAATGTGGGTCACCACCGCTGAGATAAATAAGTCCTGCACCCTGAATTTTTTCCGCGAAATCAATTCGCATTGCATCCTCGCGGGTAAATACAGGAAGGAAAACTTGCTGCGCACCAATTCGATCTGCTTGTTCTTTTCCAATTCTTTCCCAATAACGCAATCGCTCGCTGCTCTCTTGACCAGCAGCAGTTGCAAGTTGTACGTAACGAAGAGATGGACCACTTTGAATCAGTGAACTCTCTAGCTCGGCCATTACTGGCAGATATTCACCCGAACCAACGAGTGCCAGAGTTCCAGATTGGGTCACTCGCGAAAGGTACCCCATTCATTATTCCTATTCATTGCACTAGCATCACGACATGATTACTCAGCGCAAACTTGGCCCATATTCTGTCTCTGCCATTGGAATGGGATGTATGCCATTCTCTTTTCCTAATGATCGCTATCCAGGATTGACTGAGCAGCAAGATGTTGCAATCGCAGTTATCCATAAGGCACTCGATGCCGGTATCTCTCTTCTTGATACTGCAGATATTTATGCTCCAAGTTGGAACTCTGTAGGACATAACGAAATTATTGTCGGAAAAGCATTTGCTTCTTGGAAAGGAACTCCTGAGCAAAAGGCGAAAGTTGTCATTGCAACAAAAGGTGGCATTACTCGTGAAAATGATGGATCAATGTTTGGTATTCCAGGACGCGATGCATCAAAGAATTATTTGTATCGCGCTGTTGAAGCCTCTGCGCTCAAGCTAGGCCTTTCAAAAATTCCATTGTGGCAACACCACAGAAGTGATGCATCTCTTACATATGAAGCGCAGTTCGAAAATGTAATGACACTAAAAGAACACGGATATGTAGCCGAAATTGGTGTAAGCAATGTCAATGCGAAGATGCTTCGACATGCGATCAAAGTAGGAGGTCGCCCTGAAGAGGGCGGAGTCATCTCTGTGCAAAATGAATTTAGCCCCAATTATCGTCACGCAGCAGATGTGATTGATATCTGTACCGAATATGGAATTGCGTATCTTCCTTGGTCACCACTTGGTGGCGGCGGAAACTTTGCAAAGATCGCAACTGGTGAATTAGGTGCATTCAAAAAGATGGCAGATAGCAAAGGGGTTTCCCCATATGCACTCACCATTGCATGGCACCTCAACCAATTCCCTACATCAATTCCAATCCCAGGTGCTTCAAAGGCATCTTCAATTTTGGATTCGCTCTCAGGTGTAGATATCAAACTCTCTGCGAGTGAGATAGCAGAACTCAATGCGAGCTGCCCAACAAATACTCCAGAGAGCAAAGAACTTCTAGATGATTTGAAGTTTCCTGCCTAATGGCAAAGCATTCTCAATACTTACAGATTGAAGAAATTACTGGCATTCCCGTTCATGAGCTTTGCTATGAGGGCCTCGACTTCGCTGCGGTGAATGTAGTCATCTTTCAAGAGTTGATCTATTGAACGAGCAATACCCTCCCGGGCCATTTGTGCATGACCTGGAATGAGTTCCACAGGTATGAAGTCACCGCCGAAGGTAAAGATTTTGTTATGGGGAACGGTTACAAGAAATTTTGAGAGAAACTCACTTGAGGTAATGGGATCGATGATCCATGACCAACACATGTCCACGTAAACATTAGAAAAGTGTTTAGCCATGGCTAAAAGTTCATTGTGAAGGGGATATGTGATGTGCATCAGTACAAAACGAATATTTGGAAAATCAGAAATAACTGTTTGAAGATGCTCCAAATTTTTCTTGACTCGATGTAAATTCATATGGTTAGCACCTGCAATATAACCAGTATGTATCTTTACGGGCAGGTTGTATTTTTCAGACTCCTTAAGCGCGTATCTAAAGAGATTATTTCCTACTGCGTTATATTCTTCAGTACTTACCGAATCCTTATTCGAAAGATATCGGCTCATAATTTTGCTTGCAACGTCGTCGGATACAGCGTGAAAGTCCAAATCCCGCCAATAGGCACATGGATCCTTAATCGAAATAGCAACATCGCCCCAATTCCTGAATGCGGCCGCAATTGCGTTGTGGGCATCTTTGAGGGAAGTAATTTCACTGCCTAAAATGCGTGATAGAACGTTGATATCCCATTGAGTAGCAATCTTCAAAGTTCCAAAATCATGACTAAAGAGGTCGGAATCAGCTGGATCATCGCGATAAACCTCATCGAAATCCAATGAATTTATTTGCACATGGTCGATGAGAGTCTTATTTTGAAGAATATCTCGATAAAAACCTGGCTTTACATGTTTGTTGAGTAATTGAGTTATTTCATTGCAGTTTGAAGCATCTATATCATCAATGTCCCACAACACTTTGAGTGACTTGCGCAAACATTGTCCATAACCAGTACCTCTGGTGTGCTGATAAAAAGGTGAAACCAAATTCCATTTCTCAGTGGAATTTGCTTCGCTACCGAAAAATCGATCATAATCATTTTGTGCCATACCTGCCGATAAAAGATCTGAGTCTAAGTAGTGGCTAAATAGATATGAAAAATCCAAATTTCCCATTTTCTTATCTTCGATTCTTCGAATCTCAGGAGGGAGGTGTTCGTGTGTATCCTGAAAATGAGTCTCAGAGATGATTTCTCTTAAGTTTGAGTTGGCTTGTCTACTCGCGTCTCGCATTCCCAAAGGCTAGTACGGACGCTCATCTCTCACAATGAGCCTAAGAAAAGAAAATTATCCAAGCAATAAATTCAGACCGGCCAGCGCTGCACTCACCAACGTAATATTTTGAAAGAGTTCCAGATTTAGCTTATTGATTACCTTGCGTCCCAATATCGCACCAAGTGGGACCATAGGTAGCGCGGGGAGAATGTAGTAGAGAGATTCAAAATTCAAGAGGCCTAATGCAAGAGTAAATGGAAGTTTGAAAAGATTGACCAAAAAGAAGAGCCATGCATTATTTCCCATAAATTTCATCACTGTATTTTCGCGAAGCAAAAGATAGATACTCATCGGAGGACCACCAGAATTAGCAACCATGCTCATAAATCCTGTCATAAGACCAAGGCTTAGACGCAGTGCTTTTGGATAGCGAAGATTGAGACTGAAATTATTTCTTTGTAATCGCTGACTAATTGGATAGAGGATTACGAGCAGAAGCACAATCACACCGATTGTGTGCTTGAGCGAAACATCCGTTGAGCGTGATAGAAAATAGACTCCACCAAATATTCCAAAAATTATTGGCCAAATTAAGCCACGGAGCATTTTCCATTCAACGTGTTTCTTATAGACGCCTATTGCAAAGAGATCACCAGTAATCAAAAGTATGAGCATGACGCCCATAGATTCTTTAGCAGGAAGCAAGGTAGCCAATAGTGCGGCGTTGACCATTCCGATGCCACCGATTGCAGTCTTAGAAAAACCTGTCAGATAACCGATGAGCGCTAATAATAAAATTAGAGTTAGCGACATCCTAAGTTATTGAATTCTTCTAGGAAGAAAAAACTTGATCAAAGAGTGCAAATGAGCGCTCACGAAGACTTACTTCATCTTCTTTCATAGCATCTGCAACAGGAGCCCATTTTTCTTTTGGGGCTCCGATTCCCTCGACCATTCTTCCAAGAGATTCAGCGTGAGACTCTGGATGGAATTGAACAGCCCACGCATTACCTTTTCGAAATGCAATTGCAGCCTCAACATCTGTCGCGAGAATTTCAACACCTGGAATATTTCTAATGCTTTCTGGGTCAATAAAATCTTCATGCCAGAGCATCCAGCCACCTTCATGAATTTCGGGAGACTCACTTGTTATCTTCTTGAAGCCAATATTCTTTTCCGCACGGCGATTAACTTCTCCACCCAAGGCTCTAGCCATGATTTGTGAACCGTAGCAAATTCCAAAATACGGTTCATTGGATTCGATGCGAGTTTTTACAAGCTCAATTTCTTGTGGTGACGATGGATGTTCGTAACCAGTTGAGACAGAGTTTGGCGAACCAAGAAGAATGAGTAGATCCGCAGCAAGCACATCTTGTGCATCCCATTTTTGCTCACGGAAGTAGCGTGTTATTTCGTGACCACGTGCATCTGCCCATTCACCCAAAATGGCTAGTTCTGCACCCACTACTTCGTGGCTAAGGATCGCAATTTTTGACATGGGTGAATACTAATTAGTTTTTCTTCTTCCATCCAGTCGGACACATTGGTTTGGCTGCAATTATCTTCTTTACAACTTTTCCTCTTACACAAGTAATTGGGTAACCATTAACCTTTTGTGGCGATGTGTTTTGCTTTCCTGCCGAACTGCTGTTTCCTGGTTGATTGTTATTTGAAGGTGAATTATCGGGCGTTGGAGAAGTGGACTTCACCTTTGATTTATCAACTGTGCCGGTCAATTTAACTTTGACGATTGGCCTAGAATATGTAAAACCATAAGCACCAAGGTGCAACCAACCATCTGCTTCTTTCACGATTGTTGTTGCGATTTGGCTGGAGCCACTTTCAGTGCTTATGGATACGGTCGCCGAAACAGGTGCTGATGTGAAGTTATATAAGCAACGCGCAACATCAGAGCGCATCAGTAGATCGTAAGTGCCAATAGCAAGTGATGTCCCATCTGGTCTGTAATGCAATCCAGCAACTTGATAATTGAGAAAATTATCAGCAAAATCCGGAGCTCCAGGTGAATAAGCGGCAGAGTTTGTGGTCACAAGACCAATCATTTGATTCTTATCTTGCAAACAAGGATTAGAGGCACTTGCCACATTGTTACCAACTGTTGAAAAGAACCACGATCGATGCTCACCACTAGCCGTATCTTTCATAATTCCTGATAGTTGCTTTATCCATTCAACTGCTGCGTTATTTCCTGCCATAGTAGTTTCCCACCAAGTAACCAAATCGGGATTTCTGAAATAGTTAGGAGTAGGAAGAGTTGCTTCTTGCTCATTGGTTAGCAAAACTGATACTTCGGGAACAAGGACGGGATTTGCTTCAACACTGATTCGGTTTTGAGAATCATCAATTTTGGTGATGCTGATATTTGGGTTAGTTAGTCTGCCATTGAGCCAACCAGTAAGTGTGTTTGGCAAATGAAGAGCAAGTGCAATTCTTTGTTTTTCAGATATTTCAGCTTTTGTTCCTGTCTTTAGATCAGGACCGGAATATCCCTCCACAACAGCATTGAGATCAAATATAAATAGCTTTTTCGTTTTTGATGAAATGTATGCATCCATCAGTACTTTGACATCATATGTATCAGCATTTCCCATATGCATCACACCGGATGCTTGCCATCGCGAAGGTGTTGAAGCCTCAGGAAAACCTCGTGAAGGATCTGCCGGGAAAGTTAGACCGTCGGTGCCTCCCAGATATTTTGCTGTAACAAGTGGTGAATCAGAATTAGGAGAGATAGCAAGGCTTTCAATACATAATGTATTAATGACACTTGTGCACACAGGCAAGTAGATACGCATCCCAATGCCCGTATCTCCACCACAAGGAGCAAGGTTTAGAGACTCGCAAGGTGCATGTTTTGTTATTCCAGATTGAGCAACATTATTGATGATATTTTCTACTTCACTATTAGCTAACGCAAAAACTTCCGATTGCCCGGTGCCTAATTCTCCAAAAGAATCAATAATTACATGGCGCCTTGCTTCACTGGCAATGACTTGCGGGGCGACTGAAGCAGTTAATCCCACGACAAGTGAGAAAATCGCAAACGTTCTTTTGAATGGCATAGTTGAAGTTTGACCTTATAAATTCAAAATGTCTATATT
>Ga0114970_10003975_pt1 | contig 10779 bp, 10 predicted proteins | sample M_140205_XF_Meta_FD_87030 | JGI IMG/M metagenome (GOLD analysis project Ga0114970, IMG submission 87030) | Freshwater microbial communities from Lake Montjoie, Canada to study carbon cycling - M_140205_XF_MetaG | ecosystem: Environmental > Aquatic > Freshwater > Lake | place: Lake Montjoie... | reverse complement strand
TTAACTCTGACTCAATACCATCTAAAGAAGCTTTTGTATGAGCTAGAGCAGCTTGCCACTCCGGATGCATTTGATGAAAAAAATCCATTACAAATCCTTAGCCAACCGAGCGTGCAAAAAAGCGCCCTTCTTCGTGAGTTACTTGAATAGGCACAGCAAAAATAGTTGAGATGTGTTCGGTGGTAATCACGGACTCGATGGGTCCTGACACAGCAATCTGTCCATCTTTAATCAGTAATGCGTGGGTAGTACCGATAGGAATTTCTTCAATATGGTGAGTAACCAAGATTGTTGCTGGAGAAGAAGGATCTGTAGAGAATTGCGCAAAACGCCTAAGAAGGTCTTCTCTGCCACCCACATCTAATCCACCCGCGGGCTCATCGAGTAATAAAAGTTCAGGGTCAGTCATCAGCGCACGGGCTATTTGTGTTCGTTTCTTCTCACCTTCACTCAAACTCCCATAAAGTCGATCGCCAAGGTCGCGAACACCAAAAGTTGTCAGTAACGCAATAGCCCGGGATTCATCCCAAAGGTCATAGTCCTCATTCCATCTACCCAAAATTGCATAGGCTGCGGTAAGGACTACATCTCTTACTTTTTCATCGTGAGGAATATCGTCGGCAATTTGAGCACCACAAATTCCAATGCGAGTACGAAGTTCGAATAAATCAACGTGACCCATTTGCTTATTTAGTACAAAAACATCTCCTCGGGTGGGGAAAATTCTCGTAGCAAGTAATTGCAGTAACGTTGATTTGCCTGCCCCGTTGGGTCCAAGAATTACCCAACGCTCACCAGCTTTAATTTGAAAATTTATCGGTCCTAATATCGTATTTTCTCCGCGACGAACCGAGACATCTCTAAGTTCAAGTACCGGTTGCATCGTCATAGAGCAAAAAGATAGCGGGTTAATGCTCCATTTCCTCGAATTACTGGCATCGGTCCCCTGTGATTTTGCGTTAATCTTGCCTTCATCATGAGCGATTCACCTATTGCAGCACAATTTACTGGCCTAGTGCTTCTTAGCGGAGTCGATAAGCCGGGAATAACCCAAGCGCTTTTTAATACGCTAGCGCCCTTCAAAATTAGCATTTTAGACATTGAGCAGGTCGTGATCAAAGATCGCTTGATCTTGACCGTTCTTATTTCACTTAATCCTGATCACCAAGAAGCGATTGAGGAAGATTTACAAAAAATAGCATCTGAAATCGGTGTAGATATTGCAACACTGTATTCTGTTACTGAAAGTGGTTTTATAGTCAGTAAACAAGGGCTGATTCATGTAGTTGTTTTGGGCAAAAAAATCACTCCTCAAGCAATCGCTTTAATTAGTAGCGCAATTGCGAGCCAAAATTCAAACATAGAACGCATCTTCAGGACCGCATCTGCGCCAGTATTAGCAATAGAGTTTGTTGTTTCAGGTAGTTCGCAAGCAGAGTTAAGTCAGCTGTTGACTCCCATCGCTGCGGTACATTCAATTGATATTGCCGTCCTTCCAGGCGGTTCCATGCGATATGCCCGTAAACTTGTTCAATTAGATGTTGATTCCACATTGATTGCCCAGGAAGTTATTGAACTACTTGCTGCTAAGGCCGGCGCCGGCGAAGAAGTAAAAACGATTACCGATGCAGCCATGCGTGGCGAATTAGATTTTGCCGAATCTTTAAGAGCTAGGACCGCACTTTTACGAGGTTTGCCAGAATCAGTAATTTCTGAAGTTCAAAAGGAGATATCTCTAACACCTGGAGCAAGAAATCTTGTTGCAACCCTGAATAAACTTGGCCACTCGGTGTCAGTAGTTTCTGGTGGTTTTATCGATGTTATCGAACCTTTACTTAAGGATTTAGAGATTAGGCATTACAAAGCTAATAAACTTAAAATTGAAGATGGGTTGTTAACGGGTGAAATAGAAGGCGAAATTATTGATCGTGCAGCAAAAGCGACAGCGCTTCGTGATTTTGCAAATGAACTTGGTATCAATATGTCACACACGATTGCCATCGGAGATGGGGCAAATGATCTAGACATGATCGCCGCAGCGGGTTTTGGAATAGCTTTTAATGCCAAGCCAGCGGTTAAAGCTGCCGCTGATAGTGCCATTTCAGATCCGTATTTGGATTCAGTTCTTTACTTGCTCGGTATTACTAGTCAAGATAGTGAAGAATAAAAGCTTTAAAGCCGGCAGGCATGGATATCAGTTACCAAAATTCCGCGTGCGCCCACTGCCCAAAGTTCATCCATTACTCGATTAGTCTCTTTCCGCGGCACCATTGCCCGGACTGCTACCCAGTCCTGATTTTGTAAAGGCGAAATTGTCGGCGACTCTAAACCTGGCGTAATTGCGCAAGCTTTATCTACTAAGTTCTTAGGAATGTCATAGTCGAGCAACACATATCTACGTGCAGTAACGACTCCTTGAAGTCTGCGAATAAGAATTTCTAATTCGGCAGGAATTGGTTGACCTTGTCTAGAAATTACTACCGCCTCACTGAACAAGATCGGATCTCCGAAAATCTGTAAACCCGCTTGTCTAAGAGTATTTCCAGTACTCACTACGTCGGCAATAAGGTCAGCTACGCCAAGTCGCACGCTACTTTCGACTGCGCCATCCAAGCGCACCACTTCGGCTTCTACGCCAAGTGTTGCCAAATGTTTTGAAACAAGGCCTGGATAAGCAGTTGCCACTCGTTTTTGGGCGATATCACCAATGCTCCATTGATGATTACTTGGTCCAGCGAATCGGAATGTTGATTCACCATAGTTTAATTCAAGTAGTTCCACGGCAGGTGCATCAGAATCAATGAGCAAATCTCGACCTGTGATCCCAGCTTCTAACTCCCCCGAACCAACATAAATGGCGATATCTCTAGGGCGTAGATAATAGAACTCAACTCCATTATCAGCATCAACTAGAACCAAATCTCTACTGTCACTGCGTTGGCGATAGCCAGCTTCTTTGAGAATTGCAATCGATTCTTCAGACAAAGACCCTTTATTCGGAACGGCAACTCTTAACATTTGTATACTCATTTCATCTACAGGTGTGTATAAATATCGTTAAGGGATAGTCCGCGTGAAATCATGAGTGTTTGTAAATGATAGAGAAGTTGCGAAATTTCCTCAGCTAGAGCTGCGTTGCTTTCGTGTTCTGCGGCTAGCCAAACTTCGCCAGCCTCTTCGAGAATTTTCTTGCCGATGGCGTGCACTCCTGCATCAAGGGCCGCTACGGTCCCTGAACCCTCTGGGCGAGCTGTGGCAATCTGATTGAGCTCGTCCCAGAGAGATTCAAAAGACTTCATGTTCAAAGTTTACTAGAACACAGAGTTATGCGGTGGCCAATTTCTCCTGTTTAGAGATTTTCAACCATGAAATAAAGCCCCAAATGACAAAGGGCAAGTAGATCGCATAGAGAGTGCCGGTTGGGTAATAGCCATTTTTAAACGCAAAGGGAACACCAACTAAGTCGACGGCAATCCAAACCAACCAAAATTCAACATATCCCCGACTCATTCCATATGTAGCCAGAGCGGTACCGGTAAAGATCCAAGTATCTACAAGCAGCCAAGTTCCTGACTCGCCAAGAGCTTTGAAGATTTGCATTGAAGCAAAGAAAAAGAGAATGATCGCTGGGATTAAAACCTTTTTCTCAGCTGTAGTTGTCCATCTCGGATTAACTGCGGGTTGCTCGCTACCGTTAGCTCTGCGGTGATGTGCCCAACGAATCCAACCGTAAACGCTAACGATAATAAGTAATAGATTTCGACTCGCCTGACCATAAAAATTTGCAGAAGGTTGATCGGCGTAAGCAAAGACTGCTCCCAAAAAGACCGTAAAAAGAAGGGCGTCGCCGATAATTCCAACTGGCCAGGCCGCAACTTTACGACGCATGCCCAAAATTGCACTTGTCAGACCTAGTACTCCACCGATAATTTCGCGAAGAGGTATCGATTTACTTCCAAAATGAAGCGTACTTTCAAATAACCATTTAATGAGTGACACTGTTGATCCTTCCTAGTAGAAAAGCTCCAGGAAGCAACGAGGAATCGCCAATGCGCAATAGAGCGCAAGAGCAAGACCTGTCCCTTTATCCAGACTTTAACTGTCGGTTTTGGAGTTACACCAAATCAACCGATCAATGGATTTGATCGGGTCGCGGACTTTACCGCCGGTTCGGATTTACACCGACCCCCGGAACAACGTGGCGCTAGTTTGCCACACGCGTTGCAAGTTCGCGCAACGAAACGACCATTGCTGCCGGGTCTGAAGCCCGAAATACCGCGCTTCCTGCAACAAATGTGTCGGCGCCGGCTTTGACAGCTAATTCAATTGTTTCAAGTGATATTCCACCATCTACCTGTAACCAGATTGGCCTGTCCCCGATGATCTTTTTAGTTGCAGCAACTTTACTCATCATCTCAGTCATAAAACTTTGACCACCAAAACCCGGCTCTACTGTCATGATGAGGAACATATCTACATCATCAGCAAAGGATGCATAAGAATCTATAGATGTATTCGGTTTAATCGCCAACCCTGATCGAGCACCTGCTTTGCGAATTGCGCGCAAGGTCCTTGCAATGTCTTCGGTTGCTTCGGCATGAATCGTTACACTTGCACTGCCGGCTTGGGCATATAACGGTGCAATGGTGTCAACATTTGCAACCATCAAATGTGCATCGATACCAATTGGGCACGCTGCAATAATTTGACTTGCTTTATCAAAATCGAAAGTGAAATTTGGAACAAAAATACTGTCCATAACATCTAAGTGGATAAAATCTGACACCGACGCAATTTTTGCTATTTCAGAATCAAGATGTGTAAGGTCTGCATTGAGAATGCTTGGAGTAATCCTGATATCGCCTGACATGGCCCTATTTTAATCCGTTACAGACGATTTCTTGCGAAAAAGCGCAAGAAACATTGCATCTGTGCCATGTTTATGTGTCCATAAGCTCATCGACTTACCTCGCTGAGCATCTTGCAAGTTAGCAGGTAAATATGGTGCAACATCGACGTGTTCCAATTCTGGATGTCGCTTTAAAATATCTAGGACCTGAACAGATGTTTCTGCCAGATGTGGAGAACACGTTGCATATCCAAGAACGCCTTCATCATTAAGCGTTGTAATTGCAGCCTCAATCAGTTCACGCTGTAATAAAGTTAGATTTCGCAAATCATTCAAAGTTCGACGCCAACGAACTTCCGGTCTCCGGCGAAGTGCTCCAAGACCTGTACATGGCGCATCAATCAAAATCGCATCAAAAAACTCACCGCGATTCAATATTTCTCGTCCATCGCCACACCACACCCGCGCTCCGTGAACCACTTTTTTGACAAGGTCAGCGCGAGGTTGTGAAAATTCATTGGCTGTAAAGTTAATGTTACGCGATTTTGCAACACTAGATAAGAGTGCGGCTTTACCACCTGGTCCGGCACATAGATCGAGCCAATTGGTGCCAGCAGCCGCCGAAGCAAAAACTGTAGCTACTACCTGCGAACCTTCATCCTTTACACCTGCTAGTCGATGCCTTACCAAATCTAAGTTGCCAGGATTGCCTTTCATTCTGGCACCAAGTTCGGAGTACAAAGTTGGTTCTGCCCCTAAATCAATTAGCTCTTGTTGTGTTGAATACCCGGGCCACGAGACCAAAGTTGGAAGGGCTGGAATGTTATTTGTACGCAGTTCATTTTCGACTGCTTCCCAATCTTTCAAAAGATCGAAGTAAGCAGAAACAATCCATTCAGGATGTGAGTAAAGGATTGAGAATCGTGAAACATTATCTTTAACCAATTCTAGCTGAACGAACCATTCGGAGTATTCTTTTCGTGTAACAGAACGCAAGAGCGCATTAACGAAACTTGCTTTGGACTCCCCTAATCTTTTTCTCGCCACTTCTACAGTTGCTGCTACAGCTGCGTGATCAGGTACACGAAGTTCATGGATTTGGTGAACACCCATTCTGGCAACATCAACTATCCCTGGATCCACTTCTGACCAAGGGCGATCTGATATTTGAGATAAGACATAGTCATGCTTGCCCTGCATTCGCAAAGTTCCATAAAGCAGTTCGGTCACAAAATTTCGATCGCGTTCCTCGAGGGACGATGCACTGAGTGCGGCCGGAAGTAAAAGGTTTGAATATCCATCGTTTCGATTTACTTCTGTAAGCAGATCAAAAGCTAGAAGACGAGCTGCATCGGGCTTAGGTGATTTAAATGAGTTTCGTCGCGCTTCAACCACAAAATTCCGCGTCTCCAAAACGTGCGCCGCGAGCAAATTCAACGGCTAACATTTCTCTTTTTCCTAATGGAACTACTTTTTCGATTACAAGGGCTCCGCCGGATACTCCAATGAGGCATTCACCTTCGTATAAACCAATCTGACCCGGTGCTAACTTCGAGTAATTGCTCAAGGCCCCAACCTTCGTAATTTTTAAATTAGCACCTCGAAATATCGTCCAACAGATAGGCGCGGGGTAAAAAGCCCGTATTTTATTGATGATTTTTTTTGGATCTGCTGTCCAATCCAACTTAGCTTCTTCCTTCGTAATCTTGCCTGCGTGAGAATGTTGGCCTGCTTGGGGCTTAGGTAAATGTCCTTGGGTAATCTGGGAAAGGCTTTGCTCTATCGCTTCAACTCCGATGATGCTCAGTTCTGAAAATAGTTCGAAACTTCGCCAGTTCGAATCGATATCGATAGCAATTTGCGAATAAACCGGGCCAGTATCCATCCCTTTGTCGAGTTTGAATACCGTTACCCCGCTTGCTGTTTCACCGCTTTCAATTGCACGTTGAACAGGTGCGGCTCCGCGATATTTCGGTAACAAGGAAAAGTGCAAATTGATGCACCCAAACTTTGGTATATCAAGGATTGCTTCAGGCAAAATCACGCCATAGCCAATAGTAATAAGTAGGTCTAAATCAGCGATTGCCGTTTTAGTCTCGTCGAAATCCAAAGGCTTAACAACATCAATCTTGTTTTCCTTCGACCATAAAGCTACTACTGACTGTTTCAAATCTAGACCCCGGCCAGATTTTCGATCTGGTTGTGTAATCACACGCACTAATTCATGTTCAGAATGCAACAACCAATTAAGTGTTGGGAGCGCGACATCAGGAGTAGCAGCAACTCCTATGCGCATTAAACGTTCCGTCCGAAAAGTGAATGAGGTGATTGCTTAATTACCGGTGTATTTCCTGAATCTGTTTGTAGGTTAAACCATTCAGACTCACGTATTTCTTTCATTGCCAGTTTGCGATCTTCGGGAGTTAGGCGATCTATAAAGAGAATTCCATCGAGATGATCTGTTTCGTGTTGAAGTGCTCGTGCCAAGAACTCTGTTCCTTCAACAATTACTGGTTCACCAAACATATTAAAACCTTTAGCCACGGCATTAAATGCCCGCGGAGTTTCATAGCGAAGTTCAGGAAAAGATAAACACCCTTCTTCCCCTTCTTGTAACTCTTGCCCGAGAGTAAGAGTTGGGTTAATCAGGTGCCCTAGTACGTCATCGACATTCCAAGTAAAAACTCGTAGTGAGACACCAATCTGCGGGGCCGCTAATCCAGCTCCAGGTGCATCCAGCATGGTGTCTGTAAGGTCTGCAACTAATTTACGTAGCTCTTTATCAAAATCAACAACTTCGGCGGCAGGTGTCAACAAGACTGGGTCTCCAAACAACCTAATTTCTTGAATTGACATGGCTTAACTCTACCAAGAGATTTAAAGAGAATAAGGATCGATGCGTGCGCTGAGACCCGACTTATTGGCGATACTTCTTTTGCGCAGTAGTTCATGCAAGAAATCTACAAAGGCCGACCGTGAATTATTATCAACAAGAAGGGTTATTTTGCTATTTTCCTGATTGATTCTAGTTGGACCTAGAACTCTGGTTGAATCCGGGATTCTTCCATCAGAAATCGCCTTTTGAATTCCAGCAGCTACGGATGCGGCCTGCGCAGTTGGAACGGTTAAAACCGCACTGGCTTGAAATGGTGGGAAATTAATTTCGGATCTAGAAGTTAATTCTCGCTTAACAATAACGACTGGATTCCAACGTTCAAGGCAGGAAATAATCGGATGCGCATCATCTAGCGCTAACAAGACCGCGCCTTTTGGCCTGATTAATGCAGAAGTTTCAAAAAACATTTCTGCTGCGCGTTCATTAGCACGCAAATCATCGTGGGCAAAATAGGAAAAAGCATCCAATATCGCCACAGCTGCATAACCGTTTTCGGCAATTGGCGCCGCCCCTGGAGTACTTAATACCAAAGACGGCTTGTCTTGAACAGAATCTTTGATCACATCTCCGTAGGATAAGAAAACTGGCAAGTTTGGAAATGCGCGTGATATTTCTTCAGACGCTAACTCAATACCTCTTGAGAGTACAAATTTTTTATCACGTTGGCAGAATGCGCATTTCCAGTTCATCGAAACTGAACCACACGTGCGACAGTTAGGATCGGCATTTCTCGAACTCAGACTTAGGGCGCCCCCGCAAGCGCACAGTGCCTTGTTTTTACAGTTCGTACAGAGAATCGCATTTGCATAACCTTTTCGCGGCAAAATAAACAAAACTGGCCCGATTTTGAGTGCGGCTCTTATCTCGCTAAAGATCCTAGGAGGTAAAAGGCTAGAGTCGACAGGTGAAAAAACTTTAACATTTACTCGCTCATTGGCGTGGTGGTATTGAATCGTGCCAGAATCAATTTTGCTAGCTAGATCAACTGATGGAACATAACCGCAGAAAATTAATCGAACGCTTTCCAGATCAGCACGTACTAGAGCTACATCTCGAACATTCCAACCAGGAGAGCGTAATTCATAATGCTGCGACGATGCCTCCTTGTAGACGATAATTGTTGATCCATCAGGTAACGGAGTGAAGATTGAGTTACGTGACCCAACTATTATTTTATTCAAACCTTTAACGGTCTCTAGAAAATTGGCGTACCTGATTGCCCGCGGAACTGCGCTATCAAGGCGAAGGACGCGATGCTTAGTGCTAACTAATTTTGCGCAGATAGCATTAACATCTCGCTCATCAGGGGCGATGATCAAAACCGAACCAGTCTTTGCTGATTCTTGCGCTAGGGCCAAAAGCTCGTTCACGGGGTCTCGAAATGGCTTAAAACCAAAAAAAGACGTATCTGTTGGGGGTTTCTTCTTAATATCTAATGGATTGTTCTCTTGGGAAAAAGCTTTATCTACTACAACAACTTTTGGAGGTATAGCACTTCGTAATACATCATATGGATGCCCGGCCCAGTGCTTACTAACGGCCAGAATTAATGCAAGAGAGGCAGAGGTTGCTACTGGATGTGGCGATAAAACCTTCGAAATTTGTTTAATTCTTGTTGACACTTGAGGCGTGGAAATTCTTTCCACAATAATTCCTTCAACTTCACGAGATGCGAAAGGAACTTGCACTCGGACGCCGAGCTGAGCAGTCTCAGAAAGAGATTCAGGAATGGCATAGTCAAAAAAACTGTCTAAATGAAATACACCTGAATCGACCCAGACTCTGGCAAAAGGAAAGTTCTGCGCATTTGCCCCCAGTGGCGCAGCGGCAACTTGGGACTTTAATTTAAATAAACGTGGCGTAGCCACTTGGGTTACTTAACTGCGTTTTGTAGCTCAGAAACACGGTTTGTGCGTTCCCATGCAAATTCAGCAAGTTCACGACCAAAGTGTCCATAAGCACTAGTCAGCGAATAAATTGGGCGTAATAAATCTAAGTCGCGAATAATTGCAGCTGGACGAAGATCAAAAACAGTAGTGACAGCGTTTTGAATTTTCGACACCGGAACCGTCTCTGTTCCAAAAGTTTCCACAAAAACTCCAACTGGTTGAGCCTTACCGATGGCGTAAGCAACTTGTACTTCGCAACGACGCGCCAACCCTGCTGCTACTACATTCTTTGCAACCCATCGCATGGCGTATGCGGCAGAGCGATCAACTTTCGATGGATCTTTTCCACTAAAAGCTCCGCCACCATGACGCGCCATTCCACCGTAGGTGTCCACAATAATTTTTCGGCCAGTAAGACCAGCATCGCCCATCGGACCGCCAATCACGAAACGTCCGGTTGGATTAATTAGCGTGCGAAGATCTTTGCGTGTCAAATCAATGGTTTCCAAAATAGGATCAATAACATGCTTAATTACTTCTGGTGTTAACTGCTTAACTACGTCGACATCTTCTGAATGCTGACTTGAAATGACAACTGTATTAAGTGCTACGGCGCGGTCTCCGTCGTATTCAATTGTTACTTGAGTCTTGCCGTCTGGGCGAAGGTATGGAAGTAATCCGCTTTTTCGAACATTCGTAAGCTGTTGGGCAAGTGCGTGAGCAAGCCAAATAGGAAGGGGCATGAACTCTTTAGTGTCATCGCACGCATATCCAAACATTAATCCTTGATCGCCAGCGCCTTGCAAATCTAAAGGATCTACTTGTGAACCAACACGGTGCTCATAAGCATCATCTACACCTTGGGCGATATCTTGTGACTGTTGTCCAATCGATATTGAAACTCCACAACTATTTCCATCAAAACCTTTTTCGGAAGAGTCGTATCCGATATTTAAAACAGTATCTCGAACAATTCCATTTACATCTGCGTAACCATCTGTTGTTACTTCTCCGGCCACATGGACTTGTCCCGTGGTGATAAGAGTTTCGACTGCAACACGAGATTTCTTGTCTTGTGAGAGCAATGAATCAAGTACGGCATCTGAGATCGCATCGGCAATCTTGTCTGGATGACCTTCGGTGAC
>Ga0114970_10003973_pt1 | contig 10781 bp, 12 predicted proteins | sample M_140205_XF_Meta_FD_87030 | JGI IMG/M metagenome (GOLD analysis project Ga0114970, IMG submission 87030) | Freshwater microbial communities from Lake Montjoie, Canada to study carbon cycling - M_140205_XF_MetaG | ecosystem: Environmental > Aquatic > Freshwater > Lake | place: Lake Montjoie... | reverse complement strand
GAGAGGAACTAAGGTACTCAGAGATCTGTCGGGAGGGTCGATATTGCGTTCTAAATTAAAGCCCAGATCTAAGCGTGACTATATTATTAGCGTTGTTAAGCGAGTATTTCTCGTAACTGCTTCGCTGTGGGTGGTTTCCGTTTTGATGCTTCGCTTTGTAAATCCGCCCATAACACCCCTGATAAGCATTAGAGCGGTCGAATATCTCCTGAACGACAAACCGATGCTTCGTGGGTGGAGCTGGCTCCCCTTGAATAAGATCCCGCTGCAGGTTCAACAGGCCGTTGTAGCAGCCGAAGATGCACGATTTATGGAGCATTGGGGGGTCGATCTCTCGGCAGTTGGGGCAGCACTTGAGGACTCCGATGCTCGTATGAAGCCGCGTGGCGCAAGCACCATAACGATGCAGACAGTAAAAAACGTATTTCTCTGGCCCGGACGCAGCTATATCAGAAAGGTAATAGAGGGCGTAATGGCTCCGCTTGCCGAGGTTGCATGGGGCAAGCGGCGCACCCTTGAGATATACCTTAACGTAATTGAGTGGGGCGAGGGCATCTATGGTATTGAAGCCGCTGCTCAACACTATTTTAATTGCTCTGCACAGCAGCTAACCCTCGAGCAGTCCGCGGCCCTTGCTGCGATACTCCCAGCGCCGCGCCGTTTGTCCCCCAAGAGGCTCTCAAGCGTATCGCAACGGAGATTTTACAGAATAGTAAAGGAGGCACGGGCGGTGCCCCTGCCCGTTAGCTTTACCCGCGTTCAGCGCTAGCATAACCCCTCAAGGGTCAATTAGCGCAGCAAATCGGGGTGATAACGCAGGATGTCACACAATTGACATCCAAGACCGACCTAACATATCGATATTACTGTGTGCCACCTTAGCATACATCTTGCAGCGCAAGCCTCAGAAGAGGTGATTATATGCGCTTTATTGACTCAATCTTTGACCGTACCGTGACTGGCCTGAACAAGGCGATGGATCTGAGCTGGAAGAGAAACCAGGCTATATCCGCAAACGTTGCAAACGCCGAAACGCCGAAGTATCGCGCAGTCGAGGTGACGTTCGGTAAGGAGCTTGAGAAAGCATTCTCTCAAACTAGTGGCAGGATGGCGCACACCGACTCTAGACATATGGAGATAGCTAACAATCAATCGGCTGGATTTGTAGATGACGCCTCCGGAACAACCAAGGCCGATGGCAATAACGTAGATATAGATCTGCAGATGGGGAGATTAGCTCAAAATAGCGGTGACTATACGAACGCAGCGCGGTTAATCCGAAGGCAGATCGGATTACTTCGCACGGCGATACGGGATGGAAGGTAAGCTATGTTTAATGCTCTTGAGGTTCTTGCAAGTGGAATGGCTGCGGCTAGGTTGCGAGTAAACGTACTCGCCTCCAATATCGCAAACGCTGAGACAACTAACACTCCAGAGGGCGGACCGTACAAACGCAGGGACGTTGTGCAGGTTGCCAAGGATATTCCCGGAAGCTTTTCCGACTCCCTAGAACGAATGACCCTTAAAAAACCGATGGTTTCGGCGGTAGTAGAAGATAGCGCGCCTGCGCGTCTTGTCTATCAACCGGGACATCCGGACGCTGACCAGCAGGGGTACGTTGCTTATCCGAATATTAATGTAGTTACGACCATGACAGATCTGATGTCGGCGAGTCGGCTGTATCAAGCAAATGTTACGGCGGTAGAGACGGCCCGTAGTATGCAAAACGAGGCTAGTAGGATTCTGACGCAAGCTTAGAAGGTAGAGAATTATGTCGATACAAGGAATACAGGGGTCATTTCAACAGCTTCCAGAGATTAAGGAGATCTCTCCAAAATCTACAGAGAAAGCTGGGTCGGAGAAGGGCGGTGGTTTCGCTGATATGCTTGAGAACGCACTCAAGGAGGTCAATGAGATGCAGACCGAAGCTGACCAACAGATAGAGGGCTTAACTCTGAAGAAAGATGGGGTAACACCGCATAGTGCGATGGTAGCCCTTGAGAAGGCCGACGTAGCTTTCCAACTTATGTCAGCAATTCGTGGCAAGATTATCCGAGCATACGAAGAAGTTATCCGAACACAAGTTTGATTACATTAATGAGGTTTTGTGGCACCAACGCTTGATCCAAAGGCTGTTCTTTCAAATTTATTTGCAGGCTATTTTAAGCTTCCGCTTGCCCAGAAGGTACTGTTTCCATTCCTTCTTGTTTTTTCAATCTCAGCGATAGTGTACGTATCGAAGTTGGCCACACGGCCCGATTACACCGTGCTTTATTCAGACCTCAGTTCAGGTGATGCGGCAGCCGTAGTTGAGCGCCTAAAGGACCTTAAGGCCGCTTATCGAGTCGAGGGGAGCACAATATCAGTATCTCCTCCTGAGTCTGTGCATGAGCTCCGCCTTAGCCTTGCTTCTGAGGGGATTCCAAAGACGGGCAGCGTTGGTTTTGAACTCTTCGACGGAACTAGTTTTGCGACGACAACACTTGGTGAGGTGGTTAAAAAGCAGAGGGCACTACAGGGCGAGCTTGAGCGCACCATCATGGCGCTTGAGTCAGTTGTTTCAGCCCGTGTTCATATCTCACAACCTGAAAAAACTATCTTTGCAAAGAACGCACAGGAGCCATCTGCCTCTGTGCTCTTAAAGCTCCGTGCCGGAGCAGAGCTAGACAAGAAGCAGATCCTAGGGATCTCTAACTTTGTTGCCAACGGCGTCGAGGGACTAAAATCTGAGAACGTTACCATCATAGATGTATTCGGAAACCTGCTTACTCCAAAAGAGGCCGATGGTGATGACTTAGGAGCCGACGCTACCAGATTGCAGTATGCGCGCGAGGTTGAGAAGGGCTATACGCAGCGGATTGAGGCGATGCTTGCTAAGGTCCTTGGACCAAGCCGAGTTGTAGCGCGAGTAACTGCCGACCTAGACTTCTCTTCGAATGAGCGAGAGGAGGAGAGTTATGATCCAGGCGGACAGGTGGTGCGTTCAGAGCGCAGTATCGAAGAAGGCGCGGGGTCTGGAGCGCGTGGCGGTGTGCCTGGCACGGTAAGCAACCTATCAAACGATCCAAAACTTCTCGCCTCTCCAGATGCAGGTGCTGAGCAGAACATGCGTAAAGAGAGGGTTAAAAACTTTGAAGTGTCGCGAGCAATCGTTAAAAGCTCGCAAGCACGGGGCAAATTAGTGCGCTTATCAGCCGCTGTTTTGATCGATGGAAAGTACACCGAGATACCTGAGCTCAGTGCCGATGGAAAGCCTAACGGCAAAACTACTAAGGAGTACAAAGCCATCTCTCAGGAGATGATGAGCCAGGTTGAGGGGATAGTTAAGTCAGCGATCGGATATGATACCAGTCGTGGAGACGTTGTAACGGTTGAAAACGTGCCGTTTTATGCACCGGATGAGGGTCTTGCGGTTGAGCTTGAGAAGGCAGATCAGCTTAATATGATCTATCGCTTCGGAGCCATGGCGGTACCGATATTGGCGCTACTGCTCTTTGTCTTTGTTGTTATCCGTCCGATGGTTAAATTTCTTACAACTAGTAACGAGCCAGAAGTTAATCTTGCGCGGCTTCTTCCTAGCGGAGTTCAAGAGGCCGAGTCAAAGCTTCGTGCTGGGATAGAGACGAGCGGAGAAAGGGGTGCTTCCGGTGCTAGTAGAGGAGGTGGTGGGCTGTATGATCTAGACTCTAGCATAGATCTTGAACAGCTAGGAGAGATTATGGCGGAAAGCTCAAGACTTGTGAAGGAGAATCCACAACAGGCTGCACTTCTGATCAGATATTGGATTAATGATGGCAGGCTATAATCGTGGACATAGTATCTGAAGCTACAGAAAGAGGGTCGAACGATGAGGAAACGATATCACCGTACGCGCCCACGCCATATGTTCAAACAACTTGGCTCGTATTGAATGAGGAGAAGCTAGGGAGTAGTGGGTTCGCTCCACTGCAGGCCGAGACCTTGAGTGCCAAGCAGCGCTTACGCGATCCGATGTTTGAGGACTATAGCGGGATTATGCCCGCTAACAATGGCCCCGAATGGGGGGGTGTGGATGCATTTCGATGTCAACAGCAGGATGGTGACGCGGCGGCACGAGAGCTAGAGTTACGAGTAAGAGAGGAGCAGCTAGAGGAGCAGCTAGAGGAGCAGCGTAAACAGAGGGAGCTGGCAGAACAGGCAGCCCTGATTCAGGAGTCATATACGCGCGGATTGGAAGAGGGCAGGAACTCTGCACGTACTGAGGCTGAAGAAAACCTGAAGGCGCTAGAAGCAAGGCTAAGCACCACCCTTGATGATATGCGTGTGCAGATCTCAGAGAGCCTTACAACTACCGAGCAGAAGGCTGCTGAGTTGGCGCTATTAATAGCGCGCAAGCTAATCGGTTCTGTGGTTGAGAGCTCCTCTGATTATATCCTTCCGATTGTAAAGGAGGCTATAGCTCTTTCAGGTAGTGCCCAAATTAAGCATATTCGTGTTAGTACACGGGACTTCGAGTTTCTTCAAAATATAAAACCGGCCGCACTGGGCGCAGAAAGCGATGCAGCCTGGAGCTTTGAAGCCGACGATTCTATTCATATCGGTTGTGTGGTTGTTACGACAGGGGGCGAGGTAGATCTTAATCTTGAGCAGGCCTGGGAGCGGATCCGTGCTCAGATGCTAGTAACTCGCGGAGAGGGGTAATGGATACTATCTTTGATCGAGCAGGGGAGATAGTGCAGCGCTCCAGCTTATTTGAATTGCGGGGCAAGGTTACGGATATTCGAGGGTTATTGATAGAGGGCTCCGGACCGCAGGTCCCAGTCGGTTCTCACGTTACTATCAAGAACGGTGCGCAGTCAGTGCAGGCCCAAGTGATCGGCTTTCGCAGTAATAGGGTGCTCCTTATGCCCTTTGGAGAGACGCAGGGCATAGCGCCAGGATTTTGTATTACCGCGGTTGAAGGAAATTGCAATGTAAGGGTATCGAATCAGCTACAGGGGCGTGTCATCGATGCTCTTGGAAATCCCCTTGATGGACGTGAACTCCCTCTGATGGAGCAGGTCGTTCCGCTATATCGGGATCCACCTAATCCCGTGTCACGAGTACGTATTACGGAGCCCCTTGATCTAGGTATCAAGGCGATGAATGGATTGTTAACTGTAGGAAAGGGGCAACGTATCGGGATTATGGCGGGCTCGGGGGTTGGAAAATCAACCCTGCTGGGCATGGTGGCGCAACACTCAAGGAGTGATGTAAACGTGATTGCGCTTGTGGGAGAGCGAGGTCGAGAGGTGCGTGAATTTATTGAGCGTGACCTTGGGCCAGAGGGGCTAGCACGGTCGGTTGTGATAGTTGCTACCGGAAATCAATCAGCGCTGCTGCGTATTCGCGCGGCCTTTCTTGCCACAGCGATAGCCGAGTTCTTTAGGGACCAGGGGAAGAATGTTAACCTGATGGTAGACTCAGTTACCCGCCTTGCCATGGCGCAACGTGAAGTAGGACTCGCGGCAGGGGAGCCACCAAGCACCCGTGGCTACACCCCTTCGGTGTTTGCGATGTTACCAAAACTTCTTGAGCGTGCCGGAACGTGTGAAGGAGCTGGCAGTATTACCGGATTATACACCGTGCTGGTTGAGGGCGATGATATGAACGAGCCGGTAGCCGATGCCGTGCGGGGTATCCTGGATGGTCACATCGTTCTTAGTCGTCGATTAGCTGGGCGTGGGCACTATCCAGCGATCGATGTGCTACAGAGTATCTCGCGCGTGATGAGTGATATCGTTGACCCCGAGGTCAGCAAGATGGCGAATGAGATACGTGAGATGATAGCTTCTTATCAGGATACAGAGGATCTGATCACTATCGGTGCCTATAAACCTGGGCAGAATCCGAAAGTTGATCGGGCTGTACAGCGCATCGAGCGGGTTCAGGAATTCCTTAAACAGGGAACAGATGTACCGGTATCTCTGCAACAGAGCTGGCTCGCAATGGGGCAGATCCTACAGGGATAATGTATGCGACGCTTTTCATTTAGGTTGCAGCGGGTGCTAGATATTAGGGAGCAGTTCCGTGACGAGTTGCGTCAAGAACTTGTCCGTAAAAATCATGAACGTGATGATGAGTTGCAGGTTTTAGCTAGGTTAGAGCAGGAATCCCTCCAAATAAAGATAGAAGAGGGTGGCACATATTCTGCTAGTGAGCTTGTGATGTTTGGCGCCTACAGCGTCCGTCTTAAACAGCTTATGGAACAGCAGCAACAACGGGTTGCTGCTGTTATCAAGCAGGTTGAGGAGGTCAAGGAGCGTTACATTGAGGCCAGTAAGGAGGCTAAGGCGCTTGAGATGTTGCGCCAGAAGAGACGCGAGGAGTACACGGAGCAGCAGCTCAAAGAAGATGGCAGGCAACTTGATGAGCTTGCCATACAACGGATTGGCCAAGGGATTGGCAGCAGAGATTAATAGAGAGTATTTCTATGACAGAGAAGAGATTAACTAAGGAACAGGCACAAGAGTTGTACGATGACCTCAACAAGGCCATGAACACAATGAAGGCCCGTGATAAGACCACAGGCGAGCGCTCAGGAGCTCTACGTCCAGAGGCCAACAGCGCGGCCGCTAGGCAGATAGCTCGGCCCACTAAGAGTAATGTAACCCATAGATCGTCAAGTTTAAATGCCACAGCTGCTGATGATTTAGCACCTCTAAGAAACTCCTCTGCGGCCCAAACGCGGACTATGAAGGGACAGGCGATCGCCGTTACGATGATTGGGCTACTCTGTTGTGCAAAGATTACGCTCTCTGCTTTTGAGGCCAGTGGCGTCAGTACAGTTGAGATTGCGCAAGCTGCCGTTATCACAGCACCCAGGGGGCCACAGTGGAGTAAGGAAGAGGTTAAAGTTCTTACGGCTCTCGATAGTCGCAGGGTTGAGCTTGAGGAGAGGAGTGCGCGCCTTGAACAGCATGAGCTGGAGGCAACAGCTCGTAATAGAGATCTTACCGGTCGTTTGACGGAGCTAAAGGCGATCTCAGAGAGGCTTAAGGGGGAGCGCGATAAGGGGGACAAGCAACGGAACGGTCAGTTAGAACAGTTGGCGAATGTGTACGGTTCGATGAATCCGCCAGAGGCCGCGCACCTGCTTGAACAGTTGGATATTCAGGTAACGCTTTCATTAATTGAACGGATGCCAGAGAAGCGCATGGGGCAGATCTTAGCTCTTATGAACGCACAACGTGCCCTTGAGCTTACGAATCTTTTAAGTAAGAGGCCGATCTAAATTAAAGGGTGGGGGCAGTCTCTGAGGTAAAAACCTTAGAGAATGAATATAAAAACCACCAGAAAACTGCCCCCTAAATCCGATCACGCAGCAGCTGAATTAGCAACGCGTGAATCCTGCAGGAGAGTCCATTGATACTTATCGTTTTGGCGAGTAAGTAACATGGTTCTCCCGGAAGGTTCGAATGTCAGTCCGTTGATGGTGAGTGTATGCTCGCCAAAATCAACGAAAAGACCAGTCGTATTTCCTTGGAACTCAACCCCAGAAACCGAGAAGCTCGAAAGCTTTCGATTAGTAAGAGAGAAGAGATCTTCGAGGAGAAATTCCTCGTTATCCCAGGGATACATGCCGCTGCGAACCAACACCCTACTGCCTTGAACTCGCACCATGCTGAACTCCTTTTCAATGGCGCCTTCGAACTAGGAGGTTTAGACATAAACCCCTTGCAGGACCAAGCTGGCCCTCCAAGAGGTTTACGCTATTCTGGTATTTTTGAAGCAATCCTTTAAAGAGACCGCCTCCCACAGGTAACGTTATGTGTGTTAGCTTAGACGGGGGCGCATAAAATGCTTAAAAGTGCGATAAATGACTGAAATCGAGAGAGATCGTATACAATCGAGCTTCTTTAGTCGCTACTGGGTCTGGCATGTAACAGCAGAGAATCAGCATGCAGCTACCTGTATTGAGGAGCTGGCTAGGCGACTTGAGCATATCGATGCAGGTAGTTGGAGCGAGCGCTTTGCGCTCGGTGGTATTTATGTGGCGGGAGCTCCTGCGCACCCAGATACCCCGATCTTGGCGCCGTGTAAGCTCGAATATTACGAGCCAAAGTTCGCGCTCTCAGAGGCAGAGAGCTTCTATCCTCAGTTCTCACCCGAGATGATAGTCTATATGGATGATGATCTCGGGATCGCATATAAGCCAGCTGGATTGCCCACGACGGCGGCGCGAGATCAGCAGCGCTTTAATCTATCTGGCTACCTAAGAGCGCACCTAGCAAGAGCGGTTCACACCCCTTCACGACTCGATACCGCTGTTGCGGGGTTATTAATATTCTCGCTCTCAGATCGTATGAATCGCCACCTTCAAAAAGCGTACGAGAAACGCAGCATTGAAAAGTATTACCTCTGTGAGGTAGGGGGCGTTCCAGCTTGGCAGGAGCTCGATATTACGCACGCACTCGGCAGGGATAGGCGACATGCTGTGCTACGACGAGTTGTTGATGAGGGCGGTGATCTGGCGCATACCAAGATACTTCGGCTTAAGAGTTATAATTACAACCTTGAGGGCCGTGCGTTACTGCAGGTCAAGCCGTTAACCGGACGGACCCATCAGATCCGGGTGCACTGTGCGGCCGAGGGGCTGCCGATAGTTGGAGATCCCCTATATGGAGGGGCGCAGGCGCAGGAGTTGCGGCTTGTTTCATATGCGCTGCGATTCCATCATCCATATAAACAACGCGAGGTTGAGTTTGAACTTCCGCTTGCGCTAAGGCCTGAGTGGCTACAAGATATTGAGCAGCGAGTCGGGGGAGTTTCCATTGTATATCCTACAAAAGAGATAAGATGAAGGTCGTACATGTTAACGAGGGTTCGCCTGATCGTGAGCTCTCTCGGATTGAAGTTCCGGAGCTGCTCTGCGGCGAGCGTGATGTAATAATTGAGGTGCATGCTGCAGGTGTTAATCGAGCTGACCTTATGCAACGCGCTGGAAGGTATCCAGCACCTGCAGGGGCCTCAAAGGTGCTAGGGCTTGAAGTTGCTGGTGTTATTAAGGAGCTGGGAAGTGCGGTAAGTCGGTGGTCTATAGGGGAGCGGGTCTGTGCACTCCTAGCGGGAGGAGGCTATTCTGAGAGCGTTATAGTTCCGGCTGAGCATATCATGCAACTCCCCGTTGAGTTGTCATTTGATGAAGGGGCGGGGTTACCCGAGGCTTTTATCACCGCCTTTGTTAATCTGTTTTGTGAGGGGGAATTGCGCGCAGGAGAGCGTGTCCTGATTCATGGAGGTTCAAGTGGTGTTGGTACGGCGGCTATTCAGTTAGCCAAACTACGGGGAGCTCTCGTTGCAGTGACTGTTGGAAATAATGAAAAGGCCAAGCGCTGTTTGGAGATCGGAGCAGACTTAGCCATTGAGTATAAAAGAGAGGATTTTACTGAAGCTCTTAAGGGCTGGGCTCCCCAGGGGGTAGATCTGATCCTTGATTGTATAGGCGGGGAGTACCTTGCAAGGAACCTCTCTTCTCTGGCGCACAGGGGGCGGCTAGTTATGATAGCCTCGATGGGTGGGACAACAGGTTCTCTAGATATTCCAATCCTGATGCGTAAAAGGGCCCGTATTATCGGTTCAGTTTTAAGAAGCCGCAGCGATCAGGAAAAAGCTGATCTAATCTCTCAATTCTCTGAGCAATTCCTGCCCGCATTTTCTACCGGTGCTCTGAAAGTTATAGTTGATTCTACCTTTGATATTAGGGAAGCGCACAAGGCGCACCTCCGCATGACTAGTAGCGAACATATAGGAAAGATCGTCCTAAAGGTGCGGTAAAACGTGCGCCAGATAACATGAGCGCGGCGACTATTTTCTACCGAGTACCATTGAGAAAAACTCAGCCACCGAGCTGGCAAGAGATTGATGCGATGAGCGGATCAGTCGATCAAGCTCGCGCGCATCGAGCCAGATGCCCTGGGAGCTTTTGCAGCGTTCGATCGTAATCCCTAGGATCTTCTCCTGCTGCATGGGCTCGCCCGTTATCGGACTTTTTTGGCCACTAGTAACTGGACCAGCTCCGGAATTACCGGCTCCTAGATTAACAGCTCCCGGACTAATAGTCGGAAGTGTGCCAACAAAATCCTGTAAAGATGCGGAGCTGCCCTTGGCCGCATGCAGGATCTGTTCGAGCTCTCCGGCATCGAGCCAGATACCCCCCGACTCTAGGCAACGGTCAGCGACGACCCCCATGATCGTGATGTGCTCCATCGGCTTTCCCGTAGCTGGGCTAGAGCGAGCAGGCTGCTCCTTTTTAAGGGCAAGGCGGGCCAAGGCCTGCTTGTTCAGGTTCTCAAAGTATCCATCTTCCTGCGCTTTGCGTCGGTCGTCCCATGAATCGCTCATACCAGCTCTCCTAACCTCATTATCCTATAACATCCCGATCATTTTACCTAAATCCTTATGGAGACCACAACCATATATTATGTATATCGAGGCTATTACAGTAACGTAGTGGGTCTATGAGATTTGACATTTACCCCAGGGTGCAGTACTTCAGTCACCTCGTGCGGGTGTAGCTCAGTTGGCTAGAGCGCTTCCTTGCCAAGGAAGAGGTCGAGAGTTCAAATCTCTTCACCCGCTCCATTTTGTTCCTCTACAAACTTGGCGTAGCCAAGATTTGCAGGACGGCCAGGGTGGCTGCGCCCCTGGACCCAGCTAGGATCAAAGTGGACTCTATTTTGTTCCTCTACAAACTTGGCGTAGCCAAGATTTGCAGGACGGCCAGGGTGGCTGCGCCCCTGGACCCGCTAGGATCAAAGTGG
>Ga0114970_10003970_pt1 | contig 10785 bp, 10 predicted proteins | sample M_140205_XF_Meta_FD_87030 | JGI IMG/M metagenome (GOLD analysis project Ga0114970, IMG submission 87030) | Freshwater microbial communities from Lake Montjoie, Canada to study carbon cycling - M_140205_XF_MetaG | ecosystem: Environmental > Aquatic > Freshwater > Lake | place: Lake Montjoie... | reverse complement strand
TCTCGAAGTAGACGCTACCCCGCGACGACCGGGTTGGTCAGCGTGCCGACGCCCTCGATCTCGACCGAGACCGTGTCGCCGGGCCGCAGCCACACCTGAGGGTCGCGGCCCTCGCCGACGCCCGACGGCGTGCCGGTCAGGATCAGGTCGCCCGGCTCGAGGGTCATCGCCTGCGCGACGAAGGCGATCAGGTCACGCACCGGGAAGATCATGTCGGCGGTGGTGCCGTCCTGCATCACCTCGCCGTTGACGAGCGTGCGCAGGCGCAGCCGCTGCGGGTCGGGGATCTCGGAGGCAGGGACGAGCCGCGGGCCGATCGGGCCAAAGGTGTCGAGCGACTTCGCGCGCGAGAACTGCTTGTCCGCGCGCTGGAGGTCACGGGCCGAGATGTCGTTGGCGCAGAGGTAGCCGGCGACCAGGTCGAGCGCGTCGTCGGCGCCCACCCCTTTCGCGCCACGGCCGATGACGACGCCGAGCTCGCCCTCCCAGTCGACCTTCTGCGCGATCGACGGCAGCACGATCGCCTCGCCGTGGCCGATCAGACACGTCTGCCACTTCGCGAAGAGCATCGGTGCGGCGGGCACCTCGTTGCCGAGCTCGGAGGCATGCTCGCGGTAGTTACGGCCAACGCAGATCACCTTGCCAGGCCGGTCGATCGGGAGGCGGCTCATGCGGGCAACCCTAACGCAGCAGTTGCCGGGAAGGTGCGGCACGCCCGGCGGGGTGCCGTCGCTGTCCGGATCGTGCCGTACCTTCCCGCGGAGTGATCGCCACCCGCACCCGCGCAGCCATCGTCGCCACCGCAGCCGCCGCAACCGCGCTGCTCGTCGGCGTCGGCTCTGCGCTGGCCGCCGACGGCGGCCAGGTGTGGACGAGCGCCGGCTGCGGCTCCTGCCACACGCTCAACGTCACCGGCTCGCGCGCCCGGATCGGCCCGAACCTGGACGAGCTGGCACCCACCGCGCTGCAGGTCGGCACGCAGGTGCGCTCGGGCGGCGGCTCCATGCCCTCGTTCGCCACGGCGCTGACCTCCGACCAGATCGACGCGCTCGCCGCCTTCGTTGCCGCCAATGCCGGGCGTCTGCCCGGGATGAAGGCGGTCGCCGGCACCATCGTTCCCACTGCAACGGGCCCGCTCCCGCCAGCCGCCCCCTGGGTCTTCAGCCTCCAGGTGAAGCTGGCGAAGATCGGCCTGTTCAGCGGCCCCCAGACCGGCGTCTTCGGACCGGTCACGACAGCGGCCGTCATCGCCTTCCAGACCAGAGCGGGCCTGCCCGCCGACGGCAAGTGGGGCCCCGCCAGCCAGGCGGCGCTCGACAAGGCTGCCACCGCCAGCAAGGTGGGTGCCTCGGCCGCAACGGCGGCGACGGCGACCGCCTCAACGACGAGCGCCACTTCGTCGACCGTCCTCCCGGCACCCGCCGCCTGGGTGCAGAGCCTGCAGACGAAGCTGGCGAAGCTCGGCTACTTCTCCGGCCCGGTGACCGGCGTCCTTGGCCCGGTCACCCAGGCCGCGGTCAAGACGTTCCAGGCGAACGCCGGACTCACTGCCGACGGCAAGTGGGGCCCGGCCAGCCAGGGCGCGCTCGAGAAGGCCCTCGCCGCAAAAACGGGCTAGGCGCCGACGCCGGCGGCAGGTGCCGCTGGCCCAGCGGGCGCCACGACGGGCCGCCGGAAGTCGTCGGCCGTGAGCCCGGTTAGCACGTCGCCCGGGTCGCTACCCGGTGGCAGCAGCACGACGTGCTCCTCCTTCGGGCCGTGCACGCCCACCGCGAGCAGCTGCTCGATGTCCGCGCTCTTCGACGGCCCGCTGACGATGGCCAGGGAGCTCGGCAAGCCGTTCCCGAGCGCAGCGAAGAGGTCGGGCAGCGAGAGCAGGATGCGATCCTCGACGAGCACCGTCACGTGCACGTCTGGGAGCAGCGAGTTGGCGCGCGGCTCCGCCGGCGCCGAGCTGAGCACGACGCTCCCCGAGTCGACGAGGCCGTAGAGCGCCACCGAGACGCCGGCGCCCGGGATGTCGGGCAGGGCGCCGCGGTGCACGCGAAAGCCGTTGGCCTCGACGCTGGCGACGAAACGCTCGACCAGCGTGGGCGCGACGGCGGCAGCCCGGGTCGCGGCCGGAGGCGTGGTGTCCGGGGCGGTGTCAGCCACGCGGGCGGTCCCGGTAGCGGCGGCGGGCGAGCTGCGGCAACGCCCGGCCTGCGCCCCACACCTTGCCCGGCCCGGCGGCCATGCCCAGGGGCTGCCCCAGCCGCGCGAGCCGGGTCGAGAGGCGGTAGCCGAGCGGCGTCGACCAGGCGAACGACCACGCCGTGAACGCCCAGCGCTCCCAGCGGGGCGCCACGCCCTCCTCGACCATGTCGCGGCGCAGGTCGAGCAGCAGCTCGTGCAGCGGGATCTTCACCGGGCAGGCCTCGGTGCAGGCGCCGCACAGCGTCGAGGCGTGCGGCAGGTCGGGCGCGTTGCCGAGCCCCACGTAGAGCGGCACCAGCACGGCGCCCATCGGCCCGGAGTAGACGGGCCCGTAGGCCGCGCCGCCGGTCTTGCGGAAGATCGGGCAGACGTTGAGACACGCACCGCAGCGGATACAGGCGAGCATCTCCTTGTAGCGGCCGCGCAGCAGGTTGGTGCGCCCGTTGTCGATGACGACGACGTGCAGCTCCTCGGGGCCGTCCAGCTCGCCTGCGCGACGGGGGCCGGTGATCAGCGTCGTCGAGCTCGTGAGCCGCTGCCCCGTGGCGGAGCGCGCGAGGAGCCGCAGGATCACCGAGAGGTCGTCGAGCGTCGGCACGAGGCGCTCCAGGCCCATCACCGCGATGTGGGTGCGCGGCAACGAGCTGACGAGCCGCCCGTTGCCTTCGTTGGTGACGAGCGTGATCGTGCCGGTCTCGGCGACCGCCATGTTGCAGCCGGTGATGCCGACGTCGGCGTCGAGGAACACCTGGCGCAGCTGGCGGCGCGCCGAGGCGGTCAGCGCCTCGAGCTCGGCGGGCACCTCTCGCCCCTCGATCGCCGTGAACATGGCGGCGATCTGCTCCTTCGTCTTCTCGATCGCCGGGGCGATGATGTGCACCGGGTGCGTCCCGTCCAGCTGGAGGATGTACTCGCCGAGGTCGGTCTCGACCGGCGTGATGCCGGCGGCCTCGAGCGCGGCGTTCAGGCCGATCTCCTCGGTCGCCATCGACTTCGACTTGGCGACGAGCGTCGCCTTGCGCTCCTGGCAGAGGCGGACGATGATCGCCGAGGCCTCCTCGGGCGTCGCTGCCCGGTGGACGTGGCCGCCGCGGGCCTCAAGCGCCTGCGTGAACTGGGCGAGGTAGCCCTCGAGGTCGTTGACGACCCGCATGCGCAGCTCGTGCGCGCGCTCGCGCAGCTCCTCGAGGTCGTCGAGCTGCTCCCAGGCGTCAAGGCGCAGGCCGCGCAGCCGGCTCACCGAGAGGTCGAGAGCGCCCTGGATCCGATCGTCGTTGAGCTTGCCGCGGGCGATCACGCGGAAGCTGCCGGACTCCTGCTGGAGCTTCGCCGCGCCGCTCACCGCGCCGCCAGACCCTCGGCCGCCGCCGCGCCGACACCACGCGCGAGCGCCGTCGCCAGGTGCACGACCGGCACGCCGCCGACCTTGCGCACACGCCCGTCCAGGTGCATCAGACAGCCGGGGTCGGCCGTGACCAGGAACTCGGCGCCGGCGCCCTTCGCCCCCCCGAGCTTGTCGTCGGCCATCGAGAGCGAGATCTCCGGCTGGCGCACCGAGAAGGTGCCGCCGAACCCGCAGCAGAGGTCGGCGCGTGGCAGCTCGACGAGGGTGGCGCCGCTGCGCTCCAGCAGCCGCCGTGGCTCGCCGCTCACCTTCAGCTCGCGCAGCATGTGGCACGAGTCGTGGTAGGCGATCGTGCGCCCCTCGTTGCGGCGTGGCAGCTCGACGCCGCGGCTGTCGAGAAAGGCCGACAGCTCCCACACGTCGTACGGCTCCACCCCGAGCAGCTCGGGCAGATAGTGCGTCACCATCGTCGTGCAGGAGCCCGAGGGCAGCACGATCGGCGCGCTGCGCGAGAAGGCCTTCGCAAACGACCGCGCAACGCGGCGCGCTGCAGCATGGTGGCCCGCGTTGTACGCGGGCTGGCCGCAGCAGACCTGGCGCGACGGCAGCTCCACGCGGAAGCCCGCCTCGCGCAGCAGCGTCTCCGCGTCGCCGACCGCGTCGGGGAAGACGAGGTCGCCGAGGCAGGTCGCGAACAGCTGCACGACGTCGCTCACGCCTGGGACTCTAGCCACGCCGTCCCCCGGCACCCCCAGAATGGCCGGATGACTCGCAAGGAACGTCTCGGCGCCCGGATCCTCGCCTGGGGCCTGCTCGTCGCAGGCGTCTGCGTCGTGCTTGCAAACGTCGACTCGCTGATCGGCGACGGCGGCACCGCGCGGATCATCCGGCTCGTCGCCGGGCTGGTGCTGCTGATCGAGGGCCTCGCGCTGACGATGGATGGTGCACGCCCCTGGGTGCCGCCGGGGCGCCGCCTCGTCAAGCAGCTCATGCTCGAGCGCTTCTACGGGAACGTGACGACGCTCAGCGGCAGGCTGCTGACCGGCACGATCCGCGTGGTCATCGGTCAGCTGCTGTTCGTGCTCGGGCTCGTGCTCGTCGGGTTCGGTGCGCTCGAGCTGACCCGCGTCCCGTGACATCCGGCCCCGCGCCGACCTCGCAGGGCCCGAGCCCCTTGGGCATGATTCCCATGGCATTCCCATGCCAGCGAGCCAGGCCGAAGGGGGCTGCAGGCGAACAGTGAGTGCAGGAATTCCCATGCAGCAGCCGTCACTCGTCCTGGCGACCCTCCGCGCCGCCCTTCCGCGCCTGCTCCAGCGCAGCGCGCTCCTGCCGGCCGCCGTGGCGGTGGCGGGCGCCATCGGGATCGTCGTCTACTTCCAGGTGCCGAGCGACGTCCAGGACGTCGAGTTCGTCGTCTACGGCGCACTCGCTGCGATCGCCCTCGTCTACGGCGCGATCCGCCATCTCCCGGCCCGGCTGCGGCTGCCCTGGTACCTGATCGCGATCAGCCAGGCGGCCTTCTCGGCCGGCGACGGCGTCCTCAACTTCTACCCGCTCTTCACCGGCCACGAGGCGCCATTCCCTTCGGCCGGAGACATCGCGTACATCGCGGGCTACCCGTTCATGACGCTCGGCGTCTACCTGCTGGTGCGCAAGATCAAGTCGGCGGAGGGCTTCTTCGTCTACGTCGACTCGGCGTTGATCACCGGCGCCCTCGCGCTCGTCCAGTGGGTCTTCATGATCGAGCCGTACACGCACCACGTCGAGGAGTCGGTGCCGGGACGGATCGTGCTGATGCTGTACCCCGCGGTGGACGTGCTGCTGATCGCCGTGCTCGCACGCTTCTTCGTGACCTCCGCGTGGCGGACGCCCGCCTACGCGCTGCTCGTCCCGGCTGTCATCTTCCTGATCGCCGGCGACGAGGTGTACGTCCAGAACATCGACGGCTACGTCGGCGGCCAGTGGAGCGACACCTTCTGGCTCCTCTCCTACCTGCTGCTCGCGTTGACGGCACTCACCCCGTCCATCCGCAGGCTCTCGCGCGCGACCATCCTCGACATCACGCCGCGCCTCTCGCCCGCGCGTGTCGCGCTGCTGGCGCTCGCCCTGATCGCCGCGCCGATCTCGCAGCTCATCAAGATCAGCGACGACAACGACGCGCTGGAGTACCTGATCGCCGGCGCCGCGGCCGCGCTCGCGCTGCTCGTGCTGATCCGGATCGTCGGCCTCGTCAACGGCGTCCAGTCACTGCGCATCGCCGAGCGGCAGGCGCGCGAGGAGGTGGAGGCGGCGCGCGCCCGACTCGCCGAGCAGAACGAGCAGCTGATCCTCGCCGACCTGATGAAGGACGAGTTCATCGGGATGATCTCGCACGACCTGCGCACGCCGCTCGTCTCGGCCACCGGCTTCCTGGAGCTGCTCTCCGACGGCGACGCCGGCGAGCTGAACGACGAGCAGCGCCGCTACGTCGGCTTCATCCAGCGCGCCTCCGACCGGCTGCTCCGTCAGATCGAGGATCTGCTGGTGGCAGCCTCGCTGCAGGCCGGGCGCTTCTCGATGGAGCACGACGTGATCGACCTCGCGGACGTCGCGACGGAGGCGGTGGAGACGCAGAGCCAGGTCGCCGTGTCGAAGGGGGTCGAGCTCCGGCTCGACGTGCAGCGAGCGCCCCGGGTCGAGGCCGACGCGCTGCGGCTCGCCCAGGTGGTGGACAACCTGCTCTCGAATGCGATCAAGTTCACGCCCAGGCACGGGCACGTCGAGCTGCGCGTGTTCGGTGACAGCGACGGCAGCAAGGCGGTGCTCGAGGTGGCCGACAGCGGCATGGGCATCCCTGACGGGGAGCAGTCGGCGCTGTTCGAGCGCTTCTTCCGTACGTCCGAGGCGGTCGAGCAGCGGATCCCCGGCACGGGGCTCGGGCTCTACATCGTCAAGTCACTGGTGGAGGCGCACGGCGGCACCGTCACCCTGCGCAGCGTCGCCGGCCAGGGCACGACGTTCCGTGTCGAGCTGCCTGCGGCCGGAACTCAGCCGGCCGGCGGCCGGTAGCGGTAGCCGAAGCCGCGCACGGTCTCGATCACGTCGGCACCGACCCCGGACTCGCGCAGCTTCTTGCGCAGGTAGCTGACGTAGGTGCGCACCTCCTCCGGTGAGATGCCGTACGCGTCGCGCCACACCAGCTCGAGCAGCTGGTCATGGCCTAGCACCTGCCCCACGTTGCGCACGAACGAGCTGAGCAGACGGAACTCGAGCGGCGTGAGCGCGAGCTCGCCGCTCGAGACGACGACGCGGCGCTGCAGGTAGTCGATGCGCAGGCGCGAGTCCTCGTACGCATCCTCGACGCCCGAGCGCCCCTCCGAGCGCCGCAGCAGCGCGTCGATGCGGGCAAGCAGCTCCTGGCGACCGAACGGCTTGGCGACGTAGTCGTCGGCGCCGGCGCGCAGGCCACGCACCGTATCGAGCTCGGACGTCCGCGCCGTGAGCATCACCACGGGCACGTCGCTGGCTGCGCGCACGCGCTCCAGCACCCTCCAGCCGTCGATGCCCGGCATCGAGACGTCGAGCAGCACCAGATCGGGATCGAGCCCGTTCTGGAGGTGCCCGAGCCCCTCCTCACCGCCGCCTGCCGTGATGACCTCGAAGCCCGCGCGTTCGAGCAGCTCACGCACGAGCGCAAGGACATCTTCCTCGTCGTCGATCACGAGCACGCGGCCGCGGTTCACAAGGGGCACCTTCCAGCAGGGTCAGGCAACGAACTGGCGGGATTGTCTCACGCCAGGGGCCCTGCCGCGGCACGCTGCCCCCCGCTCGCAACGCGTTCCAACGCTTTCCCTACCAAGGGACAGCGAGTCTCCCACCTCCAGCGGATTCACTGCGCCGCACAGAGAAGGGGAAGGGACGCCTCCCGGCGTGCCTGGAACCCGCGAAGGCCGGGCTCCCATGCGGCGCGAGCCCGGCCTTCCGTCTTTCTGGACGTCGGCGCTAGACCGTGGCGGCGGCGAGGTCAGCCGCGAGCGCCTCGGCGGAAGCCAACGGGCCCCCTCGGCTGGTGCTCTTAGCCGACCGTGCTGCGAAGCGAACCGCTCTGCGCGGCGTGCAGCATCACCCGGTCGACATCGATCGTCAGCGGTCCGGCGGCAAGGCGGATCGAGACCTGATCGTGCGGGGCGAGCTCGAGCTCGCGCTCGCCGTCGAGTGCTATCACTCCGGCGCCCGGAGCAAGCTGCGCGACGTCGCCCGGCCTGAGCCGGCGGTACCACTCGACACCGACCTCCGTGATGAGTCCAGGCGCGAGCGGCACGGCGAGGCGCACCGTGGCTCTCGGCGAGGCTGGATCGCAGAGGCGCACGTGCAGGCCGTCAGGCCCGTGGCGGCCGACCGGGTCGAGCAGCCCGGCGATCGACGAGAGGCCGACGGCGCTCGGGCTGGCGAAGGCGACCACGAGCTCCGAGACGTCGCCGGCATGCCACACGGCACGCGCCCCGATGAAGCGCTGCGACGACGCGGCCGCGTCCACGAGCGCAAGGTCGCAGACGGCGCCGTTCAGCGAGACCTCGAGCGCCTTCTCGCGGCGCAGGGCGTCCGGGCCGCCGCGCCCCGTGGCGACGAGGCCGAGCGCGAGCCCCGCCACCGTCGCCTCGCGCAGCTCGGGGAAGGCGTTGTTGGTGCCGGTGGAGAGCGCGAGCAGCGGCGTGTCTCCGCAGCCACGCGCCACGATGCGGTGGGTGCCGTCACCCCCGAGGACGGCGATCGCAGCGACGCCGCGTTCGCGCAGCTCGGCCACGGCGCGCAGGGTGTCGCGCGGGGTCTCGGTGGGGCGCCAGTCGAGCAGCTCCAGCTCGGGCAGCGGCGCCTCGTCACGGCGCGTCTCCAGGCGGCGCAGCAGCGTCCCCGCCAGGCCTCCGCCCGCCGGCATCATCAGCACCCGCCCCACGCCGGCCGCCCCGAGCCCCGCCATCAGCCGCGCCACCATGCTGCCCTTCTCGGTGTTGTCGAACACCGAGGCGCCAGTGGTCAGGCGCCGGATGTCACGCCCGGACGCCGCGTTCGCGACGACGCCGACGACGACGCTCTCGGGGACTCCAGCAGGCATACGGCGATCATCCCAGAGTCCGACCGCCAGGGCGGACAGATCGGCGTCGAGCGGCGTCGAGCGGCGTCGAGCGGCGACTCGTTGCATTGGGCTTGACTCGGCGGTGCCGCGGCCCCATCATCCCCGCCCACAGCTCTCCTTTCGCAGCCGCCCAGCCGCAGCAGAGATCCACACGTCACTCTCTGAAAGGAACCAATGCTCAGAACGAGATTCGCCCGGCTTGTCGGAACGTTGGCCGTCGGCATGCTCGCGCTCGGCCTCGCCGCCGCGCCCGCGCTCGCCACGAGCAACGCCTCGAAGCCGAAGACCCAGCTGATCGTCGTCGCCGACGACATCGCCCCGGGCCTCGACCCCGACGGCACGACCGGCGCTTCGCCGGCGTACATCGAGGCGATCCAGAACCTGCTCGACCCGCTCGTCGACTACCCGTCGATCAAGCAGGGCGAGGTGCTGGCCCTGAACTACAAGGTGACCGCGCAGCAGTTCGAGCCGCGCCTCGCCACCTCGTGGACGCAGAAGGGTCTCATCTGGACGATGAAGCTGCGCCAGAACGTCAAGTCCTGCGTCGGCAACGAGTTCACCGCCGACGACGTGGTGTACACCTTCGCCCGTGCGAAGTCGGTCTCCGGCGCTGCACCGGTCGCCTGGTTCCTCGGCAACGTCGCCGGCATCCTGCCGCTCGATCCGCTCATCAGCAAGGATCCGAAGGCCAAGGAGCTGAACGGCGAGGTCACGAAGATCGACAAGTACACGGTGCAGTTCAAGCAGCTGCATCCGAACGACCTCTTCCCGCGCGTCCTCCAGATCGAGGCTCTGCTCATCTGGGACTCGGTCGAGATCAAGAAGCACGCGACCGAGGCCGACCCGTGGTCGCACACGTACACGCAGACGGTCAACGCCCCCGGCTTCGGCCCGTACTGCATGTCCAAGTGGATCAAGGGCTCACAGATGGACTTCACCGCGAACCCGAACTACTACCGCGGCAAGGCCCAGTTCACGAAGATCGTGATGCGCAAGGTGCCGTCCGACTCATCGCGCATCGCCGCGCTCGAGGCCGGTAGCGCGGACGTCGCCACGAACCTGACCCCGGTCGAGTACCAGCAGATCGCCAAGTCGGGCAAGGCGAAGGTGCTGTCGTGGAAGAACAACAAGGTCACGTACCTCGGTCTCAACTACAAGTTCCGGCCGTGGAACGACGCCAAGAACGCCCTGATCCGCCAGGCCGTCGCCTACGCGATGCCGTACGACGACATCCTGGCAAGCGACTACCTGGGCACGGCCGCGAAGTGGGATGGCCACTGCGAGTCGACGTACTACGGCTTCACGCCGAACGCCAAGTACAAGACGAACATCGTCCAGGCGAAGGCCCTGCTCAAGCAGGCCGGCTACCCGGACGGCAAGGGCCTCCCGAACGACGGCTTCACGCTCGACTACGTCGCCGAGCGGCGCACGCTGCTCGAGCCGATCGCGAACCGCATCCGCACCGCGCTCGCCAAGATCGGCATCAACATCACGCTGAGCCCGCTGTCACAGACGGAGTACGCGGACACGGCGCTCAACAAGCACGACGCTCCGATGTTCCTCAGTGACGCCGACCGCCCGCTGGGCCCGGACGTCGGCTACTGCGCCCTGCTCTGGTACGTCTCGGCGGCCAAGGGCGGTCTCGTGACCGGCCTGAACTACAGCAATCCGGCGTTCGACGACCTCTACGCGAAGTCGTCCACCACGACCGGTGCGCCGCGCCTCGCCGTCCTGAAGCAGATGCAGGCGACGCTGATGAACGACATGCCGATGATCCCGATCGCCGAGGTGCCGTCGCAGCTCGCCGTCGGTAAGAGCATCACGAACTGGAAGGGCATGGGGCTCGACGGCCTGAGCTTCTTCGAGTTCAAGACCACCGCGTAGGGTCGGAGCTCGGCAGACAGCTCCTGGGAGGGTGGAGGGCCGGCGGAGACGCCGGCCCTCCACCCTTTCCCGGAGTCACGCGAGCGAACCGGCCCACTGTCTCAGCACCTCTCCCACGCCAGCCGAGCAGCTGCTGGTTCCCGCACGAGCCGGGACGACCCGAGGATCCTGGCGGGAATCCGACCTGAATGACCCTCGGTCGAGGGACGTCGTCCCTCAAACGGGGGCTACGGCCGGTGCAGCG
>Ga0114970_10003969_pt1 | contig 10785 bp, 10 predicted proteins | sample M_140205_XF_Meta_FD_87030 | JGI IMG/M metagenome (GOLD analysis project Ga0114970, IMG submission 87030) | Freshwater microbial communities from Lake Montjoie, Canada to study carbon cycling - M_140205_XF_MetaG | ecosystem: Environmental > Aquatic > Freshwater > Lake | place: Lake Montjoie... | reverse complement strand
TTCGTTTGGACGGTGTACTCTGGCGTCGCCGGGTAAAGACACCACTACGGGACATTGGGAGATGGTAGGCATCCACCTGGACAAGCCGTTTCCGCTATTCCCGAACGGCTTTCCACCCGAGATCATGAAGCCGTTTGAGGACCGTATCGGACGGTCCACTCTGTGGTTCAAGGCTGAGTCGGGATCCGAGATCATTACGGAACTGGGCGAACTCCATATGGAGACCGGGTCGCCCATCATCTATACGTCGGCTGACAGTGTATTCCAGGTGGCCGCGCATGAAGAAACGATCCCGCTCTGGGAGCTTTATCGGATTTGCGAGATTGCCAGGGAGCTTCTGGCTGGTCCTTATGAAGTAGGTCGTGTGATCGCCAGACCCTTCGAAGGCGAGCCCGGCAGCTTCAAGCGGACATCGAACCGACATGATTATGCAGTTCCTCCCCCTGCCGGCATGCTGCTGGACCAGTTGTCTGACAAAGGAGTCCCGGTTTACAGCGTCGGCAAGATCTTCGATGTCTTCCTGGGGCACGGGATCGGGGAGTACGTCAAGACCAGGAGCAACGCCGAAGGTATGGCGAAGACGCTGACAGCGATGACCGAGGCACCCGAGGGCGTTATTTACGTCAACCTCGTCGATTTTGATCAGCTTTTTGGACATCGGAATGATGTCGAAGGTTATGGGGCCGCCCTGGAGGAGTTCGATGCGTGGTTGCCAACGTTGGAGGCAGCACTGGGGCCGGATGATCTGGTGATGCTGACCGCCGACCATGGTTGCGACCCGACAACACCTTCCACCGATCACAGCCGTGAATACACGCCCTTGATCGCTTTCGGGCCAAAGGCGCGCCATGGCGTGGACCTTGGCCTGCGGGCAACCCTGAGCGACATGGGACAAACGATCGCCGAGAATTTCGGGACCTCGATCGTGAAAGGTACGAGCTTTTTACACGAACTATTATGAGAAAACCATTACTGGCCGGGAACTGGAAGATGTTCAAGAACCCGACCGAGACACGTGCCTTCTTTCAGGCTTTTAATCCCCTGGTTGCGGCCTCTTCCAATGACATCGTCATTTGCCCTCCGCTGGTTGATATCGCGGCAGCCGTTGAAGAAACTGCCGGTTCCAATGTCGGCATCGGCGCCCAGAACCTCTACTGGGGCACAGAAGGTGCTTTTACCGGCGAAGTTTCAGGACCTATGTTGAAGGCTGCCGGCTGCGCCTGGGTGATCGTCGGCCATTCCGAACGCCGCCAGTACTTTGGGGAAACTGACGCCACTGTCCTGCAGCGCACGCAGGCGGCGCTCGAACACGGCCTGACGCCGATTATCTGTGTTGGTGAAACTCTGGCCGAGCGCGAAGGAAATCGTACGGATGAAGTTCTGACCGAACAGTTTGATGGCGGTATCGCGGGCCTCACGGCTGAACAGTTCGCAAAATCCGTCATCGCCTATGAGCCTGTCTGGGCCATTGGCACCGGCAAGGTGGCGACGCCGGAAATGGCTGCAGCCGCGCACCGCACCATCCGCCAGCTGGCTGCTGATAAGTTCGGTGCCGATGCGGCAGCGTCAGTCCGTATCCTCTACGGCGGCAGCGTGAACCCGGGCAATGTGAAGGTCCTGATGGCAGAAGAGGAAATTGACGGCGCCCTGGTCGGCGGTGCCAGCCTCAAGGCCGATTCTTTTGCGGCTGTAGTCAACTTCGACGCATAGGGAATCAGATGCCTCGCAGGCTCGGAGTGCCAATATCGATTCTTTTGGCGATACTTCCTTTTCCGGCCCGGGCCTGTGAGTGCCTTAGTGTTTACCCCATCTGCCGTGAAGTGCGCTCGACGGATGCTGTCTTCATTGGGGTAGCTGAGAGCGTACAGCCAAAGTACCTGGATTATTGGCGGTTGGCCAACGGTGTTCCAAAACTCCCGCTTGAGAAATTATCCCGTCTGCGGAGCCAGGGAGCCCTCGAAGAACTTCGCGCTCTGTATCTGGAACTGTCTGGCGACCTGCCACCGCAGGAGCGTACCCAGTTGGAAAACGCCCCCACCCTGCGGGAACTGGAAGATTCCTTCAACTCCATCGCATCGGGGGGAGTGCGGACCCGTTTCAAGGTCCTGAAGCGGTACAAGTTACCTCAGGGAGACGATGACGAGGAACCGGAGAGCGACGACTTCACAACTGTCTGGAGCGATTCCGGCGACTGCGGAGTCCACTTCCAGACGGGTGAGACCTATCTTGTCTATGCCGACTATGACGAAGAGACGGGGCGGCTCAAGACCAGCATCTGCTACCGCACCAGGCGACTTGCCGACGCGGGCGCGGACTTGGCGTTTCTCTATCAATATGAGAAGGGCGGGGAAGCAACTACCCGACTGGAGGGCTTTGTCACCAGCAAGCGCGACCAGGATCGTCCAACCTATTCAGACCGTATTGAAGCCCCGGTAGCCGGGGTTGTAGTCGGCATGACGACGCCGGAAGGGCAGCATCGGTTCACTGCGTCGGATGCGGAAGGCCGGTTTTGGTTTGATGGTCTGGTGGCGGGGCGGTACCAGTTGTCAGCGTTCGGAGAAGGTTATCCGCTCAGGGTAAGGGAGCTCGCCGGGCCTCAAGGGGTTCAGATTCCAGCAAAGGGTTGCGCGACGGAAGTCCTGACCGTCGCAAGCCGATTACCATTGCAGTAGTATGCGTCTCGCCCTTGTGCTTTTTCTCATCCCCGGCTTCTTGGTCGCGCAGCTCATTACCGGCACCCAGGCGATTCCTAAAGGGCCGAATCCCCCCGTAGTCTTCATTAATGGCTATCAGGCCAACTGCACCGATACCGGGCTGGCGGCAAACTTCGGGGGCGCAGACAAGGTTTTGCAGGCGTCCGGGATTGTCAGTCTCTATTTTGATAACTGCTCCATCGGTGGCACTGGTTCATTGCGGGCGTCTATCGAAGCGGAGGGCATTGCGTTCGGCCAGTTCCTGGCTTCCCTGAAGTACGCAGATGGCTCGACCGTTACGCAGGTAGATGTGATTGTTCACAGCATGGGTGGGTTGATCCTGCGCTGCTATCTTTCGGGGAAGCAGGATTTTTCGCCGGCCTCATTTGCGCCTCCAGCCACGGTTCCGGTTCGCAAAGCAATCTTCATCGCGACTCCCCATTTCGGCTCCTCCATCGCGAGCGCGCTGGGTTCGGACCGGCAGACTCAGGCGATGTCCCTCGGCAGCCAGTTTCTGTTTGATCTCAACAGCTGGAATCAGGGATTCGATGACCTTCGCGGAATAGACGCGATTTCAATTGCCGGTAATGGTGGAACGGGTACGGCTTCCAAAACCGCTGGCTTTGATGATGGAGTTGTCGCGCTCACAAGTTCGTCGCTCGGCTTCTATCGCCCAGGTGTCACCAGGATTGTGCCGCATTGCCATACCGGGAACTCATTGTTGTCTCTGTTTGGCTTTTGCGCATCCTCTGCGCCCGTCATCAATGACATCAACACGAACATCACGAACCCCGTCACCCAGATCATCACGTCGTTCCTGACCGGGACTGCGGCCTGGAAAACTACCGGGATTGCCTCCGAGTCGCAGACCACCTTGAGTGGAACGGGCGGGTTGTTGCTCCAGTTGCGTGACACGAGTGATGTGCCGGTACAGATCATCGGCGCTAATGTTACCAATGCGACCCCGAACGTGAGTGTTCCGGCGAACGCCGGGAATATCGCCTATGCAGAGGCTTTGAGCGCTGCGCAGACCGTTCAGCTCTCCATTAGCCCGCTGAGCGGAAGCGTGCAGCCCGCTGCCGTATCCCTTGCCTCAGCCACCTCGTCGGTGCAGATTGTAAAGCCTGGGCCTGTGATTTTGCCACGTGGGGTTATCCCGGCTGCGGGTCCCGCGCCATTCCCCTACGATGTCTCGCCCGGTGCCTACGTCTCGATTTACGGGACGAATCTGGCAAGTTCCAGCCAGATAGCGTCTCGGCCATATCCTGCGCAGATCGGCGATGTTCAGGTTATCGTCGGTACCACCCTGGCCCAGATTGTTTCTGTCGGCAGCGGACAGATCAACTTTGTTTATCCTGTGGTCGCACCGGGCCTGACTCAGTTAACAGTAAGAAACGCCAACGGGCAACATACGGTCAATGTTCGCGTCGCCCCGACGACGCCGAGCATTTTCCTGCTGGATGCCAACGGCGCCGCCGCGGCTCTGAATGCCCTGTCGGGTGTTGTGGTCAGCACAACAGCTCCTCTGCGGACAGGCGATTTTCTGTCTTTATACCTCACGGGGCTGGGGGCGACCAGCGTCAGAGATACTCTGGAGTATGCCACCATGGTTCCGGTTATCACCATCGGCGGACAGTCGGTTCCGGTTACCTATGCCGGGCGTTCTCCCGGCTTCGCCGGTTTGGACCAGATCAACTGTCAGATCCCGGCAGGCTTGACAGGTAATGCGTTGCCGGTAGTAGTTACCAGCAATGGTCGCAGTTCCAATACCGCTTTTATCGCCATTCAATAAATACAGACATGACTGTTCATATCTTTGAGAAAAAAGAAGCCCTCGCACTGGCGGCGGCCTTGCAGGCTGCCGAGGTAATCCGGCGGATAGTGGCGCGGAAGGGACATGCGCGCATTGTGGTCGCGACGGGTAACTCCCAGGTAGCCATGATGGAGAAATTGGTGACACTTCCCGAAATTCCGTGGGGCGCGGTGGAAGCGTTTCACCTGGACGAATACGTTGGGTTGCCGGCTACTCACCCGGCGGCTTTCCGTTTGTGGATTCGGACTCGCTTTGAGGACAAGGTTCAGCCCCGGGTTGTCCACTACATCAATGGAGACGCGACCGATCTCGACGCAGAACTGAGGCGCTATTCAGACCTGCTGGCAGCGGGGCCACTCGACCTGGCTTTTATTGGCATCGGCGAGAATGGGCACATAGCGTTCAATGACCCGCCTGTTGCAGATTTTCTCGATCCGAAAAGGATAAAGAAAGTGCCGCTGGATGAGGTTTGTCGGTTGCAGCAAGTCGGGGAAGGGCACTTCGCGAACCTTGAGGCCGTGCCGACGGAAGCTGTGAGCTTTACCTGCCCTCAGTTGATGGCGGCTGAAACGCTGATCTGTTCGGTTCCCGATTTCCGCAAGGCTGTCGCGGTACGGGATTCATTGGAAGGGCCCCTGACGACGGCGTGTCCCGGTTCTTTACTCCGAGTTCACTCGGGGGCCACGCTGTATCTGGATGCGGAGTCAGCTTCGCTCTTGTCGCCCGTTTGGGCTACTCGACCTTAGTACCCTGCAGCGCCCCTTGCACTGCCGTATTCATCATGTTCTCGGCAAGCTTGTGGGTCGCCTGGTTCAGAATATCCACCTGGGCGTGAATCAGGTGGTGGTCGTTGATGCAATAGACCACCTTGAGCCGATTCATGGCTGCGGTTACTTCGGCGCGCTCTTCGTCGGTCAAAGTTAGCCAGGCCTTGTTGCGCATGGCTTTTTCGGTTGCAGCCATGATGCCGTCTGCTTCAATCCGGATGCCGGACAACTGCGCTGCTTTGTAATCGGCTTCGGCGTTATCGATGGAAGCTTCAATCATCGCTTCCACCTGCTCATCGGTGAGGCCGTAGGACGGTTTTACTTCGACCGTTTGTTCTTTTCCTGTGCGCGCATCGCGGGCGGTGACGGAAAGGATACCGTTGGCATCAATGAGGAAGCGGACTTCGATACGGGCGAATCCGGCGGGCATAGGATCGATGCCCTTGAGATCGAAACGAGCGAGGCTGCGGCAGTCTTTCGCGAGTTCGCGTTCGCCCTGCACTACATGGATCAGGACATTGGTTTGGCGATCCACTCCAGTAGTAAACGTTTCGCCGGCGCTGGCCGGAATGGTCGAGTTGCGGTGGATGATTTTCGAAGCCACGCCGCCATACATCTCGATCCCGAGCGAGAGGGGTGTGACGTCGAGGAGTAGCTGGTTTTCGACTGTGCCAGCCAGAATACCAGCCTGTACCGCGGCACCAAGAGCTACCACTTCATCCGGGTTGAGCTCGGTATGAGGTCGGGCGCGGAAGAGGACTTCCACGGCGCTCCGCACCAGTGGAATCCTCGTCGAACCACCCACCAACACCACTTCGTCGATCTGTTCGGGAGTGACGCCTGCGTCTTTCATGCAATCGCGGCAAGGGCCCAGCGTGCGATCCACAATGTCCTGAATCAGACCGTCAAAAAGCTCGCGGGTGATGGTGCGCTGATACTTCTTTCCATGCCAGGCGAACTCAAGGTTCACACTGGGAGCAAAGGAGAGGGCTTCTTTGACGCGGATTACATCCTGACGCAGCGTCTGAATGGCCTCACCGGAATGCGCGATACTTTCGCCCCACTCTGCCTGAATGTCCTCAATCGCAATTTGCATCAACCGGTTATCGATGTCGTCGCCGCCAAGGTGGGTATCGCCGTTGGTGGCGAGGACTTCAAAAATCCCCTCCTGCAACTTGAGGATGGAGACATCGAACGTGCCGCCGCCAAGGTCATACACAGCAACCACGCCTTCTTTGCGCTTGTCGAGGCCGTACGCGAGAGCTGCAGCCGTCGGTTCATTCACCAGGCGGAGAACTTCCAGACCGGCCAGGCGCCCCGCATCACGAGTTGCCTGCCGCTGGGCGTCATTGAAGTAGGCGGGCACCGTGATGACTGCTTTCGTAACTCTGGCATCCAGAGCCGTCTCGGCATTCTTCTTCAACTGCCGCAGGATAAACGCAGAGATCTCCGGGGGGGTAAAAGTCTGATCCCCGAGCGCCACCCGAATGACATTCTCGCTGCCCTCTGCAATCCGGAAAGGAAAAAGCTTGAGTTCATCGCGGACATCTTCGATCCCGCGCCCCATCAACCGCTTCACCGAATAGATACTGCGCTCAGGGTGGTCAATCAACTCCTGGCGGGCCGCGTTGCCTACGATGAGCTCGCCCGCTTCAGTAAGCGAAACGATGCTGGGGACAAGTTTGTCACCGTCCTCACCGGGGATAACCTCGGGCTGAGTCAGATTCATCCACGCAACAAGGCTATTGGTGGTGCCGAGGTCAATGCCTACGACTAGGTCCGGTTGGTTGTCAAACTCGATCTGGAACATTCGTTTTGTCGATGAGATTCGTGATGTATTTTCGGCGGTTGAGGTGACCACGAAGGTCTGTCAGCGCCTGTTTGGCGTGGGTGGCATCCCAGGCTGTGGAAACCTGGGCAACAGCAAGGTCTGTTTCTGCGCGCATGGCTTCAAAGCGAACACGAAAACCCGGTAGCTGGGCAAGTGCATCGGCATCACCCATGCGGGCTTCTTCGAGCGCCATGTTGAGCTCAAAGACCTCTTCGAGCAGTTCGGGAGGGACGTCTTTGGTGGATTGCTCCCCCACATCCAAGCCCTCCAGTTTCAGGACGTACAGGGCGCGCGCAATGGGATCGCGAAGCGTTCTGTAGGCGTCATTCAAAACGGCAGTCGCCTCCAGAGCGTGTTCATTCTCTGCAGGCGACTTACGGGAAAACAGATCAGGGTGTAGCTTGCGGCTCAGCCCGTAAAAGCGCTGCTGCAGGTCTTTCTCGTCTAAAGCCAACTGTGGAGCAAGCTCAAAGAACGCGAAGTACTCACGGACCGGAGGCTGCAAGGCCTTACAAGAAACACAAAAACGTGCGGGCTCGGCCGCGCCGCAATTCCAGCAGGTCATCGCAGAATCGTCGGCTGTAGCCGACTGTCAAGCGGCGCAAGAGGCAGGTTGCCAACCCGCCCCACAAACCTGACCGGAGAACAAACAGGATAAGGCATCAGGCCGAGAACGACGTCCCGCAGCCGCAGTTTTTCTTCGCATTGGGATTTTCAAAAACGAAGCCAGACTGCATCAACGACTCTTTGTAGTCGAGGGTCAAACCATGAAGATAAAGCAGGCTCTTCGGATCAACGAAGATCTGCACGCCGTCGAAATCATAGACATTGTCTTTGGCGCGGGGCTGAGAATCGAACTTGAACTGATAGCTCAGGCCCGTGCAACCTCCGCCAAGAACGCCGAGGCGCAAACCGCCTCCCTGTACGCCCATTTTTTCAAAGGTCTGACGGATCTTCTGAACAGCCTTCGGCGTGACTTCCACCCCGGCTGCGGCAACGGTCGACATAATTAGGCCACCGTTTGAGCGACAGGCGTGGCGACTTCAGAACCCTGCTTCTTGCGGTAGTCCGAGATCGCTGCCTTGATGGCATCTTCTGCCAGCACGGAGCAGTGAATCTTCACCGGGGGCAGGCTGAGTTCGTTGACGATGTCGGTGTTTTTGATCATCAGAGCTTCGTCAACGCTCCTGCCCTTCAGCCATTCGGTGGCGAGCGAGGAACTGGCGATCGCGGAGCCGCAGCCGAAGGTCTTGAACTTCGCGTCTTCAATAATGCCCGTCGCGTCGTTCACCTGGATTTGCAGCTTCATCACGTCGCCGCATTCGGGCGCGCCCACCATGCCGGTCCCGACACTGGACGAGGTGCGGTCGAGGGAGCCAACGTTGCGGGGATTGTTGTAGTGGTCGAGAACTTTATCGGAATATGCCATTTGAAATATCTCCTTGTTTGATCTATGAACTTAGTCGTGTGCCCACTGGACGGTGCTGAGGTCGATACCTTCTTTGAACATCTCGTAGAGAGGAGATAGTTCGCGGAGCTTGGTGACCACGTCGATGAGCTTGTCGGCCACGTAGTCCACTTCTTCCTGGGTATTGAAGCGACCGATACCAAAACGGATGGACGAGTGTGCAATTTCGTCACCCAGACCGAGGGCCTTCAGAACATAGCTGGGTTCGAGCGTGGCCGAAGTACAGGCCGAACCGCTGGAAACCGCCACATCGCTAATGCCCATCAGCAGGGATTCACCTTCTACATAGGCGAAGCTGATGTTCAGGTTGCCCGGGAGGCGATGTTCCATGGAGCCGTTGACGTAAACTTCATCGAGACCGGCTTCGAGGCGGGCTTTCAGACGATCCCGGAGTGTCCGCGAGTATTCAATTTCCGCCGCCATCTCGCGCTGGGCAATGGCACAGGCCTCGCCGAGGCCAACAATGGCCGGAACGTTCATGGTGCCCGAGCGCATACCGCGCTCGTGCCCGCCGCCGTCCATCTGCGCTGTCAGCTGAACACGAGGATTACGACGGCGAACGTACAGAGCGCCGACACCCTTGGGGCCGTATACCTTGTGAGCCGTCAGGGAAGCGATGTCGATGTTATCGGCGTTCACGTCTACAGGGATCTTGCCAACCGCCTGAACGGCGTCCGTGTGGAACAGAACACCCCGCTCGCGGCAGATCTTGCCGATCTCCGCAACCGGCTGGACCACCCCGATTTCGTTGTTGGCATACATGATGCTGACGAGGATCGTTTTGTCCGTGATCGCTTCGCGCAGCATGTCGAGGTCTACCAGTCCATCGCCTTTTACTGGCAGAATAGTGATCCGGAAACCCTGCTTTTCGAGCTTCTTGCAGGTATCGAGAACCGCCTTGTGTTCGGTGGCCGCCGTAATGATGTGGTTTCCCTTTTCCGCGTACATCTCGGCCACGCCCTTGATGGCGAGATTATTGGATTCAGTGGCACCGCTGGTGAAGATGATTTCCTTGGGGCTGGCACCGATCAGGCTGGCGACCTGCTTGCGGGCATTTTCGACGCCCTGTTCGGCTACCCAGCCAAATTCGTGGTTCCGACTGGCGGCATTGCCGAAGCTCTCGGTGAAGTAGGGAAGCATGGCTTCCACGACGCGGGGGTCAACCCGTGTGGTTGCGTGATTGTCGAGGTAGATAGGTGATTTCATGTCGTTTTAGAGACCGGGGCTATGAATTCCAGAAGTTGGAATGGCAGGTTGCATGGTGCTGATTAATGGATGCAGCGGAGTGGGCAGAGGCGTCAACTTTGAGACCAGTTTTGGGGCAGGTGACGGCTCCGCAAGATCGGTTATGGTGAAGCGGGTGAGAACGTCGAGGATAGCTTCGTGAACCCGACGAAGGGGTTCGCGAACCGTGCAACTATCGCTCTGGTCGCAGGATCCGTGTTCGGTAAAACAATTGGTCAGGATTACCGGGCCATCAATCGCACGGACCACTTCGAGGGCGCTGATCTTCGAGGCATCCCGAGCCAGGCGGTAGCCGCCATTGGTTCCGGCCACCGAGATCAGAATTTTGGTCTGGGTCAGGCGCTGCAGGACCTTGGCGAGCAGGGGTACAGGCAAATGATAGGTGTCAGCGATCTCTTTAGTCGACGCCGTCAACGTCGGGATGGACGCCAGGTGGCGAAGCGCAATTAACCCGTAGTCGGCTTTCTTGGTGAGTTTCAACATGACGCTGAGAATGCGATCGAGGACGGAATTAGTCCTGAATCCATCATAGCCTCTATGTGGCCTGTCGTCAACAGGTTAAATTAGGACAATTTCAGTCTTAGATAGGGGCGGTGAGTCGTTGAGTGGGCCAAAAACAGCCACAAGTGGCATGGTAAAGCCCGGCAGGAGTTCTGGCAGTTCCAAACTATCGCTGCCGCGGAACTCTCGAATCGCCGTTTGCGTGAAGACCCTGATGCGGCGCTGAATGGGGTAAATGCAGCACACTGCCTTCGATCCGAATCAGGGAAGTGGCGGTCGGCATGAGATTGCTTGCGAAAATCAGGCCGGACGCGAACCGGGCTTTTCCGCCAGGCTGCCCGTAGCACACAGCGGGCAAGTATCCGGTGCCCATGCCTCCACCTGCAGGGTTTCCAGCGCTGCCCGGCTAGCACCCACGTCGGCAGCACCACCGCTGCGATCAATTATGGAGCCGGCTGCCAGAACTA
>Ga0114970_10003968_pt1 | contig 10786 bp, 11 predicted proteins | sample M_140205_XF_Meta_FD_87030 | JGI IMG/M metagenome (GOLD analysis project Ga0114970, IMG submission 87030) | Freshwater microbial communities from Lake Montjoie, Canada to study carbon cycling - M_140205_XF_MetaG | ecosystem: Environmental > Aquatic > Freshwater > Lake | place: Lake Montjoie... | reverse complement strand
TGCTTACTTTTCATCAAGGAAAAGTGAGAAGATGAAAACAGAAGTAGATTTGAAGGTTATATGAGAGTAGTAGATTTGAAAGTAATTTTTCTAGCTCCCACAAAATTCGGGTTTGATGCATATCTGTTTCTAAAAAGTGTATTCAAAAAAAAGACCGATTTATTAAATCGGTCTATATTAAGATTTCGTTTCTTTAATCCTTGATAACAGGATAACCAGGGTATTTTTTTGAATCAAAAACAAATTTTGAATCTTCTATAGTTTCATTTGGTGAAAATTTGGTCAGTGAATAGGTCATCACCGTTCCGTCTTTCGATTTTAAGATTGCTTTTTTCATTTCATTGGCCGCTTTCGAAATATACAAGATAATAGTGTGATATTCCGCTTTTGCAGCTGCTTTTGGGTATAAATAAATCATATGGACAAGCTCACCGTTTAGCGTTTCTTCTTTCTCATATTTATTTTTGAAGCCTGTTTCCCATATCGTTAATAATTTTTTTGGATTGATTGCATCGCTGTCACCGCCGTTAGCATCGGATTCATACACAGATTTTTCTTCTTTTACAATAGTCCATGTTTTAATACCATTTGAAATAATCGTATTATCACCATACGACGCATAAAATTTACTGTCTTTAACCCAGCCTTTTCCCACTGAAGTTTGATTTGTCCCTGATGAGGTATTCTTAATATTAGCGCTAAACTCAATATAAAAAGATTTTAATCCTTTCATCTTAGCAGAAAGTTTGTCAAGAACAGCTTGTGATTTAGTGTCTTTTATTTCTTTTGAATCTTGAGCAAAAGTTGTAAATGATACAATACAGAATATCAATAATAATTTCATTTTTTTTATTTTGAATGCAAATATCAGAAATTATGCCAAAAACACAATGTTCTTTCTCCTAACTTTATTAACAAGAAGTCATAATTCTTTTAAAATGATTTTTAAAGCATCCATGTTAATGACGTGTTTTCCTTCAAAAACAATGGTTTTAAAGTTGTTTTGTTTATAATATTCTAGAATGTTTTCTTTTTCATTATCTGTAAAATATTGATCATCTTTTCCAATAATAAAGTAATTCTGTTGTTTTTCTTTCAGTCTATCAGAAATGGTATGGCCCAGATCTGGAGGAAAAACACTTGCCCAGGAGATGAATGTATTTGCTTTAATTTTGCCTAGACTATTCCATCTAGCTGCCGTTGCGCCACCTTGAGAAAATCCAAGAATTATCTTTTGTTCAAAGGTCGTTTGGGCACAGATTTTATGATCTAATTGGTTTAGCCATTGAAGCGTATCATGGATATCTTGATCTCTTGCTTCCTTTGTCATCCATGATGCACCAACGCGACCTGAATTACCCTGTAAGTAAAAGCGATGCATACCTTCTGGAGCCACCACATAATAGTCAGAACCTAGTTCCCGAAAATTTCTAAGAAAGAATTCAGCCAATTGACCGTATCCATGAAGAACATAGATTAATTTTTTTGCTTGTAAAATATTCCCTTGAGTGAAATATCGAAATGTTTTTTCACTCTGTAAAAGATGTTCCATGTAATGACCAAGATGAAAATTGAAAACGTGATCTACTTATTTTTTTGTAAAATATTTTCTCTCATTTTCAAAATAAAAGAAACGATGCAATAATTTATCTTTTTTAGAAATTTTTGCCTTAAAGTTATAGGCATCTTTTAATTCTGATGCATTGTCAAGATTACCTTCATAAATTAATATATCTTTCGCCAAACCGATCGAACCGGTCGAAAGTTCTAGGTAAAGAATTTCTGCGTCACTTTTTCCAATATTTCCGTATGTTTTCCACTGAAAAACTTGCGTAGGGGTGTGTTCCATCACTGAATAATAATTTCTATAATTGGAATTCATTATTTTATAATCTACTAGAATATCTTTATAAGCAGCGGTGGTAACATTTTCGAACTGAACGACTAATTCACTATATGGAGTCGAAGGAACAGCCATTGGAGGCGATATTTGATTTAAACCTCCATCAAAGAAAAATAGATAATTGTAATTTCCGATAAATCCAACTTCAGCTCTTTTGGCCGTATGTGATGATTTTGCCGCAATTTCTAATGCGTAATTCAATCTGTTTACGGTAATTATAGCATCTATTTTATCATCTCCATCTAACTGTTCCTTGTAAATTTTAAAAGTATATTTTTCATTGGAAGGTATGGCAAGTTTGGTTTCAATATGATTTTTTACCATTTGTTCAACAGTTAAAACAGGAGGGTGACTCTCTTTTTCGATTTCTTCTTGCTTGTTTTCAGAACAACTGACCAGAAGTATACTTACAAGACAATAGGTAATACAATTTTTCATTTGTAGATTATTTTTTTTAATGTTCATTTGCTAGAAGTATTTTAGACCTTCCCTCACGTTTATCTGCATTTTTGCTGCGCAGGTGTGTTTCTAATCATGGTTTTTAGCAATGGCTACAAATATAGGAGAAAGTAAAACAATATTGCCTGAACAGATTTAGTTTTTAAAAAGTTTTATTGTTTGTTGTTTGAATGCACGAGTAGAAAAATTATCTATCGACAGTTTTCAACTTGTTCTAATTTCCAAAACAAGTAGTAACTTCGTGAAATGCAAATTATTGTTGAACCTTCTTGGGCTTGTATTTTAAAAAATGAGTTTGAAAAAACATATTTCAAAAAATTAATGGAGTTTGTTTCTAATGAATATCAGAAGAACGAAACCTCAATTTTTCCTGCAAGAGAGAACCTTTTTCGTGCATTTGAAGTGTGTCCGTATGAGCAAGTAAAGGTTGTTATTTTGGGTCAAGATCCATATCCTACGAAGGGGCATGCGCATGGTTTATGTTTTTCTGTAGAGGAAGATGTGAAACCGTTTCCTAAAAGTTTACTCAATATTTTTAAGGAAATAGAAACTGATTTAAGGCAAGCCATTCCACCGAATGGAAGTTTAGAAAGATGGGCTAAACAAGGAGTCTTATTATTGAATAGTGTGCTTACGGTAAAAGAAGGTCAAGCTGGAAGTCATATGAATAAGGGGTGGGAACAATTCTCTGACGCAGTAATTCAGGTTTTGGGTAAGCAAAAAGAAAATGTCGTATATGTATTATGGGGAGCAAAGGCACAAGAAAAAGGGGGGAATATTGATCCCTTAAAAAATTGCGTATTAACATCCGTTCATCCTTCTCCACTATCATCGTACAGAGGTTTTTTTGGTTGCAAGCATTTTAGTAAAACAAATGAGTATTTAATTTCTAAAGGAAGTGTTCCTATAGATTGGTAAATTAAACGTTGATTATAAAATATTAGTCGAACTCCGGTTTTAAACAAAAAGGAATAATTATCTTTGTTACGATGAAATTACAAAATGACCTTATTTTACGCGCAGCAAGAGGAGAAAACATAGAACGTTATCCCGTATGGCTGATGCGTCAAGCTGGTAGAATATTGCCAGAATATCGAGCAGTTAGAAGTAAATTGAGTGGGTTTAAAGAATTAGTTGAAACACCTGAATTTGCAGCTGAAGTCACTATTCAACCTGTTGATCTTTTAGGAGTTGATGCGGCAATAATTTTTTCAGATATATTGGTTGTTCCCGAAGCAATGGGTTTGGAATATCAAATGATAGAATCGAAAGGTCCTTGGTTTGAAAAAACAATTCGATCTGCCGAACAATTAACCTATGCCGAAACAAATTTCGATATTGAAGATCGTTTGGGATATGTATTAGACGCGATAAAAATTACAAACAAAGAGTTAAATGGACGCGTTCCATTGATTGGTTTTGCAGGTGCTCCATGGACAATTTTTTGCTACATGGTAGAAGGTCAAGGTTCTAAAACGTTTTCAGAATCTAGAAAAATGTTGTACACCAATCCAACTTTGGCACATGAGTTGTTAAGTCGGATCACAGAAGTAACCATTCAGTATTTGCAAGCGCAAGTAAAAGCAGGAGTTCACATGTTACAAGTGTTTGATTCTTGGGCAGGTATATTAGGTACAGAGCAATATGCTGAATTTGGATTGAAATATTTAAATAAAATTGCTTTAGCAATAACAGATGTGCCGTTGACTCTTTTTTCAAAAGGAGCAATTTCATCCATAAATGCCATTGCACAATTGAATTGCAATACTATCGGACTAGACTGGAACATGGATATTGCTAAAATTAGAGAAGAGGTAGGCGAAAACAGGACTCTACAAGGTAATTTAGATCCATGCGCATTATATGCTTCTCACAATGATATCGTGAATTCAACAAATAATTTGCTGAATTCATTTAAAAGTAAAAGACATATTGTAAATTTAGGCCATGGAGTTTATCCGGATGTTGACCCTGAGAAAGTAAAAACATTTATTAAAACAGTTAAAAATTATGAAATTAAGTAGTAAAAGAATCACATCATTTCTTGCCATATTACCCATCGCAATTCTGTCATTCTCTTTGCAGGCGCAAGAAGAAAACTTAGTTGAAAATGGAAGCTTTGAAAATTTAGAAGGAAAGTTAAAAGCTCTTGGATGTATTGATAATGCTAAACCTTGGATGTCACCAACAGGCGCAAGAGCAGATATTTTCACGCCTTCCAAAGTTCTTGATATAAATACACCTGAAAATATTTATGGGAAAGAAGATGCAAAGGATGGTGCTAATTATGCTGGTATTGTTGGTTTTTCCTATGGAGATGCTATTCCTCGCACGTATATTATGGCGCATTTGAATTCACCCTTAAAAAAGGGAATGAAATATTGTGTAAAATTTAATCTTTCACTCGCTGAATTATCTAAATATGCATCAAACAAAATAGGTGTAAAATTTAGTGAAAAACAATTTGGCACAGATTCAAAAACTTCTATTATGGAGAAAACAGATGTTTTGGACAGAAATGATCAAGTTTTTAATGCTGTTTATAATTGGGATCAAGTTTGTGGCACTTATTTTGCCCAGGGAGGTGAAAAATTTATCACTATCGGAAATTTTACTAGCAATGAAAATACAAAATCTGAGAAAATTAAAAAAGATCCAAAAGTAAAAGCAGCTCAAGTTTCTGCCGCTTATTACTATATTGATAATATTACAGTGACAATGATCTCAGATGAATTTGTCTGTGATTGTGGTGGTCAAGCAGAAGAGATGTCTTATTCAAAAATGATTTATCAGAAAGTAGCCAATACCAATAGTTCAATGTCAGCGAAAGACCAAATTGAAAAGCAAAATTCTTACTTTGGTTTTGGGAGAGATAAATTAACACCAGACGCGATGGTATCTTTAGATTTAATAGCAAATTTGATGAAAGCAAACGCATCATTGAAACTTGAAATTGTTGGTCATTCAGATGAACTGGAAGAAAAATTAGCAACTGATAAGCCAGAATTTGTGGATATGGCTAGCAAGCGAATTTCTGCAGTAATGAAATATTTGATGTCAAAAGGAATCGCCGAATCAATATTAATTGCTACTCCAGCTGCAAATTCAGAACCAGCAGAAGGAACAGAAGATGATGATGAAGAATTCAAAAATGCAAAAAATCGATTTGTTTCCTATAAAGTGAGATAAGAAGGAGTTTTAAATAATTTGAAAGCCGTGTTTAATTTAAATACGGCTTTTTTTGTTTGACAAAGTGATAGGAAAGTAATCAATTCAAGTTAAAACGATTTTAATGCTTCATACACCTCATGTGTAGGAAGTCCAACAACATTAAAGTAAGAGCCAGTAATCGTGGTCACACCGATAAAACCAATCCATTCTTGAATACCATACGCACCTGCTTTATCAAAGGGTTTGTAGTTGGAAATATAGTGTTTAATTTCTCCTGTATCAAGTGTTTTAAAAGTCACTTTAGTTGCTACATCAAACGTAATTGTTTTCTCCTTGGAAGCGATTACTACACCGGTAATGACATCATGGGTTTTACCTGATAACAATTGAAGCATTTTGACTGCTTCATTCTCATTGGTTGGTTTTCCTAAAATGGTGTTATTGATAATGACAACCGTGTCTGCACATAAAATAATTTCATCCATTGCTGCTTCCTCAGTTAATGCCTTTGCTTTTTTATTAGCAATGAACAAAGGAACATCAAAAGGGAGTGTAGAAGAAGGAAAAGATTCGTCTGTATCTTTCGTGCGAATCGTGAATGGTATTCCTAAACCTTCAAGTAATTCTTTTCTTCTAGGCGATTTTGAACCTAAAATTAATTTTTTATTTTTAATCATTACGAAAGAAGTATCACATAAAAAGGAAGTAATAAACCCATAAGCATAGCTATTTTTACAAAAAGTTCAACCGTTTTTAATTCTTTACGAGTAACTGATTTAATGAGAAGCAGGGCAGATAGCACATTTAATAGTGATGAAATTACGACAGGTAAAAATATGAGTAAATTCTGAAAAAATAAACCGTCATTTTTTAATTTCAATAGAAATAAGATTATAAAGAAAATGGGTGACAAGAATAATATTATTCCCGCTATTAATTTTGATTTTTGCGCTCCATAAATAATCGGTAATGTTCTTGCATGTAATACTTTATCGCCTTCAACATCTTCAATGTCTTTTATGATTTCTCTTGCTAAATTGGTTGTAAAAGCGAAAAAAGCTAAAATAAAAATATAATGGCCGTGGTTCAATAAATGATATATCCAGTAGGAGATAGGTGTAGCTGTTTCTTGTATTTCACCAGAAGGGAATTGGCTTTGAATATAAAAATGAACGCCACATAAGACAGGAACTAAGGCGGTTAAAAATGCAATCGTAATGTTACCAATTAATAGTTTTCTTTTAAAAGACATGCTATAAAACCAGAGAGCATTTATTGATAAAAGATGAATGAAAACATACCAAAAAGTATGGTTTCGGACACTTAAATAGACGGCAATCGAAAAGGCTACCCCATTCAAAAGCCAATGACTCATGATAGCCCATCTTCTAGTGATATATTTTGTAATAATCAGTTGCTCTGGCTTGTTAATTCGATCTGCTTTTACATCGAAATAATCATTGATTATGTTTCCTGCTGCTGCAATTAGAATTGTTGAAAAAACCAATAAGAAGAAATCAAAACTTTCACCTTCCTTCGTAAATAATTGTGTCTTAAAAAAATGTTCATACACGTATAAAAACACACGCGTGCTGTACATCGTAAAAGCAATGATTACTAGATTGATAGGTCGGATAAGGCGAATAAAATTCATATTTTATTTAATAATTTTGTATTCAGTTCTACGATTTTCCTGATGCGCTGCTTCTTTCAATTTTTCAGTCGAAAGTTTGGAAATATCATCGTCAGAATTAATAGTAACGGTTTCACCGTACCCAATAAAAGATAATCGTGTAGCAACAATTCCTTGGCTAATTAAGTAATCGTACACTGCTTTCGCACGATTGTTTGATAAGACTTGATTTTCTGTTGCATCACCTCGTGTATCTGTATGCCCGCCCAATTCTATGTTAATTGTAGGATTTAAGACTAGCCAGTCACGAAGTTTATTTAATTCAACAAATGATTCCGTTCGTAAAGTTGCTTTTGCTAAGTCGAAAAACACATTTTTTAGGATGGTGGGTTGTGAACTCGTAATAGGAATCATGGGTACGTCCATGTGAACAGCTTCCAATCCTTCTGGATTTGTCATGTTGAAATTTTGAGAGAAGAAATTATAACCTGGGAACGATACGTTTAAAGCATAGTCGCAATTTACGGGAAGTGATACCATAAATTCACCATTCGTAGCATCTGCCTCTGAATAAATAACTTCCTTACTTGTTTTTAAATCGATCAATCTAAATTTACCAGCAAGCGGTTTATTATTTGTCACGTCAAATACTTTTCCTTCAAAATACAAAGTTTTCGTTGGACGTAAATTTTCTGGCATATTAAACCAATAAATATCCAAATCTCCAAAACCACCCCCTCTATTTGACGCAAAGAAGCCAATTTCTCCATCTGGAGAAACCATTAATGAATTTTCATCTGAGAGTGTGTTGATTGGATAACCTAAATTAAGAGGTTTTGTCCACGTACCATTATCTTCTAAATGAGACATATATAGATCAGATCCGCCCATACCTCTGTGACCCCTTGAGGCAAAATACAACGTTCTTCCATCTGGGTGAATTAATACAGATTCTTCTTCATGTTCCGAATTAATAATAGAAGGTAAGCGTTCAGGAGTGCCCCAATATCCATTTTCCTTTAGGTGCACAACAAAAATATCAGAATTTGGCATTTCCCCTTTTTTACTGACCCTTCTAATAAAATAAAGGGTTTTTCCATCTGAAGATAGGGAAGGTTGAGATTCCCACGAGTATGAATTCACATTTCCCGGCAAGTTAACAGGGTCTGACCATCGATTTCCTAGTTTTTTTGTGTAAAAAATATCACAACTTCCTTTTCCCGTTCTTCCTTCTCCGTAGTCAGCATCATCTGATTGACCAGAACAAGCAACAAAAATAAGAGATCGTCCATCTGCAGAAATAGTTGGTGCACCTTCGTTTAATAACGTATTAATATTTGAAGGCATCGCAGCAGCAGTCCCCCATATGTTTTTATCACTTAGTTGCGAAACGTAAAAATCCTCTTGCTCTTTATAGACCGGAACTCTAGCATCATCAATTCTTCTAGTAAATAAAATTGTTTTACCGTCAACTGTAATCGTTGGGTAGTACTCTGGATCAGCTGTATTCACTCCTTGTCCCATATTTTTTGGCTCAAATGGAAGAGGGTTTTTCATGGCCTCCTGTGCGAAAAGGCAATCTTCTCTCATCAAGTAAGCCTGATTGACCATATCAGGATTTGCGTTACGATTACTCATGTAAAAGTCTAAATTTTTAAGGGCTCCTTCATAATCTCCCAAACGTTGCTGAGAATTAGCTAAGTAAAAATAGGTACTTCCAGTGGAGCTATGGTTAGGGTTGATAGATAAAGTTAATTCAAAATATTGAATTGCTTCTTTATTTTTACCTAAAGCCTCATAAAATTCCGCAATAAGAATATACGGTTCCCAAAACTTAGGGTCTTTCTCAATAGATTTGAGTAGTATGTTGATTCCATCTTGAAACCTCGGATATCCTGTTTTAAGATCTTTTGTATTTCCCATTTGCATTCCTTCTTCAAACAGAGCGATTGCTTTTTTGTTTGAACTAGAATATTGACCTTGAGCAACACTGCAAGCTGCGAATACTAAAATTTGAACTAGTAACAAAAATGTTTTCATACGTAGATTATTTGGTTTACTATTCATATGGATTTTCGACTATTGCAAGTAATACGCAAAAAGCCCTTTTTTTGTTTCGTTCTCGAAATAAATCAAGGTATATCCATGAATTTATGAGTCTGTAAGGAAATTCTCCATGTAGGATTATTTTTCACATAGTCGATAATTTCAGGCAAAAACCGTTCCTGTTTTGACCATTCTGGTTGAAGGTACATTTTGCAAGATGGATTAATTTTCGCCGCATTTTCTTCAGCCCATTGAAAATCTGATGGGTGACTGATAACCACTTTTAATTCAGAGGCGATTTGAAATGCTTGTTCAACAGGTTTTTTGAATTTCTTCGGAGAAAAGCAATACCAGTCAATCTGGCCAATCAACTCATAGCAGCCAGATGTTTCCATGGCAACTTCAATGGTATTATTTTTTAATCTCCGTGTCAATTCTGTTAAATCATACATTGCGGGTTCTCCTCCCGTGATAACAACGAAATCTGTACCCGAGTTTACAACCTCTTGAATTAAAAAGTCGATAGTTTGTAATGAATGTTTTTCAGAATCCCAACTTTCTTTTACGTCACACCAGACGCAACCGACATCGCAACCCGCAATTCTTATAAAGAAAGCAGCTCTTCCTGCATAAAAGCCCTCACCTTGAATTGTATAAAAAAATTCCATTATTGGAAGTTCAACCGTTGTGTCTATTTTTTTCTGAATCATGCAACAAAAATAATATTTTATTGAGGATGTGTATTTAATTAAGACTAGTTTCTGCTATTTATTGCAAGTAAGGGATATACAACGATATCATTATTGGTAGCTTTATCCTAGATGGTTAATTAGAATCTATTAATGTCCAACTTCTCATTAATTTCCTGTGCTCTTTTCTAAATTCTAATAATTGTCTTTTAGATTTGTCTTTGGAGCTTTTCGCATCGATAATAGCTTTGAAGGATTTTTGAATTGCTTCAAGAATGGGTGAATTCAATAATATTCTTGAAGTTTCCTGATCAAAGGAATACGTATTAAAAACGTCAATAATATTCTTTTTATCTTCAAGATCGGTATCGGTCAGGATCTTTTTTGAGTATTGCAATTCAATTAAGAAAGGCAATAACTGGGCGCTAAGATCAATAAAATTTCTTAAGATGTAAATCGCTTCATTAATCCGTTGTATATTTTTAGCATTCATGACAAAAAAATATTAAAAAATAGCTCATATCATATATTCCTATAACGAAAAAAAAAGCGAATAGTTATATATATTTTTATTTTTTTTTATTTTTTATTTCCGTTATTTAAATTAAAGATGAAATAAAAGGTGATTTCAATTAATACATTATCTTTACACTAGATTTATGGTACCACTGCGTGGAATAAAAGGGAATTCGGTGTAAATCCGAAACTGTGTCTGCAGCTGTAATCATCGTAATATCGATTTTACTATGTCACTGGTGTAAAAACTGGGAAGACGAAATCGAGTTGATGAGAGTCAGAATACCTGCCAAGGTTGTTATTTGTTGAAGACTTCAGATAAAAGTCGGATATACTTTTGTATTCCTAGGTTCAAAGGCATGCTTGGCT
>Ga0114970_10003966_pt1 | contig 10787 bp, 11 predicted proteins | sample M_140205_XF_Meta_FD_87030 | JGI IMG/M metagenome (GOLD analysis project Ga0114970, IMG submission 87030) | Freshwater microbial communities from Lake Montjoie, Canada to study carbon cycling - M_140205_XF_MetaG | ecosystem: Environmental > Aquatic > Freshwater > Lake | place: Lake Montjoie... | reverse complement strand
ATCATTCTTCACTAAAGATGGTGAAGGCAGAGGATTCTAATGTTCATGTTCGATGTTGAAACACTGGGAGTAGAATCCAACTGTGTGATTCTCTCTGCAGCTATGGTTCACTTTGATCCAGAGAAACGACCAACCTATCAAGATCTATTGGACAATGCATGTTTTGTGAAGTTCGATGTCAAGGAACAATTGAAGGCTGGTCGTTCTGCTTCACAATCTACTTTGGGATGGTGGAAAGATCAACATGAGTATGTTCGCAAAGTATCTTTGGATCCATCTTCTGCTGACATGAATGTAAAAGATGGAATGCAAATGTTCTATGATTACATGGCAAAGTTTCCAAATGCAAAACAACAAACAATGTGGGCACGAGGTTCACTTGATCAACTATCCATTGATTCCTTGGCAGTTAAATTTGGCTTGGAAGAAATTACAGGGTATAATATGTGGAGAGATGTCAGAACTGCAGTTGACATTATGTTTGGAACCACGAATGGCTATGTAGAAGTAGATCATCCTCTCTTCAAACGACACGAAGTTATCAAGCATCATCCTGTCCACGACTGCGCACTTGACGCAATGCAACTTATGTATGGAAAACAAGTTTAATGGAATTTTACACCAGCGTCCACCCAGTGGGCGACAAGATCCTCGTTAGAGGATACCAAAACGGCAGAGCATATCAGCGTAAGATAGATTTCTATCCTACGCTTTTTGTCACTTCTAAAGTCGAATCAAAATGGAAGACTCTGGAAGATACATTCGTTGATGAAATAAAACCTGGAGGTATTCGTGAGACTCGTGACTTCCTAAAACGATACGAAGGTGTTGAAGGATTCCCAGTTTACGGTAACACCAACTACGCATATCAATATATCAGTGACACCTACGAAGACGATGTCAACTGGGATATGGAACAGATTAAAGTTTACACCATTGACATTGAGACTGAAACTGAGAATGGATTTCCAGACATTAAGTCTGCCAATGAAGAGGTTCTGCTAATCACAATTAAGGATCTTCAATCCAAGAAGGTTATCACCTTTGCGCAAACCAAGTATGGTGAGTATAAATCTACTCGTCCAGATGTCACAATGGTCAACTGTCGTGACGAACAGCACATGCTCAAAGAGTTTATGATTTGGTGGCAAGGTAATTATCCAGATGTCATCACTGGTTGGAACACTGACTTCTTCGATAATGTTTACTTGATCCATCGCATTCAGCGAGAGTTGGGTGAAACATTTGCCAACAAGATTAGTCCGTGGGGTTATGTCAATCAACGAAAGACTTTCATTAAAGGTAATGAAGAGATTCACTATGACATCATGGGCATCTCTCAGCTAGACTATCTCGAACTCTACAAGAAATATACATATACTAAACAAGAGTCATATCGTTTGGATTACATCGCTGGTGAAGAACTAGATGATGCAAAGAAAGAGAATCCAGGAAATGATTTTAAAGATTTCTATACAAACTACTGGACAGACTTTGTTGAATATAACATTCATGATGTGGAGTTAGTTGACAAACTCGAAGACAAGATGCGTCTGCTTGAATTGCATCTGACCATGGCATACAATGCCAAGATTAATCCTGAAGATGTTTACTCACAGGTTCGTATGTGGGACACTATCATTTACAATCACCTGCGTAAAAAAGGTATTGTGATTCCAGCGAAAGCATACTCTGGTAAAGATGCGCAGTTCGAAGGTGCTTATGTTAAAGATCCCATGATTGGTATGCACAAGTGGGTTGTTTCATTCGACTTGAACTCATTGTATCCTCACTTGATTATGCAGTATAACATCAGTCCAGAAACGCTGACATCCGAGAAGTTGTCCGTGACTGTTGACAAGTTACTCAACAAAGAGATTGACACAGACTATCTCAAACGAAGAGACCTTGCCATGACTGCAAACGGCTGGACATATCGTAAAGACATCAAAGGGTTTATGCCTGAGTTGATGGAAGAGATGTATGCGAATCGTTCCAAGTTTAAGAAACAGATGTTGAAGATTGAACAGGAATATCAAAACGATAAGTCCAAGGTTCACCTGTTGAAAGATATCTCTCGCCTTAATAATCTGCAGATGGCGATGAAGATTGCTCTTAACTCTGCTTATGGTGCGATGGGTAATCAATATTTCCGATACTTCGATATTAGAATGGCTGAGGGTATTACAACTTCTGGTCAGTTGTCCATTCGTTGGATGGCAAACAAGTTGAATGCATTCCTCAACAAGACTCTTAAGACAGAGGGTAAAGACTTTGTTATTGCGATTGACACCGACTCAATCTATCTTACACTTGAACATCTCATCGAGAAAGTTTGCGAAGGTAAAACTACCGAACAGAAGATCAAGTACATGGATAAAATCTGTGAAGATGTATTTCAACCATTCATTGATCAAGGCTATACCGAACTATCAGATTACATGAATGCTTATTCGCAGAAGATGGTTATGAAGCGAGAAGTTCTTGCTGACAAAGCCATCTGGACTGCCAAGAAACGATATGTCATTAATGTTCACAACTCAGAAGGAGTTCAGTTTGCGAAACCTAAGATTAAAGTTATGGGACTTGAGATGGTCAAGTCATCTACACCTGCGGTTATTCGTACAAAGTTGCGTGATTCGCTTCAAGTTATCCTTGCGGGAGACCAAAAAGATCTTCATACATATGTTATGGAGTTTAGAAAAGAGTTTGATAAATTACCGATTCAAGAGATTGCTTTCCCACGAGGTGTAAATGGGTTGAAGCAGTATGCAGGTAGTCCGATTTATACGAAAGGTACACCAATCCATGTTCGTGGTGCATTGCTGTTCAATCACCACTGCAAGCGTATGGGAATAGATAAGAAGTATCAACCTATCCGTGATGGTGATAAAATTAAGTTCGTATATGTTCGCACACCAAATCCCTTTCAAGAAGATGTGATTGCATTTCCTCAGGTTTTACCAAAAGAGTTTAAAATAGAATCATACATAGATTATGATAAGATGTTTGAGAAAGTATTCCTCGATGCATTACAGATTGTCATTGAACCACTAGGTTGGAAGACTCAAGAAGAAAGTTCACTGGAGGATTTCTTTGGCTAACATTAGAGTTATCAAAAAAGGTATCAATGTTTCTAAGATACTGAAGCAACTGCAGCAATATCCAGAAGACTGGGGTGCTCAAAAGAATATGGAAGGTGCAGGAGATCTTGTAAATGATCAAGGATTTCCTGCAGTTGAAGCAGGTGTATTACAATTAGTTGTTGGTGTTGTTGCGCAAAAAATAGACTATGTTGGTGATAGTGAAATATCTAGTAGAACTCCAGCATATAACAGACACACAGAGATTATAGGATTCTTAAAACGAAACTTTAAGAAATTTGATAGATGCGGATTCCTGTCTTTACCGATTGGTGGAGAAGTTGGACAACATATCGATATCGGCAATTACTATCAAACAAGAGACAGATACCATCTTGCAATACAAGGTTCGTATGTTTACACTGTTGGTGGAGAATCTGTAAAGATAGATGCAGGAGATCTAATCTGGTTCAACAATAAACTATCCCATGGAACCAAGAATGTTGGTGATGTAGTTAGAATTACATTTGTGTTTGATGTTCCACATTCCAAGAACAATCCATAGTTGCCTTGCAACAAAACTTACTGTATAATAGGAGATATAAATGAAGCTGTTAAAATTTTATGCCGAATGGTGTGGTCCATGCAAAGGACTTACAATGATTATCAATGGTGCCAAAGACAAGATTGATATTCCAATTGAAGAATATGATATTGATAATGAGATGATGATGGCTCAAGAATATAAAGTTCGATCTGTTCCAACTATGGTTTTAGTAGATGATACTGGCACTGAAATTAAACGACAGGTTGGTATGGTTACAGAAGAGAAATTACTAGAATTCCTGAAAGGTTAATATGGCAAGCATACTAGACAAAATTAAAAAGAATACAACTATCAAAGACTCTGCGATTCTTTCTGAATCAAAGTTCTTTAAGAAGAAAGATATGATTCCTACTTCTGTTCCAATCATCAATGTGGCTTTATCTGGTCGTCTTGATGGTGGACTCACTCCAGGAATTACAATGTGGGCTGGTCCATCGAAACACTTTAAGACTGCGTTCTCATTGTTAATGGCAAAGTCCTACATGGACAAATATGAAGATGCAGCGTTGCTGTTCTATGATTCAGAGTTCGGTACTCCTCAGTCTTACTTCGATACATTTGGTATCGATACAAAACGAGTTGTTCATACTCCATTGACTGATGTTGAACAATTGAAGTTCGACATTATGCAACAGTTGTCCAATGTAGATCGTGGTGATCATTTGATTATCGTTATTGACTCGATTGGTAATCTGGCTTCTAAGAAAGAAGTTGAAGATGCCATGGAAGGTAAGTCTGTTGCAGATATGTCAAGAGCAAAACAGATGAAGTCATTGTTCCGTATGGTTACACCACACTTGAACCTGAAAGATATTCCATTGGTTGTAGTGAACCATACATATATGGAGATCGGAATGTTTCCAAAAGCAATCGTTGGTGGTGGTACTGGTGCTATGTATTCAGCAGATAATGTTTACATTCTTGGTCGCCAGCAAGAGAAAGAAGGAACAGAGATCGTTGGTTATAACTTTATTATCAATGTAGAGAAGAGTCGTTATGTTAAAGAAAAATCTAAGATACCTGTTAGCGTATCTTTTGATGGTGGTCTTAGTAAGTGGAGCGGTTTACTCGATCTTGCTCTTGAATCCAAGCATGTGGTCAAACCAAGCAACGGATGGTATTCCAAATGCGATCCAGAGACTGGTGAAGTAGAAGCCAAGAAATATCGTGTCAAAGAAACTGATGATAAAGACTTTTGGTTATCAATTCTTACAAGCAAATCATTCTATGATTTTGTTAAGAGCAAATACTCAATCGGTCAGGGTGGACAGATGATGCAAGAAGACGAACTTGACAAAGCATTGGAAGAGTTAGAGTTCGATGAGTAATTTTAGATACCAAGTCCTCGAACACAAACACAGTGGACTTCAAGCAATTAAGTTGACTGAGGGTGCGTTTGAGGGTATAATCTATACCTATGGAAAGGTATCGTTTGATGAAAAGAATGATACTCTCCATTTAAAGTTTGAGTATGAGATTCTTGAAGATGGTGATAGAGGTATGACAGATATGAAACCATTTGAATCATACATAGGTGATATACTACAAGAACTACTGCATCAAGGTGTGGCAGAAAACAATTTAACATATACAGGCGGAACAGAAATTGATGCGAATAGAACAAAAGATTCTGAGCAATCTGATATTTGATGAGAACTATTGTCGTAAAGTAATCCCATTTATCAAGAAAGAATATTTTGCAGATCGTAAAGAAGTAATCCTTGCAGACGAGATTGTTTCTTTCTTCACGAAGTATAACAAACCAGCATCCAAAGAAATCCTACAGATTGAAGTAAGCAACAGGAAAGATCTTAATGATAAAGAGTTGGTTGAACTTGGCGACTTTATCGGTACATTGAGTCAGGAACCAGTCAATGAAGACTGGATGTTGGAACACACTGAAAAGTTTTGTAAAGATAGGGCCATTTATAAGGGAGTTCTCTCAGCAATCCGAATCATTGACGGCAACGACAAGCAACATACGCAAGATGCGATCCCTTCTATTCTTTCTGATGCTCTTGCCGTTTCATTTGATAATCATATCGGTCATGACTATCTTGATGACCACAATGAGAGGTATGATTTTTATCATAGGGTGGAAGAGAAGATTGCATTCGACCTTGACATGTTCAATAAAATCACTAAGGGTGGACTATCAAAGAAAACACTTAATATCTGTCTTGCTGGCACTGGTGTCGGTAAGTCTTTGTTCATGTGCCATGTGGGTGCTGGTTGCCTAGTCCAAGGTAAAAATGTCTTATACATAACTATGGAAATGGCAGAAGAGCGAATCGCTGAAAGGATTGATGCGAATCTTCTGAACCTAACCATGGATGAACTAAAAGTTATTGACAGGGATATTTACGAAAGTCGTATTGCCAAGATTACAGCTAAGACTAAAGGTAAACTGATTGTCAAAGAATATCCAACTGCTGGTGCTCACTCTGGTCACTTCCGTGCTTTGCTGGAAGAACTAAAGTTGAAACGAGAATTTAAACCTGATATTATCTTCATTGACTATCTGAATATTTGTGCGAGTCAACGAATGAAGCAAGGTGGAAGTATTAACTCTTATACATATATTAAGAGCATTGCAGAAGAGTTAAGAGGATTGGCAGTTGAGTATAATGTTCCAATTGTATCAGCCACTCAAACTACTAGATCTGGATTCACAAACTCGGATCCAGGACTTGAAGATACCTCTGAATCTTTTGGTTTGCCAGCGACAGCTGACTTTATGTTTGCTTTGGTCAGCAATGAAGAGTTGGAAGGTTTGAATCAGATTATTGTTAAGCAGTTGAAGAATCGCTATAACGATCCAGGATTCTATAAGAGATTTGTTATTGGAGTTGATCGAGCGAAGATGAAACTGTATGATGTAGAAGCATCGGCACAAACGCTAAGTGACTCAGGAAAGAATGATGACGATGAACCAATGTTTGATAAGAGCAGTTTTGGTCGCAGACAAAAAGCAGAATCGTTCGAAGGATTTAAGTTTTAGGAGAAAGATATGGTAAAGGTAATTGTAGCAAAAGAGAAACTTGATATGACTCATATGTTGGGACAGTTCCCAGATGAAAGTCATTATGACTTCCTCATTGAAGAGGACTGTGATGTTTATATGCCAGAGATTCCTGGGCATCCAGAATTAACATACTCTGAAGAGAGGATTGTTCTGAAGTTCCGTAAGAATTATTTTACAAAGGAACAACAAGATCAAGCATACATTGGTTTGCGTGAGGCTGCAACTGAAACTCAAAACAGAGGTATGGCTGCAGGTCCAAGAGCAGAGAAGTTGGGTAATCGTGAATGGGTTACTGAATATGAATCAGAAATCATTGACTACTTCTTAAACCCAAAAGCATCTTTGGATGGAGATCCAATTGAGGCAATCAAAGCCAAGCATAAGGGTAAGACTGATAAACCATCCACGAGAAATAATGTTTGGGGTATTCAAGCAGTTAAGAAAGATAACTTTGTCTTCAATGAGTGGGTCGAGAAAGTTCGTAAGTTAGATGCATCTGAAATGATTGCTGAAGCCAGACGAGTAGAGAAAGCATATGTTTGTGCAACTACCTATGCCAATGGTGTTATGTCTGGTATTGCTGGTTGGTTCGATCGTTATCCACGCATTCCTTATGGTCGTGCGACATCTTACACTGCTCGTGAACCAGCAAAGTTTGCGATGTCATATCCATTCCTTCAGCAACTTGCGCAAGGTTTCAAAGATTTGCTACCATGGCGATATAATAATCAAATGGAAGCAGCAAAGAAACTAGATCCTGCATTCCTAGTTCCAGAAACTCCATTTACAACTGTGACTGTTAATAAGTCTTTCAGAACTGCATGTCATTTTGACGCAGGTGATTTTACTGATGGTCTTTCCAATCTATTAACTCTAACAAACAATGGTAACTATAAAGGTTGTTATTTGGTTGCGCCAGAGTATCGTGTTGCTGTTAATCCAAGACCTGGAGATTTATTACTCATTAACAATCATGAAGTAATGCATGGCAATACTCAGATTGAATTACTCGATGAAATAGCAGAAAGAATCTCATTGGTTGTTTACTTCCGTGAAAAGATGCTTGAGTTAGGATCTAAACAATATGAAGATTGTCGTTATGACTTTGTTGAACACCGCAGACTTAACAAAGAACATCCAGATCAGAAATACGAAGATGGTTCTCAACGACATCTTTGGAATGGTGTAAGCCCATCAATGTGGGAATCAGATGAGTGGTATGAATACCTCGAATCTAAACTTGGTCGTGATACACTAATGAAGTATCATCCAGAAGCAGAGAAAGCAAATTCTCTTGAAGGATTCTTTGGATAATGTATACAATAGAGCCAGTGTTTCCAACACCACTTTATAAAACACAGATACAAATTTCTAAAGACTATAAAAATAATTTAGAAAATTATTTCAAAAAGTTTGAGTATGTAAAACATAGAAGTGGAACATGGGGAACTAATCCAACAATTCATAATTTAATTGATGGAGAAATATTTTCAAATTTAAAGAAACAATTTGAAGAACATTTAACTACATATACCAAAGAAGTTTTTAAATATGATGTTGAATCTTATATCACTCAGTCTTGGATTAATTTAAATCCTCCAGGAAGTTATCATAGTTTACATTACCATACTAATAGTTTGTTTAGTGGTGTTTACTATTTTGACATTCCAGATGGAGTTCCAGGGATAGCATTTGAGAATGTTAGAAAACATTGTGTTGAGATATTCCCAACAGAATGGAATCAGTACAATGTTCACTGCTGGAATGTTAGTGTTGCAGAAGGAGATTTAATCCTATTTCCTTCTCATATGTATCATGAAGTTATGGAAAATACTTCTAGTGAAACCAGAGTGAGTATAGCATTTAATAGTTTTCTAAAGGGTAAGATTGGAAACAAAGATTATGTTAATGAAATGGAACTATAATGTGTAGCGTAATTGGAGCCATTATTAAAGAACCTCGTGCAGAAGATTTCTTAATGCTGCATCGTGTGTTCCTTGAGTCTAAGATTCGAGGAATGCATGCCACTGGAATCTCCTATGTTAAACATGGAAAGATTATCACTGAGAAACGACCAGTGCCTGCTGACGAGTTTCCATTTAACTTTCCTAGTTATGTCAATGAAGATGGTAGTCTTTATATGATTGGTCACTGTCGTTACAGTACCAGTGATTTAGAATTCAATCAGCCGATTGCCAATGAAAATGTTTCTGTGGTTCATAATGGAGTTATTACTCAAGAACTTTATGAGGACTGGGAACTACTCCATGGTTATACCTGCGAGGGTAAAAACGATACTGAGTTATTACTTCGTTCATTAGAAGACTATTCTCCCTTGCAACATTGGAAACATTCTAGTCTTGCAGTAATTGAGTTACATACTGATAAACGAATTAGATTCTATCGCAATGGTAAACGACCATTATACTTGACTTCTATCTCAAATGGATGTATAATTACTTCTACTGCTGATGTACCAAAACGAGCAGAAGTTCCAGGATTCCCGATTAATACTTTGATGAACCATTATATTACATTTGATGACCAACTTGCAATGACTATTGAAAAAGAAGACATTCAAGATGCGGTGGACTTACAACATGAACTTTGTTAATTCAACAAGAGTTGAAGAGTTAATTAAAAATAGCCCAGCTGGTAAGAACACAAAGTTCTTATCGGCTGCACACTCATTGTGGTATCGTTTCCACAATTATGATAAAGCACCACCACTGGCTTATGAAGTGAATGGTGAAGTTGTATCGTTAATCTTTGCCACATTCAATCGTGATGGTTATAGTAATCTTTATGAGATCGTCACACTTGAGGGAAATGAGGGTAAAGGTTACGCATCAAAATGTTGGGATGCATGGATTGATTATGCTGTGAAAGAAAGAAAGATGACTCGACTAAAGATGTCTTGTACTCCTTCTTCAGTTACATGGCACTACAAGAATGGTTTGATTTGGTGGGCAGTTGATCCAACAGGATCACTTCGTTCAGACCAACCATTGTTTCCAACGAGAGCAGAACAGATTGCTTATCGTGACTTTGCTATTGTTAATCCACTTCAAGCATTACCACCATACAAAGCAAGAGATCAATTTCGTGCTGAGGGTTTAGAAGTATACAAGTGGGGTGAGAAGAAGAAAGCCAAAACACAAACTGCCATCAATGCAGTCGGCAAGGCATGGTTGAGAGAAGCGTTAATGGAACAGCCATCACTTGAAGAGTTTTTATTATAATGGATTATAGACTAGAACAAAATCGTAGAGAAGCGTTCATTCGCTGGTTTGCGTGGTCATTAAAGTATGATGATTGTGATCCAGCAGTATGGGCTACGAACTATCTCAATAAACGATACGAACATAATGACGAACAGAAGTTATGGTTGTGCTGGTTGTATGGTAACACATACTATCTTCCAACTGCTTGGATTCTAATGAATGAGTTTCCAGACTTCGAGTTGGCAACTGTTGATCGTATAACTCAATGGAACACTGCCAACTATAAACGATTAAGATATCAGACTGATACAAAGTGGAACAAAGGGCATCTCCCTGCCATGTTTGCATCATATCAACAATTCATTGGCGATAAAACGCAACGAGAAAGAATAGAAGAATTTTATGGATACACTGAGGAAGAGAACTTTGACAATCTGTGGACAGGCATTAAGTCTGGGTTGCATAAGTTTGGTCGTTATTCCACTTGGTTTTATCTTCAGCATCTTAAGCATACTGCTGGTGTGCATATCACTCCTACTAGCCTCATGTTGGATGATTATGATGGCTCTCGCTCTCATCGTAATGGATTACTTCTCGCCATTGGGAGGGATAACGATATGGATAGAAAACTCACTGGAGTCGATTATTCTAATTTGGAAGCACAAGCGAGGGACATTCTCGTTGAGACGAAAGAAAGATTCCCAGAATTGGGGTCGCAAATAGATTACTTTACCATGGAAACCTGTCTGTGTTCTTTCAAGAAGATATTCAGAAAGAGTCATGGAAGGTATCTTGGATACTATCTTGATAGACAAGCAGAAGAAATTATGCAGTGCGAGAAGGATGGT